>Ga0185307_1001937_pt1 | contig 11078 bp, 11 predicted proteins | sample LHCtaG_FD_128010 | JGI IMG/M metagenome (GOLD analysis project Ga0185307, IMG submission 128010) | Hot spring microbial communities from Little Hot Creek, USA to study Microbial Dark Matter (Phase II) - LHC4sed_matched (SPADES... | ecosystem: Environmental > Aquatic > Thermal springs > Hot... | reverse complement strand
ATGAGGCCGTAGAGACTCATCTTCTCATAGTTTGCCTTGGAAGGGTAATGCTCCTCCACGGCGAGTGATACAACGAACCCTATGAAGTCAACCTTCTCCCATAAACGCTTCCACACACAGAAAAAAAAAGTCAGATCAAAGCATAAACTTTATTTGATGGAAACAAGGGTCATAAAAATCTTTACCTTTAATTACTGCTTAGAATTGCTGGAAAACAAGGATATGCTAAAAAGTTATATTCTGAGGAGTCTTAAAACATTATTTTGATGAGTATGAAGGCGTATATCCTCGTGAATTCTGAACCGGGCATGATATGGATGGTTGCGGCGGAGGCTTTAAAGGTTGAGGGTGTTAAGGAAGCGCATGCGGTAACTGGGCAATTCGATGATGTTATTCAAGTTGAGTTTGATAAAATGGAAAATCTCGGAAAAATAATTGAGAGAGTACAGAGTATAAAAGGAGTCTTGAAAACCCAGACGCTAATAGTTATTCCCCCTCCAATCAGAGAGTGAGTTCATCAACTATTCCCCTTTTCTTTCTCTCTTCAAGAGTCTTTTTTATGGCTTGTTCCACTTGCTCAACGGCTGTACCAAGGTAGTTTTTCGGGTTTAGAACCTCATTTATCTCCTCCTCCGTCAGCATTCTTCTAATAACCTCGTTACTTAGGAGAACTTCCTTGAAGGGTTTTTTATCGCGGGCGCTTATTATTGCAAGCTGCCTTAACATTTCATGCGCTTCCTGTCTACCCATACCTTTCTTCGTGAGGACTAACATAACCGCCTCCGATAAAGCTCTGCCCTGCGTTAGGTCTACATTGACTAACATTCTTTCCTCGTCAACTTCTAAGTTTGAGAGAACCCACGTCATTAGATATAGCATGTAATCAACTAAGATACATGCCTCCGGAATGATAAATCTCTCAGCAGAGGACTGCGTTAAATCTCTCTCATGCCATGTAGGAATATTCTCTAGGGCTGGAATAACTAGCCCCCTAACAACCTTTGCTAGACCACATATCCTCTCGCATACTTCTGGGTTACGTTTATGTGGCATTGTTGAACTCCCAACTTGCTTTCCCCTCTCAAATGGCTCAAAGACCTCTGCTATCTCTGTTCTCTGAAGCTCCCTTATCTCCGTAGCGAACTTATCAAGTGTTGAGGCAATCGCCGCTAGCAGGCATATTAACTCGGCATGTATATCTCTAGATATTATCTGAGTTGTTATATCCGCTGGTTTAAGCCCAAGTCTCCTCATAACTAGCTCCTGTATCTTCATTGCATTTGAGCCAAGCCCCGCCTGTGTGCCAACTGCGCCAGTTATCTTACCAACCAAAACTCGTTCTCTGCACTCTCTAAGCCTTTCAATATGCCTAGATATTTCACGCATCCACCCAGCGAGCTTGAAGCCAAACGTTATCGGCAGAGCATGCTGTCCATGGGTGCGCCCCATCATTATTGTGTTTTTATAGCGGTTGGCGAGCTCGAGTAGGACAATCTCAAGGTTGTTTAGGCGTTTCTCAATTATTTCTAATGCATCTCTTAACTGCAGCGCCTTAGCCGTGTCAACGACATCGTAGCTTGTTATGCCCAAGTGCACGTATGCACCGCTTGAACCGCATACTTCCGCTAAAGCCCTGACAAGAGCCATAACATCGTGCCTGATTTCTTTTTCAATCTCTTTTACCCTGCTAACCTTCACATACTTTGTTGAGGCCATCTCCATTATCTTTTCAGATGCCTCCTTAGGTATCTCGCCAACCTCGCTTTGAGCCCACGCTAATGCAGCTTCAACATCTAACATTCTCTGAACGTAGTTTTCCTCCTCAAAAACCCTGAGCATTTCCGGCGTACCATATCGCCCAGTATCTATGGGCAGGATCGGCAATTCGATACCTCCATACAATAAACATAAGCTGAGCCCCCTCATTTAACTTTTCCAGGAATATCTTAGGGATAATGTTAGAGCCGTTTGGGATTTAAAGGTGAAAGTCCATTTATTACCCTAGGGAGACTGCAGAATGGGAGCCTTAGCGGCGATTCTTTCGAAGGATGGCGGAAATGTTGTTCCACATATAGTAGAAATGCTTAACGCGCTTAAACATAGAGGTTCAGATTTTTTCAGTATATCAACTGATAAAAAGACGGCCGTCGCCAGAAATATTAACGATTTAAGTGATTCAATTCTGGAAGTTAGGTCGAGCATAGCAATAGGCTACAGCTGTAGCAGGATGATTTCAAAAGATAAACAGCAGCCAATTGAAATCAACGGATTTAAGCTAGTCTTTGATGGAAGGATATTCTCGCCGCATATAGGGGGAGATGAAATATGCAGACTATTTGAGAGGAGTAAAAGCATCGAGGAAACTCTAAAGAATATTGTTGAAGCCGACGGATCTATTGTGTTTACGGCTCTTGAAGGAAATAAGCTGCTTGCTGGGAGAGAAGCTACGGGCGCCTTGCCACTGTACTTCTGCGACGACGCACGGCATATAGCTTTGGCATCGGAGCGGAAGGCATTATGGCGCCTTAATGTGGAAGATGAGAAAATAAGGTCTTTTCCTCCTGGAAGCATCGCCGAGATCAATGATGCAGGCATAATGTTCCAGCAGGTTAAGGTTTTAGAGAGGAGAAAGGAAGAGAACGCTGGAAGAGAAGAAGAATTAGTAGAAGAACTGTGCACCCTGCTTTCAAACTCTATTAAAGAGAGAGTATACGGCTTAGAGGGCGGAGTCTCCATAGCCTTTTCTGGAGGATTGGATAGCAGCGTTATAGCCGCATTAATGAGGAAGCAAGGTGTAAATGCCCTTTTAATATCTGTTGGGTTGGAGGGTTCAAGAGAACTAGAGCATGCTGAAAAAATTGCGGAGGAAATAAATTTGCCTTTCAGGTCTAAAGTATACACGGCAGAAGACGTTGAAAGGACTTTACCAGTGGTTTTATGGTTAATTGAGGAAGCAAGCGCCTTAAAGGCATCGATACATATTCCAGAGTTTTGGGCGACCGAATTATCTTCTAGAATGGGGTGCAGAGCCATATTCTTTGGACATGGAGCAGATGAGCTGTTTGGAGGCTACTTCAAATATCTAGGCGATTATGGGAAATCTTTCGATGAAACTGAAAAAGCCCTCTACAGTGACACGCTTAGATTACATGAAAACTCTTTAGAGCCAAGCGAAAAAATATGTGCTTTTCACAATCTTGAAGCCATATTTCCATACGCAGACTATGATTTAGCCGAGTTCGCTTTAAGTCTACCAGTAACCCTCAAAATATCTTCGGAGAAAGATCCTCTAAGAAAGAGGATTCTGAGAAAATTGGCGGAGCGGATAGGTTTACCAGCAGAGGTTTATCTTAGACCAAAGAAGGCTATTCAATATGGAACTGGCGTAAGCAAAGCTCTCAGAAAAATATCTAAAAGAAATGGGTTGGATACTCAGAGCTTTATTAATCAAATTTTTAGGAGGATTACGGGGTTAAATGAGGACAGCAATAGTTTACTCACATAAATATCTAGAGCACGAAACTGGAAATCATCCGGAAAGACCCCAGCGTCTGGTGGCTGCGGTGAACGGCATTATCAAAAATAATTTGATCGATGAAGAAAGAATTCTTCTGGTGGAGCCTAGATATGCGAGTCAAGAGGAGCTACAATTAGTCCATACGAGAAAGTATATCGAGATGGTTAGAATTACTTGCGAGGCTGGAGGAGGCTTAATCGATGAGGAGACCCCGGTGTCTAGGGAGAGCTTTAATGTTGCGAGGCTTGCAGCTGGCGGAGCAATATATGCGACGCAGAAAGTCTCCTCCGGCGAATTTAGAAATGCCTTTGTGTTAGCTAGACCACCAGGACACCATGCTGAACCCAACCGAGCACTTGGCTTCTGCATATTTAACAATGTTGCATTAGCCGCCAAGTTTCTTCTTGAGAAAAGTGCATTTAAGAAGATATTGATTTTGGATATAGACGCCCATCATGGAAATGGGACTCAGAAGATTTTCTATGAGACTGACATGGTTTTATATATTAGCATTCACGAGGATCCAACGGAGTTCCCTAAGATGGGATTTATATGGGAGGTTGGAGCTGGAGACGGCGAGGGACACACTGTTAATATACCGCTTTCCTATGGGTCAGGTGATCCATCATACTGGAGAGCATTTAAGACAATTGTTCTGCCAATAGCTAAGCAATATAAGCCGCAGTTCATCCTTGTCTCAGCTGGTTTCGACGGGTATTATAAAGACGCTATCTCCGAGCTTATGCTCTCTGCGCAAATTTACGTGAACATTTTTCGTGAAATATTAAATGCTGCGGATGAATTATGTGGAGGAAAACTGGTAGCTGTTCTTGAAGGCGGATACAACCTCTGGTTCCTCAGAAGAATTATAGGAGCATGCGTAGCTAAAATGGCCAACAAAAATATTAAAGTGGGAGATAGACGTCCGCCGATAGACGTGAAAGCGGAGAGAAAAGCAGAGAAAGTAATTGAGAATGTGAGAAAAATTCAGTCAAAATATTGGCTTTTATGACTCATTTGCAGAGAGCTTTGATCATTCGGAGACTTCTATAGCGTTGTTAGGACATTGAATTTCACATGCTTTACAGAGGAGACAGGCATCTGGGTTAACAGCAACCGATTTTCCTTCTTTAATCTCGTATACGCCGGAGGGGCAGACGTCGACGCATGTTCCGCATCCGGTGCACTTCTCGAGATCAATCTTTATTTTTGCCATCCCACAACTCACTCCACTGCTTTAAAATCGAAGTAATAAGATGATTAATAAAAACTTTTTTATCTCTATGGGCGTGTCCAACTATTATTTTAGTTCTTTGCCGTTTTCTTCTTTATGCTTTGTAGGTGGGATGTTAGGGTATACGATGTTGGGCTTTTGATGGCGTAGGATTCATAGTAAGGTGGGCTTATAGATAAATTGAACACACCCATTGGGACGAAGCAACTTAGCATATAAAGGCTTTATGTGTTAAGTTGCCAGGTCTCTTTCATTAAATACGCTGGGAAAATTTTTGGCTCTATAGGCTGATACATATCTGCTGGGAAAACAGCTGAGAACATTAAGAAACTCCTCTGAGCCCCCTGGGGAGATTTTTGTGTTATAATTTTAATAAGCTGAAAATAGATTCGCTCTTATTAAGATGTTGGCGCTTTTGTTGATTTCGCTGGTTTAGGGCTTTTGGTGTTTTGGCGCATGGTTCGGGAATGTTTTCTTTAGTGGTTGGTTTTCGCCCCTTCTTTGCCGGGTGTTTTTGAGGTTTTGATAATGGGGGAAAATGTTTAGTTTCAGGGCTGTTTACTCGTGTGGGAGTGTTTGCTTTCCAGTCATGGATTGGCTTTTGGGAGGAGCATTGCTAATGTTCTTTCTTCCCTTTTTCATTTGGCGGGTTTTTCTTAGATGGTTGTATTGGGCTATGTAGAGGCGTATTTCCTCTTTTGAGTAGCCTCTGAAGGTTGCGTTCCATGGTCTGAAAACTGAGAATTCGGCTTCAACGGTGTTTATGTGGACTTTTCCCCTTGCATACTCGCCCATGCTGTGGTTTACGGTTTCATGGGGGGTGAAGCCGTCCAGAAAGTTGTAAGATGGGTAATCGTCAGTGTATAGAGCTTCTATTTCGTCAGGTTTAGAGTTTTTGAAAAGGTGGCGGAGAACAGTCCTTGCAGCCGCATCGGCTATGGGGATAAGCCTAACAAAACCTTCCCGCTGCACAACACCTAGGATTGGAGGCTTATCCACGGCGTATGTTCCTCTTCCGCGACGCTTCAAACCCCTAACCCTTGAAAGCCTACAGACCCTTCTCGCCCTTTAATCCGGCTGCCACGTAAACCTCATCCAACTCAACAACCCCCTTAAGCTTGATGGTGGAAGCCGTTAGGTAAAGGTTCAACCTCTCAACAACCCTGTACATGGTGTTGTATGGAAGCCTAAGGTCTTTAGCCAACTCGCGAACGCTAACCTTAGACTGCAACATGAAAGCCGTGAAAAACCACACTCTTAAAGAAAGCTTTGAATTGGCAAAAACAGTCCCAGTCCTATCATTAAACCATACCCTACAATCCTTACAACAGTACCGCCTGTAAAGCCCTTTCCTCCAGCCACGCCCAACAACAGATCCACTGCCACAATAGACACATTGAACACCAGACGCCCACCTAACCCTCCTCAACGCCTCAGCACACTCCCATTCCGAGGGCATGAAACAATCAATAGTTAAAACCATCAAAACATGAAAACAAGAAAAAGCTAAATAAGCGCCACTTCCCTAATAAGAGCGAATAGATTTTTCTAAGATCTATCCGTTTTGACTGTTTTCAAATTTACAACCGAAGGCCTCGCCTTTTATTTAGGGCAGGGAGGAGGTTGGATCAATCTAGCTACATGGTTTCTTCCTTAAGTCTTAGCAGAATCTCCTCTACGGTACGCTCAGCTTTTTCCCTCCGACGGCTATACTCTTCGATAAGCTTACGACGCACTTCAGCAGATATCTCCCCTCGGCGATATCTAATCTCCACCTCTTCAATACCCTTCTTAGCGGATTCAATGTCAGCGTTAGCCTCCTCCATTCTTCTCACCATCTCAGCGTAACGTCCACCCGCAGATTCAATTATAGCCTTTAAATCCATAAGCCTCTTTTGAGCAGAAGATAACTGTTCATCTAATGTTCTTCTCAACAATCGATATCGTCTTCTGGACATTTTTCCCTTAATAGACTGTTCTTTCAAGGATTCTATCTCAGAGATTATGCGAATCCTCTCCTCACAAACTTCAATAAATCTTCTCAAGGTTTCCGATGGAATATCTTCAGCGATCTCAGCTTTACCTAAGGGCTTTAAAAACACCAGAAACAGGTAGGCTAGGCTAATTAAGCCTATAATCGCCATTGTTGGCCTGAAGGCTGCCCAAAAGATTATGTATTGATACTTGATACTTAGAGGCTTAAGATTTTCATATTTTGTTACATTATAATATTCTGCGATTATCCTCTCCTGGAAGTAGCTGACCCGCTCATATTTCAACAGATCATTACTTGAACTCTCCCGTAAAATGTGCGCCCCCTCGGGCAACAAAATTATTACACTAATTTTATTGATGAAGAATTCATCCGGCTTTGTAATGTTAATGTTTAATTCATAGTTCTGCCAACCACTTTTGCCAACATATTTCCAGAATGGCAACGTATACACAACAGCTATCCTCACCCTCCCACTCTTCGGCAGCTTGTCGGATAAGAAGATTTTCACGTTTTCACCGTATTCCCCGCTTTCCTTAATTGATATATATCCTTTCGCATACCTGCCATACGCATCATAGGCTGATATATCAGTCGAGTTGGGTGGCAGTATTACGTTTATACTGTTGATGTCGACGATCTCCATATCGTAGATGTCTGTTACAGAAATCTTCCCCCAACCATCAACAGTAATCTTCCTTCTAATTTCCAAAATCCTCATTATCTTAAAAGACGGATCCCAAAATTCAACCCAGGAAGAAATATTTGCGTACGCCGTAAGCGGGCTGGTTAAATTATAAAGGACTCTAAAGTCACTAGTTTTATTTAGAAAAACATCTCCCGGAAAATTATTTTGAGAAACTTTAGCTGTGGAGGGAAAAATCACAGTCACATTGCAGAAGTTGGCTCCCTTCACCAGCGCAGGATATAGCGGGAAGAATGCGCGGAAAGTTTTTTCCGCTTCCTTTGAAACCAAGTTGGAGAAGATCATCATTAAGGTGAAAGAATATGTCTTATTTCCGCCTACTTCAACCTCCTTTGGGAAAAAAATCTTTAACCACATAAAGGCCTCATCTTTCTCAGCGGGCTCCACTAAAAGATTCCCCTTTGAATCATAAGCGGAGTAATAAACCAGGTTCTTTGAGTAATTTTTCGGTATGCCGACGATGTAAGATGATGGCAACGATGTATTATTCTCCAGGTCTATTGAGATGGTGAAGGTATCATTAATCATAACGTATCCACCATCTATGATAGCAACCTTCCTTTCAATATTCGTAGGAGGAAGCATGGTATCCGCGTTGCTTAAAGCCCCGCTTGTAGGGGAGGAGAGAATTAAAAGGAGAAAAGCTAAAGAAATGTATCCAGCTAGCACCTTCCTCAACACTAATTTCTTCATCTCTTCATCCACGCTCTCCAAGCGCTAAGAGATTATTGCAATAAAAATTCAGATTCAAACTTTTAAGCATTAATCTCAATTCATGGGAAAACCAATTCTTGGAGAAAAACTAATTATTTAACCATATCCGGCTTGCCTAAGATAATAGGCCTCCTCCTTTTTCGGGCCAAAGCTTCTAACACCTTTCTCCTTAAGTTGTTTTCTTAGATTCAGTGCATAGTCGCGGCTTATCTCGCCTCTTTTCTCCAAGTATGCTATTATCTCCTCCGCCTGATCCTCGTTGTCGCATCTCCTCAAAAAGTCTATTACGTCTGGATTATATCCATTAAATTTATCTGCCGCTGCTTTTTCTCCCTCATCTGAATCTAACCTCACTGAGGATATAGTAATTTTACACACCCCAGCTTCCATTTCCTTAGCGAGGTTAGGGAACATTTTCCTAAAGGTCTCTTTGTCAATCTCCATCGCTTCATTCCTCAAGCGATATTAATTGTTTCAATATTTAAAATGTTTACGATTACAATAACTTCATCATCTCTTTGGAACAAATCTTCTGAGAGGATCTTTTTCAAGAATGTTTCTTAGCTGCTCAATAGTTAATCCCCTCTTTAAGTCACCGTATATGTCGCATCGCTCTTTTCTGTCGATATCTTCTTGCTTTCTGACAACTAACTCAACTCTGTCCCCAGAGGATAATTCAGTGAAAATGTGAAAAGCTTCGCCACTCCCATCTTTTGCTGAGGGCGTTGTCTCTACGCCTAATATTTTTAGGCCCTTCTCCCTAAGAGTTTCAAGAATGGTTTCCCTACTTTGCGAGAAAATCACTATATCTATATCGCTATTTTTTGTTATTGTCCCTCTCCAAACGCTGCCTATAAGTTTTGGGTGAAAACTTGCCAGCATCTCCATTATTTCAAGGGCTTCTCTCCGCATACGTACTAAGCGAGACCACCTTTCTCCCCCCTCATATTCCTCCGCAATCAAATCTAGTTCCTCAGCAACCTCAGAATTTGTTGGTAAAACTTTTAAGCCAAGTGCTTTAGCCGCTTTCTCCTTTGCCTGCTTAAACTCCTTCTCCTGTGATATATAAAGTAAAAGTGCTGCTTCACGTGCAACCTTTTTCCTTAAATCTCTTAAATGATTGCGTTGAGAACTTGTCATAGACATGCAATTAACAATGGCTAATGGGATATTTACTCCTCATCGATGTCTTCTTCTAATTCTTCGCCTTCGCTAGAAGAAGCTGCAGTAGCCTTTTCATCGGCTTCTTCAACTTCTTCTATTTCCGGCTTCTGCTGCTCAACTTGTATTGCTTGAATCTCTGGTTTAGAGAGCAGTTTAGATTTTCTTATGCCCACGTGGCGCAATGGCGTTATCTTTTTAGCTTCATTATATATGTCAGAGGCTATTTTCCCAAGAACGGCCTCCTGAACAAACTGATCAAATGTTAGAGTTTTAGCCTTCTCCTCAATTATTCTCCTCATTATTGCGCGTATTTCTTTCTCCTGCGAAGTTTTAATCCTAATCAACGTGAAGGCGGATGCCGCCACCCTAAGTTTATAACCGTCTTTTGTCGTCACATCAAATATTCCATCAACCTTAGTTGTCCTCCTCCTTATAAGGCTCCTAAGGTAGTCTCTAGAGTATTCATGGCCCTTGAAAATCGTCAGGGCTCTTCTTCCATCAACTCCAACTATTTGAAAATATGTCTTCAGATATTGATGGGCAAAGTCTTGAGTTATATCGTAGAGTGTTGCTTCAACAACCCTTCCCAAGAGTTTTTCCGATTCATCAGCTGGTATAGATCCTATCTCAACGCTTCCAAAATACTGTGGAGCAACTACAGTATACCATTTCTTGCTGCGCCATTTATCCTTGACACGCGTACTTTTAGACAATATTGCATCACCGCAGCTTGCACCCAAAATAATGATGAAATGTGGTATTAAAGGTTTGCTGAGAAAAATAATTGTTGGAACGCTTATATTAGCTTTATTAGCATTTTTAGTTTTTGGGAAGGAAGAAGATGATCGATGTCAAATTGATAAGGGAGAAAACGGACTTAGTTCGGGAAAACATTAAGCGTAGAAATGATCCAGAGAAACTCAAAATACTCGATGAGTTCATAGAAGCCGACAAAGAATGGCGGGTTCTCCAAACACAGCTAAACAGCTTAAGGAAGAGAAGAAATGACCTCACCGTCGAGATTGCTCAGAAAAAGAAGACGGGTAAAGATTTTACACATTTGCTTCTTGAGGCTGAAAAAATACAAGGTGAGATTAAAGTTCTGGAGGATCGGGTTGATGAGTACAGGAAGAGAGCAAGATATCTTCTAATGAGAATACCTAATATGCTACATGAATCCGTCCCATATGGCCGCGATGAAAATGATAATGTTGAAATAAGGCGTTGGGGCTCCCCGCCAAAATTCGACTTTCCACCGAAGAGCCATATAGAAATAGCTAAAGACTTAGGCTTGGTTGATGAGGAAAGGGCAAATAAGGTTGCTGGATCCGGCTTCTTCTACTTTAAAGAGGATCTTGTACTACTCGATTTAGCAATACAGAGGTTTGCAATAGACTTCTTAAGAAAGCGTGGTTTCACAGTAGTTATGCCACCCTACATGATGAGGAGAAAACCCTACGAGGGCTGTGTCGACTTAGGGGACTTTGAGGATGTCATGTATAAAATTGAAAATGAAGATCTTTACTTAATCGCCACCAGCGAGCATCCAATAGCAGCAATGTTCATGGACGAGGTTCTAGATAAAGATCAACTTCCGCTGAAGTTTGCTGGAATAAGCACAAACTTTAGGAGGGAGGTTGGGGCGCATGGAAAGTACACTAAAGGCTTCTTTAGAATGCATCAATTCAATAAAATTGAACAATTTGTATTCTGCCACCCAGAGCAGTCGTGGGCGATCCATGAGGAGCTG
>Ga0185307_1001936_pt1 | contig 11080 bp, 10 predicted proteins | sample LHCtaG_FD_128010 | JGI IMG/M metagenome (GOLD analysis project Ga0185307, IMG submission 128010) | Hot spring microbial communities from Little Hot Creek, USA to study Microbial Dark Matter (Phase II) - LHC4sed_matched (SPADES... | ecosystem: Environmental > Aquatic > Thermal springs > Hot... | reverse complement strand
GTTGATAATGTAGAAGAGAGGAAGTATTATAGGTTTAGGAAAGATAGATGGTATGGTGGTATAGCTACGGGGGATGTTGTAGGATGTAACTTAAGATGTGGTATGTGTTGGAGCTGGAGGTCTGCAAGCTATATAATGGCTAGAGGATTTTACTGTAATCCAGGACGGTCTTTTCAGCAATTAAGAAAAATTGCATATTCTTCAGGTTTTAGAATGGTTAGATTGAGTGGGGGAGAACCAACAATCTCTAGAGAACATGTGCTAGATCTATCAAGATTATTGGAAAACTCTAAGTTGCAGTTCGTGTTAGAAACAAATGGTTTAATCATTGGAGGCGACCCCGATTTCGCCAGAAAACTAGTAAAATATAATCATTTGGTTGTTAGAGTTTCTCTAAAAGGATGTTGTAGAGAAGATTTCCATAAGATTACTCTTGCCAGACCAGAATTCTTCGACCTACAATTAAAAGCTCTAGAGAATCTTATTGAGGTAGGTGCAAAGCCGTGTGAACAAGTTTATCCAGCCGTAATGCTCAGCTTCAGTGAAGAAAGAGATTATGAGCTCCTTCAAGAAAAACTTTCGAATATTCATCCACTCCTCTCAAAATGTATTGATGAAGAATATGTTATACTATATCCTCATGTAGTTAGGCTGTTGGAGATGAGAAGGTTGAGGCCAAAGATTAGTTTTCGTCCCAATGGTATCCCTGAATACATGGTCTAAAAGTATCCAATATATTATGATGTAATCATCGTTATGTAGGATTTTTTAGTTGCCCATATATTTTTTAGTTGAATGGAAGGTCGGTGGAGTGTTCTTACAGTCACTACCATAGGCATATTTATGGCTTCTCTTGATGCAAGCCTCCTCGTTGTAGGTTTACCAGTAGTTATAAGTGAACTTCGAGCAGACCTAGCCACTGGAAGCTGGCTTATAACTATCTATCGGCTTGCAATAACTATTCTACTTGTACCTATCGGTAGGTTAGGAGATATGTATGGAAGAGTTAGACTATACTCTATCGGATATTTCATATTTGCTTTTAGCTCACTACTATGTGCGCTTTCATCAGACATCTATCAATTACTAATCTTTAGGTCGATACAGGGGATTGGTGGAGCATTAATGTTTGTTAATTCTATGGCGATAGTTACAGATGCTTTTGCAGGTAGAGGGCTCGGACTAGGTATAGGGATAAACCAGATAGCGATAAATGCCGGGACAGTAATCGGCTATACCCTTAGTGGTGTAATAATTAGTTTATATGGTTGGAGAGCACTATTCTTGATAAATGTTCCGATTGGAGTATTCGGTGGATTCTGGGCGAAACTTAGATTGAAGGAGACAAATCCATCTCTAAGAGTAGAAAGATTCGACTTTACAGGAGCAATTATATTCTCTACTTCCCTAACATTGCTTATGCTTGGTCTAACTTCCGGATCCATTACTTCGTCTATACCATTATCTATAATTATTACAAGCTTAATCCTCTTAACACTATTCATAATTGTCGAGAAGAAGATTGTTTACCCAATGCTTGACTTTAAACTATTCAAGATTAGAACATTTACAGCTGGAAACATATCTAATCTACTGAATGGATTATCTTTCGCATCTTTAGCTTTCCTGATCTCAGTATACCTTGAGATTGTCGCAGGCTCTTCACCTATCCAAGCAGGTTTAAGCTTGATTCCTCTCGACTTAACATTGATACTTATAGGTCCAGTTAGTGGATGGCTCTCAGATAAGATTGGAGCAAGAATGCTAAGTACAGCTGGCTTAATAGCTACTGCTATCGCGTTAATAACATTATCCAATATCTCTATCACTCCAGACTATAACGTTCTCTTGATAGGATTAGTGATGGTGGGACTTGGTGTAGGATTATTCCGTAGCCCTAATGCAAGCTCAGTTATGGGGTCTGTACCTAGTGAAATGAGGGGTGTAGCTGCAGGTGTTAGGAGCACCATAATAAACACTAGTATGGCATTAAGCATACCATTCTCAGTAGCCATAATATCTACAACTATGCCTTATAATGAGTCATCTAAACTTATTAATAGTGGGAGGAGTAGTATGGAATCTTTACCTCAGATTACCGACCTTGTACGGGGTATAAGAAATTCATTGTTAGCTTCAGCAGTACTGAATATTATAGCTGCGGTTATTTCATATTTACGTGAAGAAAAAAGTCAACCACCATTCAGTAGAATTGTAGATCCTATCGAGTAAATAGTGTAGAGGGGTATATGCTAGGCTAAACTTTCACTAGCATTTATCTAGTATTCTGTACTTATGATAGATGGTTATGGTGGAGCGCGTATATACTTTAGGACACTCAAACCGTGGTCTCAAAGAATTTATCGATATTATCCAGTATTATTCTATTCAGATTTTATTTGATGTTAGAAGATTTCCATCCAGTAGGTTTTCACCGCATTTTTCACATGATAATCTATTGAAAACATTGGAGAAGTTAAATATAGATTATTTTTGGATTAAGGAGCTAGGCGGGTTTAGAAAGTTTGGAAAGGATGTTGAAGATGTGGGGATCGGTAGATCCATCAAATCTGAAGGGTTTAGAGCTTACGCTACGTATTTAGCTACTAATAATGGAGCTAGGCAAGCTCTCGCGAAGCTAGCCTCTATTGCTGAGCAGAAGACTACTGTAATAATGTGTAGAGAAAGATTCCCATGGAGATGCCATAGAAGATTCATCTCAGACTACTTATTTTCTAGAGAATTCCAAGTTATACACATCATAGATGTTGGTAGAGAAATAGAACATAAACTTCCAAGATACGCATGTTTACATGATAGTGAAGTTGTTTATCTATAATAAAAAATATGGGGTTATGTGATAGCAACCGCTGTCTCCGTGGATTGCACGCCTCTTACTCTATGTATCCTTGTAGCAATAAGTTTTCTGAGCTCTTCTATTGATTCAACTTCAATGAATGCTACAACATCGTATCTTCCAGTTACTATTCTAGCAGATTTTACACCCTTAATCCTTGAAACAGCTCTCAATACTGCATTCGCATTACCTTTCAATACTCTTATGAATACATATGCTTGAATAGGCATCTTTCCTCACCCCAATGAGAGAAGGGTTTCTGTTCTCTCAACTCCTTCGATAACCTGGATATGTTCAATAACTAGACTTGATAGCTTTTTCACATCTTCTGCTTCAACTTCTATTACTGCATCAAATCTACCAGTTACTGGATAAGCAGCTTTAACATTCTCAATCTTCTGCACTTCAGAGATTACATCTTTCAATTTTCCCATTCTACATCTTACTAAGATGTATGCATATACCGTCATAGGTTTTCATTAAATTAACTATTTAGAATAGTAGATAAGCTTTCCCATATATCGACTATCCTTCTGAAAAGTACTCGACTTTAAGAGAAACTAAACTAAGGAGAAATGATAGATCTAGAATATAGGGTGAATTTGTTAAGTATCTTAAAAAGAAAGCCTATATGGGAGAGCAGTATTAACGTGAACATGCATACGAATATTTCAGAATAATCTAACAGTATTACTGGATACCCCCGATAATCGAAAACCTTATTTTCCAGACCTAGACAGAAAATACTGGAGCCAACAGGAAAAGGATCAGGTACACTGTTGAGGAAACGTGTCGGGGGGAGCCTCGACATGCATACTCACAGTGTGTAACTACACACCCTCACAACGCCGCGAAAGCGGTTAACCGGGGTGTGTAGCTATAAGAGCATTGGGCCACAACCTGGGAGTTGTGGGGTCGTGAGCTTCAAGCTCTTACCTGCTCCGAAAGTTGGCTCCATTCTACATATCTTTTAATGTCTATCTTTCTGGGGGTTAGTTTAGAGATTATAGATTTTACGTATTTTCTTAATGTTAGTTTTTTAACCTCTAATGTATCGATGTTTAGTAGGTATATTGAGTTAATCTCTGATTTTTCTATATCTCCAAGTGTTATCGTAGGGTTAGAGTAGTATCTATCACATAAGTCTTTTAGGATAATCGTTTCTTCTTTCCTTCTTTCTTTAAATGGTTTTAGATAGAAGTCTGGTATTTGGAGAATGTTATGTAATGGTGTTGCAAGAGAGAATACATCTGCATGTTTGCCGTATCTTGCAGTCTTGCTAATTATCCTGGCCGTTAGATAGCTTTGAGGATCTAATGCATTCTCAGGAGATACAAAACCTGTCTCTATCTCGATAATCATTTTCTTTCCACCTATATATGCAACGACATCTGCGATAAGACAGTCACCTACTTCTTCTTCTACATATACCTCATAGCCACGGTTTACTAGGTAAGCACCTATAACGATCTCCATTACTGAGTGGTTTACCTTAACCTTGTTTATTCTATGTAATTCGATAAGCTTACTACTTAGTCTCGTCAACCTGCTGTATATCTGGTCACCGTATGATGCGACAGCTTTCTTAACAGTACTCAAGATATCTTCTTCAAACTTGTTAGTAGACACAAAAACATGCCACCATAAGTTAAATTTAACGTAGAAATGGATTGGCCATGCCTAATTCAGAGTTAGCGTCTTCTATTGAATGTTTTGGCCATAGGCTTAATCTATTATACAAGTTTAATGTTATTTTGTCCTATCTTATTTCTATGAGATTGCCCCCAATGTTAAGTTTAGATGCATTTCACGGTTTTCTCTCAGGATTCTCAGCGTTATAGTATCTCCGGGTTTCTCATATTCTTCAATATATGATAATAGGTCTGCTAAGCCGAAGACTATTATGCTATCAACACCTATTATTACATCTCCTCCAATATTTACTCTTGTACCATCAGAAAGTGTGACTATTCTGGTGCCAGCTCTTAGTCCAGCTTTCTCTGCAGGGCTGTCTTTGGCGATAGCTGTAACTAGTAATCCGTAGGCTTTCTCTAAATTCATTAATTGAGCTATCTCCATGTTAACATCTATTCCACCAATACCCATCCATGGATGTTCATATTTTCCTGTCTCGATCAATGATTTGACAACTCTTAAAACAATATTAGAGGGTATTGCAAAACCTATACCTGCAAACTCTCCAGTTCTCGATGCTATAGCAGTTGTAACGCCGATAACCCTCCCAGAATAATCTAGTAATGGTCCACCACTACTTCCCGGGTTTACAGCTGCATCAAACTGTATTACTCCCGGTATACCTCTACCACCTGGGCTTTCGAGAAGTCTATTCAACTGACTTATCACTCCTGTGGTTAAGGTTGCTGTTAATCCGAAGGGGTTTCCAACAGCGATAACAGGTTGCCCAACTCTAAGCTTTGAAGAATCACTGAAAGATAATGGATGTAGAATCTTTTCTCCAGGCTCTATCTTTAATACTGCTAAATCAGCATGAGGGTCTACTCCAACTATACTTGCTGTATATATGCTTCTATCTGGGAAGAATACTTGTATGATTTCAGCATTCTCTACAACATGATAATTCGTGATAATGTATCCGTCGGGAGAATATACAAAGCCTGATCCTTCAGCTGAAGTATAGGTTTTACCGAAGATTGTTCCTACAACAATTCTAGATTTTATTAGAACAACAGAGTCCTTAACCTTCTCGTATACTGTCTCTGGAGCTGTAAGATTATATTGAGCTATCGTTAAGACGGCTGTTGAAGATAGATTTAAGCTAAGGTTAAATAGATTTTCTTCAACATTCATTAAACGATATTCATAGTTCGAGAGCTTAGCTTTCAAATCATCGATCTTCCCTGAAAGTTGTGAGAGTTTTAAGTTAAATTCGTTGATAGACAATTGGTATAGGAGGAATGAGCCTATAGATAAGATTAAAGCAGCAGCGACTACTAATGACAATACAACGTATGCTCTATTCATCTCTTTGGCCTCCTCTTAAACACGCATCTAAACGCATATAACTATAGTGACACCCGATCTTATAAGGAATCTGCTGGAACATGTTCGAAACAATGTTAGTAGAAGAAGTATGTTAATATGTTAATAAGGAGAAAGGGTTTAAAGTATCCTCTATTCCTATAATTGAGGGTTTTCCAGCTAGTCTAAGTGAAATCTACCAGCCATATCTATTCTTTCAAATCCATGATATCCAAACTTATCTCTAAGAGCTTGAATAAGGTTTGCTGGTAGTTTCTCACGTCTCAAACCTATTAGATAATTTAGAGTTGAGTCTAACACTGGTGTAGGAATATCTATTAACTTCAAACTGGAGAGTAATGTTCTGAGAGAGTCTTCTATGCTGATAATCTCTTCGAATAGCTCATCATCCATTAGAATGTTTTCTATTTCTGGATTTTTCTCAACCACCTCTATGAACTTGTATAGTAGTCTAGAACGTATTAAGCATCCACCTCTCCATATCTTCAATAATTTTATTATGTCAATATTGTATGAGAATTCTTTCGAAGCCTTCCTGATAAGATGTAGACCTTGAACATAAGATAGAATCATGGCTAAGTATAATGAGTTTTTTAAATGAGGTAAGAGGGCTTCTGATATCCTCACATTATTTATTCTTCGGGTTTCTCCAAGTTTTCGTGATAGTAATGTACGTAGCTCCTTATAAGTGGATATTATTCTAGAAGTGACTGCTGCATCAATGCTTGGTGTTGGGACTCCTAAATCTACTGCTGTCTGCAATGTCCATTTACCTGTTCCTTTCTGTTCAGCTTTATCAGATATTAACTCAATAAGAGGTAGCGTTACGTTGGGATCCACTCTTTCCAAGACGTCTACTGTTATTTCAAGAAGATATGAATTTAATTCGCTTCTAAGCCACTCTCTAAATATATCTCTAATATGATTGATTTCTAACTTCATACCATTCTTCATGATATCGTATACTTCTGCAATCGATTCAAGGATGGCGTATTCAATACCATTATGAACCATTTTTACAAAGTGTCCTGCTCCTTTGGTTCCAACATGCCCCGCACAAGGTTCACCATTTACTTTAGCAGAGATGCTAACCCACAATTCTCTCATAGCTAGATATCCATATTCTTCTCCTCCAATCATTATGGATGGACCTTTCAATGCTCCTTCCTTTCCACCACTTACCCCGACGCCCATGAATACTATACCCTTCTTTTTTAGTTCTTGCTGTCTTCTCTCTGTATCCTTGTAGAAAGAGTTACCACAATCGCATACTATGTCTCCCTCATCTAGATAATTTAAGAGAACTTTTAGGATCTGGTCGACTGGTGTACCTGCTTGTATTACCAAGATTATCTTTCTAGGTTTTTCAAGCGTATTAATAAATTCTTCAATACTATACGTAGGCTTAATCTCAAGAATATTTGATACTCTTTCATGAAACTTCTTCGTCTTATCTATAGTCCTATTATATACAGATATATTGAACCCCTTTGAGGCAATGTTTACTGTAAGGTTCTCACCCATAACTCCAAGCCCAATGAGTCCTAGATAACTTAATGAGCGCATCCAGCTTATAGAGCATAATCTTCAATATTAAATCTTATAGCAAAGCTAACATAACATTCATTAGTTCAGAATGTTCCAGCCGAACCATTCCATAGACTTAACTTACATTTCGTAAATAATTTAAGTCTTCATGTTGAAGTTACTTTATCTTTATTCTTAGAAACGTATAAATAAGGTTTCCTAGAGAATATATCTAGGAGTGTCTAGATGGCTGAAGACTTTGTAAAGCTCTATATTTCATTTATATCCATCGTGTTGACCATACTCATCTTTATTCCTCTAACTGCATCGACTAGTATGGGTGAGTTAACTCTACGAGTATATGAAGATGGTGTAATAGTTGTAGAAGATAAGCTCTTTCCTGAGATCGGTTATGGAAACGTCACGGTTAAGCTGCTTACATATGATATAGAGAATATCTTAGTGGTCGGCGAGGATGGAAAACTACTTAACTATGAGCTTAATGGAGACCAATTAATAATATATGGAGAACTACCCAGCCAATTAACGATCCACTATGAGACCCCGGCTCTAACAGTAAAGAATAGTTCTCTATGGACGCTGGAACTATATCTACCTAGAGAGGCAGTAATCCTAATGCCGAGCAGAAGTATTATCGTATCTTTAAGTAATGTTCCGAAAATGATTGCTGGAGAAAAGGATTCCTTAAAGTTGGTATTGAGTCCAGGAATGTGGAAGATAGAGTACATAATACAATTCACGCCTCGTGCCTCTATACAAGAAGCGCAGGATAATTCTTACATTGTTATTATTTCAAGTCTTGTGGGTGGGGCCGTCGCATTATTCTCAGCCATATTTTACATTAGGAAGAAAAGAAATTCAAGCACACTTCTATATGATGAGAAGAGAGTTTTCGAATTGATTAAAAAGAGAAAGAGGGTCTCTGAAGCTGAGATTAGAGCTTTAACATATCTGCCTAAGACAACTGTCTGGAGGATTGTTAGAAGGCTTGAGAGGAAGGGATTGGTGCGGGTTATCCAAGTTAATAAGAGAAATGAGGTAGAACTCGCCTAGGTCTTCTCAAAGCATGTCTGAGAAAGTATAATCTTTAATGATCTTAATGTTTCATTGATTATTCTAAATGCTTCACTTAGTTTTCTTTCAGCCTCAACATATAAGTTCTTCTTAATTAGTTCATCGGCTTCATTGATTAATTGCTTTAAAGTATCAGTAGAGTTTGATAGAAGCTTTCTAACTTCTTCATTACTTGTCTTTTCGTATATGTTTGTGAAGATGTTTAACCAATGCTTAGCTCTCTCTAATCTGCTTAGAAGAATATTCTTTAACATTAGTTCTCTACGGTATGTTTCATTATTGCTTAAAGATGGTGGGGGGATAGATTTACGGAATAAAAACATAAGTTCTCTAAGTTTCATCCATGCAGAGAGACGGTCGCCTCTCTCCATAAACCATCGAGCCTCACTAAGTAAAGCTTTAGCTTTCTCAATCTCAGCTTTACCGAGGTATGGGGGGCTACCAAACAAGGGTTCTTCTGCTTCTCTAATCTCTTTCTCCATTAAGTCTAGAAGCATCTTCAAATCCTCCATCTCCTTCATTCTAAGACTCACAAAATAGTTATATGCCGAGGTAATAGAGACAGTGGATAGGATAATTATTATGCAGGCTATAGTTATCCACTTATTTTTTCCAGTAAACATCTTACTGAAGACGTTCTTCCATTTATTCTGGTTACTCATATCTTAAAGCCTCCAGTGGCGTGTACCTTGCAGCTCTCCATGCTGGGATTATTCCTGCCAGTAAACCTATTACTACAGCCATGGCTAACGCTGTTCCTAATAGGTCTAGAGTTATCTTTGGAGTTATCTGGAGAGCGAAAGCAGCTTGTCCTCCTCCACCAGGCATCCTAATGTTACTAAATGGTGTAAAGAAGAAGTAACCTCCTATGGATCCTACTACTATTCCTACTATTCCTCCTATGAAACCTATTAATGTTGCTTCTGTTAAGAATATCCCGAGTATATGTCGTGTCTTGAAGCCTATTGCTTTAAGTATCCCTATCTCTCTAATCCTCTCGGTAACCGATGTAAACATTGTTGTCATTATAGCTAGGAAAGCAACTATAAACGACATGAAGGCCATAGAACCCAAGAACATTGAGAACTGACCTATTGTCTGCTGGATCGTCTGCACCATCTGCTGAGGGGAGAATGCTCTAACACCGTCTCCTAGAATATTTGTTATCTCATTTTGAATATTCTCTACATATTCTGTGTCTCTAGCGATTACCAGTACCTGACTGTATGTTGATGTACCTGTTAGTTTACTTCCAGCTTTCAGAGGGATAAATATAGTCATGTCAGGATTGAAGAAGAGTCCCTGCCCATACTGTTTTAGTATTCCTATGACTTTCACAGTGATCATACGTGTCTCACCTCTACCTGTAGTCGCTTCTATAGTTATCAAGTCGCCGATATTTACTTCTGGAAGATCACTTCGTTCAGGTTTTGAGACCTTTGAACCTATCACTGCAATATATCTTCCAGCTCCAGAAGATTCTCCCTCTTGGATCTCTAATCCTTGAAAAATCTTGTCTAGAAGGTCTAGATCAACAGCAATGATCCTGTATGTTTCCTCCCCACTTGGAGTCAATTCTACTGTTTTACCTTTAATTTTAACAGTGGCCATAGATATAGAATAGATAGGAGCTACTGCAGCTACATCTTCGATCCTCAGTATCTTCTGTATTGTTCTATCTGTAAATTCAATTCCACTCCTCGGCATAGGTATTAACTGGATTACGTTAGCTCCTAGAGATTGTAGTCTACCTGTTAAAGCTTCTCCAAATCCCTGAGTCGAAGCAATTGCTGCAACATACAGAGCTGGACCAATAACCATCCCGAGTATGGTTAAGCTTGTTCTAAGTTTTCTTGACCTTAGAGCTGCAAAAGCTAAGTATAGTATGTCAGGAAGCTTCATGTCTCTTCCGCCTCCTTAGCAGGAACACTACTGCTACGACGACAACGATAGCTATTATCAATGATATTATTATCGGGTTCTGTAGAATTGAGAATTGTTGTAGCCCGCCCTGAGTAGTTACCTGCCGCTGTACTGTGGGTGTAGTAAACATGGAAACGGCTCTTTGAGTTACTTCTATCTCGAATGTCTTAGAGTATTCTGTGAAACCTCCGAATACATCACTACATGAGATTAAGAGGTTTGCACTATATTTTCCAGGCTTGGCATTACCTGCTACATCTATTGAGACTGAGAATGATGCTTTCGAGAGGCTTGAGATGTCTCCTATATAATATATCGAGTCTGGTGTCTCAATTAGAGGCGGTGATGCTTTTACTCTTACTTCACATAGTTTACCAGTTGATAAGCCTCTGTTATACACATCTCCAGATATATCTATGGATTCGCCTGCCATCACTGAAGTAGAAGATAATGTAATCTCGCCGAATTCAAATTTTAAGTCAGGTTTAATTATTATAGGAATCGAGATTTCGTCCGTCTTTAATTCTCCAGTGGGGTTGCGATAATTGATTGATAGTTTTCCATAAGAGATTCCTGTTGAAGCTGATGGTGAAATCTTTACTGGAATCCTTAATTCTATAAAGCTTTTGGCAGGGATTTCTTGGAAGTAGAATGTAT
>Ga0185307_1001935_pt1 | contig 11088 bp, 11 predicted proteins | sample LHCtaG_FD_128010 | JGI IMG/M metagenome (GOLD analysis project Ga0185307, IMG submission 128010) | Hot spring microbial communities from Little Hot Creek, USA to study Microbial Dark Matter (Phase II) - LHC4sed_matched (SPADES... | ecosystem: Environmental > Aquatic > Thermal springs > Hot... | reverse complement strand
GGCGGCTTTGGTTTCGTTTCCGGGAGGATTTGTAGTGTCTATTTTTATCAAGTCGCTTAAAAGGACTGTGACTTCCTCCTCAATTTCTTCCAGAAGCCTTGCGCCCACAAACCCTCACCATTTTAGCTCAATCATATAGAAGTAGGCACAATTTAAGACTTCACGATTTAATGGCTGGTTAGAAGGCGTTGGTTTGCATTTCAAAAGAGGGGTTTCAATTGTTTCTTTCTCTGGGTAAACATTGCGGTATGCTCGTAGCCCACCTCTTTCGCTAGGCTTATGGCTTTATCAAAATCCTTCCCTACGTCTTCTGGTGCATGGGCGTCTGAACCAAAAGTTATTTGGACGCCCTCATCGTAACATATCTTTAAAAATTGTTTGGCTGGATATATTTCATTACATGGATGCCGTAAACCGCTTGTGTTCACCTCAATGCATACATCATTCTTTTTGAAGACTTTCGCCGTCGCTAAATAAAGGTCTGTGATGTCGGTTCTAGGCTTACACCCAAACTTCTTTATCAGGTCCGGGTGCCCTACAACGTCAAAAATTTTGGATTCAGCGCACGCTTGAACAGCCATGAAATACCTATCATAAAGCTTTACCGAATCCCACTTCTGATATTCCAGAACATATTTGGGGTCGTCGAATGCCCAGCCATCTATAAAGTGCACCGATCCTATAACATAGTCGAAGGGGAGTCCTTTCAATGCTTCTTTGATTTCACTTGCAAAATCTGGGACAAAGTCCACTTCGACGCCAACTTTAAGCTTTATCGGTTCCTTCAGTTTCCTTTTAACCTCATCTACTTTTTTCACGTAGTCCGGCAGTTCTCTATAGTTTAATGGGAAACTCAGCTTGTCCCTAAGTTTTGGGGGAGCAAAGTGGTCAGAGATTCCTATTTCTTCAAGTTTCTTGGTGGCAGCAACTCTTACACATTCTAGGAGTTCGCCTTTGGCATCACCGGATAAAGACGTGTGGACATGGTAGTCTGCAGACGTTTTGACGACCACCTTCAACATGTTAGGTGGAAGGCGCCGACAACCTTTTTGCCAGCTTTCAAAAGTTCGTTAAAGGTTTTGTAGGCTTCCCGTGTGGGTTGGGCTATGAGCTTTATCCCCCGCTCTTTTAAGGCCTTTTCAACTTCTGGCAAGATTTTGACAAGTCCAGAATAGCCCGTGCCAACCACCAAAACTTCGGGCATGGGCGTTTGCTTGAAAACCTCTTTCAAGTCTTCAACGCAGAGTTGGTGGCCCTCCCTCCTCCACCACTCGCTTAAAACTTTTTCGGGGAAAACTATGAGGTCGCTTGTGTAGCGTTTCCCGTCGATGACCATAATGCCGAAATCATAAGACTCGATCACACCGTGCACCAAACTATTTTGTTTAATTAAAAGGATTTAAATTCTAACCTCTAAAAGTTTTAGAGGCCATGAAGGTTTTGCCAAGAAGCTTCTACGAAAGGGATCCCGCCACTGTGGCAAGAGAACTGCTCGGAAAAGTGCTTGTTAGGCGTTTGGCAAGCCAAGTTTTAAGCGGCAAAATCGTTGAAACCGAAGCCTATTACGGCGAAAACGACCCGGCATCGAAAGCCTATAAGGGAAGGAAAACCTTCAACGAGCCCATGTTTCGCGAGGCTGGGCGAACGTTCATCTACATGGTTCATGGAAACTGGCTTCTAAACATAGTTGCCCACCCGAAGGGCGAGGTTGGCGCCGTCTTAATAAGGGCGCTGGAACCCCTGCAAGGAATAGACGCCATGAAGAAGAATCGGGGAACAGCAGACCTTAAAGGGTTGACAAATGGACCGGGAAAATTGGCTAAGGCTTTAGCCATAACAAAAGAGTTGAACGGCTTAGACGTCACTGATGAAAAGAGCGCTCTCATTATAGTGGAGGGGTCTGAAAAGGAAGCTTTTGACGTTTGCACTTCCAAGAGGATCGGTGTGAAATTGGACCTCCCACAAGAATTGAGGTTCTACATCAGAGGAAACGCTTTCGTATCTAAGCCTTGAAAAGGATTCCGCGTCAACTGTTTAAAACTTATGTAGAAAAGGCGCCAACTATTTAGAAAGAGGCTCTATAGAATGCTCAGTCAAGAGGCGGCTTTAAAGCATTTGAAAGAAAAAGGTTCGGCGAAGGTTGTTGGGCTTATTTCAGACACTCATGTGCCCGTTCGCGCCCGGGAAATACCCAAGAAAGTTTTCGAGGTTTTTGAGAAGGTGGACTATATTATCCATGCTGGCGACTTGGTGGACTTAACAGTGCTGGATAAGCTGGAGCAAATCGCCCCAGTTTTAGCTGTTTACGGAAACATGGACGGCCCAGAGGTTCGCGGAAAGCTGCCCAAAATGAGTTCTGTTAAAGTTTTCAATTGGAAGATTGGGGTTACGCATGACCCTGGAACCCTTTTCGGCATTGGTAAAATGTGGGAAATAGCCAAACAAAATGGTTTTCACGTGCTTGTTTATGGGCACACGCATCATCCAAACGTAAAGTGGGAAGGCGAAATTCTATTCATAAACCCTGGCAGTCCTACAAACCCGATTCCGCCTTTCATTACAAAACCCACTGTTGGCTTGTTGACAGTGTCCAAAGAGAAGATCTTGCCTGAAATTGTTACGCTTTCACTTTAACTCATCTCTCTCCACGGTGCCGGACTGCTAATCTGCAGTATGCTTTAAAAGACGACTTGGGCTGGAAACTTTTCATTAGCTTAGGAGACGTGGAGGCGAGCCTTTCATGGAGCATTGTAGAAACCCTTGGGACAAGCGATGCAAAAACGACGACATAGAAGTTTACATCGTGTTTAAAGGTGAAAAACTTCCCATTTGCAGGCGTTGCTGGGGCAAAATAGCTGAAAAAGAATTGGAGTGGTGACAAACGTGGAAGGTTTCACTCTAAACGTTGCTAAAGCTTTTCTTGGGAAAAACGTTAATCTCCACCTTAAAGATGGCTCAGTCATCGTAAACGTCAGGCTTGCCGAAATCCAAAAAGACCCATTGAAAGGCGAATTTTTCGTTAAATGTATTCCCTACGGCAAGGCTGGCGTGCTCCAAATCCCATTGAAAAACATCGCGTGGGCAAAGCTTCTAGACTTAAGCCTATTTGGAGCTGGTGGCAGGAAGACCGTTAAAAAGGTTGTTTTTAACATGAAAAATTAAATCAATTTTAAATAGGGTTTTAGCATTTTTCAGAACCCGTGATGAAAATATGCCCTGCACAGTTATAGTTGGCGGTTTCTGGGGAGATGAAGGTAAGGGGAAAATAATCTCCTATCTAGCTTTGAAGGATAAAATAGACGTTTGTGTTCGAACGGGTTCCGTTAACGCGGCGCACACCGTTTGGCTTGAGGGAAAACGCTACGCCCTCCACATGGTTCCAGCCGCCTTCGTTTATGAAAAGTGTCGCCTGCTTATAGGCGCCGGAGCAAACGTTCATGTTGCAAAATTCCTCGAAGAAGTGGAGTTGACAAATGTTAAAAACCGCATTGGCGTAGACCAGCATGCTTCCATAATTGAGGCGAAACACTCTGAACAGGACAGGACAAGCGCCCACTTGAAGGGTATAGGCACGACGGGCTGGGGTGTTGGACCGGCCATAGAGGAACGCGTCCGGAGAACCGCCAAACTTGCTAAAGATGTGCCGGAACTTCAGCCATACCTGACCGACGTGGCAATGGAGGTGAATAACGTCATAGACTCCGGCAAAAAAGTGCTTTTAGAGGGAACGCAAGGGCTTATGCTCTCACTTTTCTTTGGGACATATCCATACGTTACTGGAAGGGACACAAGCGCCTCAGCGGTATGCTCTGAAGCAGGCGTAGGTCCAACAAAAGTTGACAACGTCCTATTGGTGTTTAAGGCTTTTATGACAAGGGTTGGTGCTGGCCCGTTGCCGGGCGAAATATCTAAGGAGGAAGCCGTCAAACGTGGATGGTTTGAGCTTGCCGCTGGAACAGGCCGGGAGAGACGTTCAGCGCCCTTCAATTTTGAGATCGCCAAAAGAGCCGCTGTGATAAATGGTGCAACTCAAGCCGCGTTGACAAAACTGGACGTTTTATACCCGAAATGCAAGGGTGTAAAAAAGTATGAAGACTTACCTAGGGAAGCGAAAGAGTTTGTGATGGAAATTGAGCGGCAGGTTGGTGTGCCAGTAGTTTTGATAGGTACGGGTCCAGACGCGTTGGACATAATTGACCGGAGAGCGTAACCCCAAAGACTTACACCTTTTCATTTTCTAGCTTCTAGTGTTAAAGCTAATAATGTAGTGCAAAACTAAGTAGTAAGCCCGTTAATGTAGAGAGGAAAGTTTGGCAATGCTTGATTATGAGAAACCTAAACGGTTCAGCTCCCTCTTCAAAGTTTTAAATAGAGATTTAAGGCTAATTTTTGCATCAAACCTTGTTGGCGCTTTTGGAGACGGCCTATACGCTTATCTTCTGCCAAAATATATGACGGATGCTTTAGGGGCAAGCTCTGTGGACGTCGGCATATTATACGCTCTTACAAGCTTGACGGCGGCTTTAACGCTGATGGTTGCTGGGGCGCTCGCCGACAAATATGACCGGAAAAAGATCATGATAGCTGGGTGGGTTGCATGGCTTCCAGCCCCCCTAATCTTCGCCTTTGCAAGGGACTGGATTCAAATGGTTCCTGGAATGATCCTTTGGGGTTTTTGGCTCGGAGGACCCACAAGCACAGCCTACATTGTAAAGGCAGCCGACGAAAACAAGCTTACGTTAACTTTTACAGTATTGTCTTCAGCGTGGTCTTTGGGTTACATTTTTTCGCCTGCCATCGGCGGACACATGGCTGGAAAAATCGGCATGCAAACAGTCTTCCTTACATCCTTTATTTTATATGCACTTGCAGCCTTCACTCTCGTGTTTATAAGCAGCCAGCATGCCAAACCAATAAAACACAGAAGCCTTAATGACTACACGTCGCCACTACAGCTTTTAAAGACAAGAAAGCTTGCGGCGGTTTCAGCCTTTTTCGCGGCGACAATGTTTGTTATGATGATGTTCCGTCCCTTCGTTCCGAAATTTTTGGCTGACATATACCATTACGAGGACGCTGAAATTGGCATTTTGGGTTCTATAACCTTCGCTGGCTCAGCTGTTTTGGGAATCGCCCTAGGCAGATTTGGAGACAAATACGGAAAGAAATTCGCCCTTGCCATTTTAATGACGCTCTGCGGTTCATCGCTAGCTCTTATGCTTTTGACATGGAACTTTTACCTTTTGGCATTAGCGTTTTTCTTTATGGGAACCTCTTACACCGTATGGTCGCTAATGAGCGCCGTCATCGGGCCTATGGCGCCGGAACCTATAAGGGCTATGTGGGTTTCCATCCCTCAAACAACAAGCATGTTCGCATCCATACTAGCATCATACTTGGGCGGAGTGCTATACGGCGTTTCGCCAAACACACTCTTCACAGCAACAATCATAATGACTGCCGTGTTAACGTTAACCAGCCTTTTCCAAAAGTTTTAAAGAAAGCTTTGTATGCTCACTCTGGCCTTTTTCCAAGAATTATAGTTACATATTCAAACTCGCCGTCCCTTTTAACCTTTAAGCTTATGGCTTCTCCAGGGCTCTTATACCTTTCCAGATAGATCACCAAATCTTCGGCACGGTTAATTGTGCGGTTGTCAAACTCCACAATCACGTCTTCGGGCTTCAACTTCCCATAGGAAGGCCCATCCTTATCTACTTCCTTAACCAATACGCCTCCTATGTAGCTGGCGTCGTATGTTATGCCCATCCATGGATGTTCATATGTTCCGTTCTCGATTAGGGCGTTTACAACCCTCTTCATTATTATGGATGGAATGGCGTATCCGATGCCTATAAACGCCCTAACGCCCTCGGCTGTTTCTATGGCGAAGGTTACCCCAACAACTTCGCCTAGGCTGTTTAACAGCGGCCCGCCTGAGTTTCCAGGGTTGACAGCGGCGTCAAACTGGATTATGTCGACTATGGAATATTTTCCCCAAGGCTCTGGCACGCCGAGATCACTCAACCTTAAAACTCTGCCGACTTGGCTTACAATTCCAGCAGTCATTGAACCCTCCAAGCCAAAGGGGTTTCCGATGGCGTAGACTGGTTCGCCGACCAAAAGCCTTGTGGAATCGCCTATAAGAAGCGGTTTTGCCTCGCTTGGAATATTGTCAACCTCCAGAACCGCCAAGTCACTGTATATATCTTCTCCCCTAACGGTTGCCGAAACTCTAACCGGTTTGCCGTCAATGAAGAACGCTACATTGATATTATTTTCGGCGCCTTCCACAACGTGATGGTTTGTGACAATGTATCCTTTGCCGTTGGCTCCAAGCCTATAAACAAAACCCGAGCCAGATTTGGTGCCCGCCACCACCAGAACCACAGAGTTCCGACTGTTGTTGTATATTTGGACTGCTGTAAGGTTGAGTTTCTGAACATAGTGAAGCTGTTCAACTAAGCCTCGAAGAACCTCCAGCTGGGCGGAGACGCCCGCATAATCGTCTTCCAGTTTGGCGTAACTGCTTTTCAAAACGTCTAGACTTGTTTTTAAGTCCCAGTATACTAGAGTGAAGCCTCCACCCAACACGGCTGCGACAAGAAATAGAATTACAATGAATTTTTTGTCGATCGTTAGGGTGTGCTCCCACTCCATAGGCAAGCCTCGGATAGAAATTGTCAACAGCCGCTTAACAAGTTTTGCGTTTTGCCGACTCTTTAAATTCCTTTTCTTTTGCCCACGCGTCAACGTTTTCGCCATAGATTGTAGGGGCACTGGCTCCAACAGTATCGACTGTTCTTATACTCGCAGTTCTTGCACTCCGGCATGTCAAAAAGCTTTGGTTTTCTGCTCCTGCCAGAGCTAATCTCGGACAAAGGATTCTCCACAAAAATATTACACGTCATAACGCTTAAAGTTATGCTTATGATGGAATGGTGGGGCTGCCCGGATTTGAACCGGGGTCCCGAGCGCCCGAGGCTCAGAGCCTAGACCAAGCTAGCCGACAGCCCCATTTTGGACGGTATGCTCTCATTGTATGTTTTTGGGTTAGGTTTAATAAAGGTGTTTTTCTTAACTTTAAAACCCCTTGTCTAGGGCTAGTGGTTATTTGCCCATTATAGGGGAGGTGCCTAAAGTGTTTGGTCAGCATCAGCGTTTGAGGGGAATCCGCGTCTTGAAGGCTGTTTCTTCAGCTGTTCGTTTACAAATTTTAAATCTTCTTTACGATAGGGGTGAGCTTTCCTATACGGAGTTGATGAATCTTTCGAAGATGAGCCCGAGTCGGGATGCTGGGCGTTTCGCCTACCATTTGAAGTTTTTGCTTAAGGCTGGTCTGGTGGAGGTTGACGTGGAATCTAAAAAGTATCGCCTAACAGATTTGGGGAAAATGGTGCTTGAGGTTGCCGAAGAAATTGAAGAGAAGGGCTTAAAGCCTAAAAGGGTTCTTGTTCGCACTTCACGGTTCACCCTTGAAGAGTTTGACGTCAACCGAATCGTAGATTCCCTTGTGAAGGAGGCTGGTATGCCGGTTGAGCAAGCCAAAAAAGTTGCTAAGGAGGCGGAAAAACGCCTTTTGAAAGCTAGAACAAGGTATTTGACCGCCCCACTGATAAGGGAGGTGGTCAACGGTATTCTTATCGAAAAGGGTTTAGAGGAGTACCGTCACAAACTAACGCGGTTAGGGCTTCCGGTGCATGATGTTTCACACACGCTTTCTAAAGGCAAAACCGCTTACAGCGCTTTCTTTCTATGTGAAGAGTTTGGGAAAAACGTGCTCATAGAGTACGCCCTTTTAAATGTGCTTCCGAGAGACGTGGCGGACGCTCATTTGTCTGGAGAAATTCACCTAGAAGAGTTGGGATACTGGATTTTGAAACCAAGCGAAGTAATGCATGACCTAAGGGTTTTCTTCAAAAAGGCGGATGTACCCCCGCTTTCCCATAGTCCTCCAAAAAGTTTGGATTCAGTCCTAAACTTAGCCTTAAATGTTTTATTGCATTCGGCAAAAGAGGTTAGCGGCATACAAACCCTCGAATATTTCAATTTATTCCTGGCGCCTTTTCTGAAGGGCTTTGAAGAAACCCGTGCCAAGGAGCTTTTAAGGCAGTTCATTTTAAACGTAAGCCAGCACGTCGACGCGTCCATAAACATTGAGTTGACAGTTCCGGGTTTTCTTGCAGACAAGCATGTTGACGCCGTGAATTTTTCGGGGGTTTATGGCGATTTTCAAGACGAGTGTTTGCTTCTAGCAAGGCTTATTTTAGAGGTTTTAGCGGAAGAAAGCGCCGTAAAGCCCATTTTGAACCCGAAGGTTAGTGTTAAACTCCGTTTTGAGGCGTTTAAAGACGAAAAAGCGGTTGACGCTCTTCTTAAGGCGCATCAGCTGGCTATAAAGGGGAACGCCCTCTACTTTGCAAGCTTTTTGGGCGGAAATGATGAACACACTGTTTTCTCGCCCAGCGGATGCATGCTCAAACCGGACTTTAAAGGTGACTGGGAAATAGACACCCTCCGCGCTGGAGTTTTGGGGAGTGCCGCCGTCAACATGCCGAGAATAGCCTACGAATGTAAAGGTGACAAAGCCAAGTTTTTCACACTTTTGAGGGAAAGGCTCGAGATGGCAACGCGAGCTCTTGAAATCAAGTTTAGAATGCTAAAACAGCATGATGTGGGCTTCCTTTTCCAAACTGTTAATGGCGACCCATATTTTAGGCTGGAAAACTCCGCACGCATGGTTAACCTTGTTGGCTTAAAAGAAGCTGCGGAAGCTTTCAATGGAAAAAGCGTCCATGAGGATGAAAGCTCTTTAAGGTTTGCCCTTGAAACAGTGCAGTTCGCTTCGGAGCTTCTTCAAAAAAGCGAAAAAAGACGCGGCAAACGCACGTTGTTATCCATTATGCCTTCTAAAGAAGCCTCTTCAAGGCTAGCGAAACAAGATGTCGAAAGGTTTGGCGTTGCAAAAACCCGATTTCATGGAACGAAAGACAAACCCTACTACTTGTCTTTCTGCAGTTTAAGCTTCCAAAACTTGGAGGCTTCTCTTAAAACTTTGGCTGTTGAAAAAGAGCTCTACAAGCATCTTGACGGAAACCTAACAGTCCTCGAACTAGGCGAAGCTGAACACAATGTTGAAGCACTCCTATCCTTTACAAGAAAGCTTGCCGAAGGCTACGGCGTGTCCCTCTTCACCTACAACCGCAACCTAACCTACTGCAGCCAATGCCGCAAAAGCATGTTCGGAGTCCTTCACAAATGTCCAAGCTGCGGCTCTGTTGGCACTTTGACAGTTTTTAGGCGTTACCCTTAAACCAGCCTACTTTACTGCGCCTAGGATTAATGCGAGAAGCGTCATCCGCACAATTATGCCGTTCCAAACCTGCTGGAAATAGCGAGCGTGCGGAGTGTCATCAACCTCCGAAGCAATCTCGTCCGCGCGGGGAAGCGGATGCAAAATTATCATATCTTCTTTAACTTTTTTCAACAGTTCTAAATCTATTTTATATGAGCCCTTTACTTTAATATATTCGGCTGGATCTGGGAAGCGTTCCTTCTGAATTCTCGTTACATACAAGACGTCTAAGTCTGATATTACTTTGGCTATGTCTGTCTCCTCTTTCACCACAACTTTATCTTTAATTTCTTCTAGAATTTCCCGCCGCATTTTCAGGGTTTCAGGCGAGACAAGGAACAGCTCCACGTTATACTTTGAGAGAGCGTAAGCCAAAGAATGCACGGTTCTGCCGTACCTTAAGTCGCCAACCAAGGCGATTTTTAAGCCGTCTATGGTGCCTTTTTCCTTCAGAATTGTGTAAAGGTCTAAGAGTGCTTGGGTTGGATGTTCCTCGGCGCCGCTTCCGCCATTGATTATTGGTACTTTTGCGAACTCTGCGGCCAGCCTCGCCGCTCCTTCAAGAGGGTGTCTTATGGCTATAACGTCTGCATAGTTTTCAACTGTGCGGACAGTGTCAGCCAAGTTTTCGCCTTTCCGGACGGAGGCTATTTCAGCCTCTGCAAAACCTATGGTTGAGCCTCCAAGCTTATGCATGGCTGCCTCAAAACTTAGGCGAGTGCGAGTGCTCGGCTCAAAAAACAGTGTGGCGAGAATTTTGCCTTTAAGTATATCTGAGCCCTTGCGGGCTAAAGGCTCCATGGCACCAGCGACTTTCAATATGTAATCGATTTCCTCCCTTGAGAAGTCGCGAATAGAGATTATGTCTCTTCCCGCAAACTCCAAGCTTGCACCCTAAACAGAAGCTTTACGTAGTGCTTAAAATAGCTTTTCACAAGCGGACAAGTTTAAACCTTTTATCCTTAAGCCTGCTATAAGCCTCTTTTGGAAGCGAAGCCCAATGAGCGAGACAATGCTTTATGTTTCAAAAATTAAGGATGGCACCGTCATAGACCACATAACAGGCGGCCACGCGTTGGACGTCGTCAAGATTTTGGGGATAACCGGCAAAGAGAACCGTGTCATCACCATTGCCATGAACGTGCCGAGCAAACGTTTCAAAGTTAAAGACATAGTCAAGATTGAGGGCAGAGAACTCAACCCGGAAGAGGTTCACAAAATTGCGTTGTTGGCGCCGCACGCCACCATCAATATTATCCGCAACTACAAGGTTGTTGAAAAACAGAGGGTTAAACTTCCCAGCGTCATCGAGGGCATTGTTAAATGTGCAAATCCAGCCTGTGTAAGCAACAGCAACGAACCCGTCAAGTCAAAGTTTTACGTAAAAAGTGAGGAGCCACTAATTTTGAAATGCCACTATTGCGGTTATATGATGGATAAAAACGACATTCTCAAACAGTTCTGAAAATGGGATATTCGGTTTTTTAGGTAATGCTTATATCGGAAGATTCGATATTTCCAAAATAGATATGTCCGAAAAAGGACATATTGAATACACGTACAACAAAAATACACAATGTAAAAGGTGGTGAAATAAAATGATAGGAATCCTAGCTGCCACCGCTTGGGCCACCTTCCTAGGCTACACTGTTTGGTACTTCACAATGGCGAAGCACTACGCCCCTTTAACATTGGAAGAAGCCCAGGTTTTATGGAAGATCCACAAACAAAAC
>Ga0185307_1001932_pt1 | contig 11092 bp, 9 predicted proteins | sample LHCtaG_FD_128010 | JGI IMG/M metagenome (GOLD analysis project Ga0185307, IMG submission 128010) | Hot spring microbial communities from Little Hot Creek, USA to study Microbial Dark Matter (Phase II) - LHC4sed_matched (SPADES... | ecosystem: Environmental > Aquatic > Thermal springs > Hot... | reverse complement strand
GTGAATCCGTAACCATCGTTATGACAACATCTGATCTCTCAGCAACCTCTTTAGGTGAGCTGGCGCCATAAGCCCCCATAGCGACGAGATCATCCATTTTAGACTTAGTTCTGTTCCAAACAGTTAACGGATAGCCCGCCTTCAGAAGATTTAAAGCCATAGGTTTACCCATAATGCCTAAACCGATGAAGCCAACCCTCTTTAAGCCCAAACCTTCACCCTCCAAAAAATAATAATGCAGCAAAACCCTTAAAAGTAACGCCTAAAAACTATAAAAATGAAATAAAATATTTAGCCGATAAAAATCAAATGGGCGGGTAGATCAGTCTGGAATGATCGCGGCGTTGGCATCGCCGAGGTCGAGGGTTCAAATCCCTCCCCGTCCACTTTTCAATACTCCCTTACCACTCCGCCCATCATTCTACTTTCGCCTTCTAAATATCATAAGGCTGTCAGGTCTTGTGCAGACGTATTCAAAACCCGCTTCAACTAGGCTGATGCTTCCTCAGCGTTTCTAGCGACTTTCGAGATGTACTCATCTGTTTTGAAGTCTACCAGCTGCGTATAAATCAGCGTATTCATAATATTTTTGTGCCCAAGCACCTTACGTGGAGTATATCCGCGTGTTGAGGAGATTCCGCCAAGCGAACGCTTAGTCATGCTCTTCAAGTTCAGCCTGATCGCAGTATGCGCATTAACAGCCTTGGAAGTGGCGCACTTAGCGTTTATAGGATCATGGAACAGCGAGATATTTGCAGCGATAACGGGTTTGGTTAGAACGGTGACTGGGATAATTATTGGAGTGAAGAAGTAGTTTCAAATATGCAACTTACAAAATAAATTTTTTCTCATTTTTGCAACTTGATTCTGCTGGCGAAAATGGGAGAACAGCTGAAATAGGGGTTGAATTGGTTGCAGTTTTTGACTCTGCAGATTGTTTCCATCCTATTCGAGCTAGTGTGAAAACCTAGAGGGGGTATCAATTTTAGCATGAAAAATCAGCCTAAAATTGTCATCCTGAACCGCATTGAGAGAGCACAGAATCGTTAAGACATTATTAAGTTCTTTTAATCTTGGCACTTTTTGATAATCTTATAACATAAACTTTTTGTTAGTTTTCCTTTGTTTGAGATTCGATTATGAAAATGGCTGTTGCTATGGCTGTTAAGGTCATTGTGGTTAGTAGCAAGATGAAGGGGGTTGTTGGAGAAACTACCTCGTATAGGAAGCCGCCTAAAAGTAACGCTCCAGAACCAAGGATGCAGTCAATAAAATTTGCGAAGGCCATAACCTTTCCTCTATATTCTTTTGGCGTTAGATCAGCTTGCAGGGATGGATATGCGGTGAAAACTAAGGCATTGCAAACTGCGGAAGATGCGACGAAAACATATAGCCCTATGGGGTCACCGTGCAAGAACAATGTGATCCCAAGGGCGCCGAATATAGACGATAAAATCAGCGGCTTCTTTCTGCCAAAGGTATCCACCAACTTGCCTATGGGAAGCAATAAGCTGTAAAAGATTATGGAATAAATAGTTTGCAGCAATGCCCATTGAAATTCGCCTACTTTGAGAACTTGGCTTGCATAAAGCACGTAGTATGGCATGCACATCCGGACAAAAAACGTTACAGGCGAAAAGACGATAAAAAGGTAGAACATGGTTTTTGGCACAAACTTCCAAACGTTTACGCATTCTCTAAACGCTTTCGGATACTCTTTAACGAGGTTTCTTAAAGAAAAATCACCCCTTTCAGATTTTAACGTTTCCCTAAGCCTAAGAAGTATTATTCCAGAAATAAGCCAGCAAGCTGAAACCATAAGATATGCTATTCTCATGCCGATGACCAAACCATACTTTAAATATAGGACTCCTACAACAATTGGAGAAAGAATCGAAGCGACACCAGCCCACATGAATAGAGAATAACCTAAACCGCGCTTCTCAGGAGTCAACGAATCTGCAACAACAGCCATAAACGCCGGTTGAGACAAAGCCAACATACCAGTCAATATTTCGCCAACAAGGACATAATGCCACGTAGGCGCTGCAGCAAAAACTAGAAATGTAAACACTCTGGCAAAACTTGCACCGGCAATCAGAGTTTTCCTTCCATACTTGTCCGCCCAATAACCACCAGCCAATTGAAGAAAAGCCATCACAAACCATGACAAAGACAAAATAACTCCAATCAAGTATGGCGAAGCCCCCAAAGATTCAAAATAAAGCGAATAATAAGTGTCAGGAAGAAGATGGGCAAAATCCGTAAACGCCCAAACAATCAAAAGTAGAAAAACGTTACCGGATACGAAGCTAAACTCCCTTTTCAAATATCTTAACATTAGAAATTCACCCAAAAAAGTACGCTGCTATAAAGAGCAAATAAACACGCTGAACAACTATTGAACAATCATGCTATCCAGCATCCTGCGAACCTATTTTAGCTTTCAGCCATTTAAATGTTTTTCGTTGCGGTTGCGCTCGTCATACAGGAATCATACTCATTCCCAAGCACTTTTTCCTATGCTATTAACAAGAGAGCGGAAGGAATATTCTATTAGTCATCGCTAACCGAACAACTTAGCCTTTGATTATAAAGCGGCAGGTTTAGAGGTGATAGGCCATTTTAACGTTTTTTCCATGGTCTTTCATTATTTTAAAGTTGTTTTTAAGATAGAAATCTAATGGATGCCAAACTCCGCTTTTATATGCGGTTACTTCAACAAATTTGTATCCCATTCTTGGCAAATCATTTATTAATCTCTGAAGAAGTTCAGACCCTATTTTCAGCCCCCAATAAGCTTTTTTGACGGATAGGCATAGTATGACAGCCGTTTGTTTCGGAGAATGATCTGTTTCCACACCAAGTTTCTCTGCAAGTTCGCCTGGAACAAATTCAACGAATCCTACGGGTTCTTTTTTGAGATATGCTATATAGCCGCAGGCTTTAAATTTTGAAAGTATATGTTGCAACCATCTTTTCTTCATCTCCACCGCTTTTTTCATGAACCTTTGAGGTATGGCACCGTAGAGGAAATCTTCGCCTATGCAAAGGGCAATTTCATCGTCTATATTGTTGCCTATTAGCGGGCTGATGTCAAATTTCCCTATAATCTGCTTTTTAGATGTGTACGAAAAGGCAGTTTCCGATGGCTCCTGCTTCTGGAAACTCGCGTTAATTCCTAATAATTGATTAATAATATCATTTACATCCATCATGCCAATTCCGATGGACACCACATTACCATCAACATAAACTTTAAAAAGAGCCTTCTCATCCAGCCTCTCGCTTAACAAGTCATGCGTGCAACATTCATAGCCAAGCTTTCTCGCAGCTCTAAAAATAGAATCAACAGTTGGAACGATCCAAGGGCATTGTGGATAGTAATATACGCAAACGCGGTGCATAAGCATAAAGATCAATAATATAATTAGCACATCCTCATATAAAAAGAAAGTTGCAAAGTCGCGGACGTACTACCGGTTAAGGCTTTTTGAGAGGAACAAGGTTCAGTTGGGGCTTAAGGTTTTAGGTTTAGTCATGTATTTTTCAGATTTCAAGCCTTAGGAGGACAGCTAGGGTTGTTTCAGATTTCTGCATGGTTTCTAAGACGGCTGTTTGGAAGTGGATTGTTAACGAAGACAAAAACTTGCCTGGAAACGTTAGATGCAGTTTCTGCGGCTACATACTCGACAGAAAAGTTGCTGCAGAAACAGAAATGAACATAGAATACGTCGTCGACGGCTCCCTCGAGATAACGATGATGTTTACCCGAGTGAGGTGATGCATCATGCTGAGTGCTATTTAATTTTTAAAGTAGGTCCTCCGGGGTTAGTCTCTTAACCCAATCTACAGAATCGAAGTCGTCGTTATATGAAACTATTGTATCTATGGAAAGTTCTTTGAGAGCTTGTACAGCTAACGCATCATCGAAGTTTAAGTGATAATCTCTCATGAATGATGTGGCCTTTATCCTACTGTTTAAGTTCGTGAAGTGAATCTTCAATCCTTTATAACGGAGTAATGAAGCAAGAAATAAAGCCAAATCCTTCCAACCTTTATCGTAGTTCTCCATTACAACAATTATCGAGTCCACATGAAAGTCTGTGATTGCGGCCTTTAAATCTCCATCCTTAACCCTGTTCAATAAGCGTTTACAAGACTCCCGCATGCTCTTCCGCTAATTCGACTTCAAGGAAGACATTAGAGTCAAGCATTACTTCTGTACCCCAGAGTCTTTTTGGCTCTGATTTGCCCAGCTTCATGTTGAAGCTCCACTCCAGTTCGTTTAACATGCGAAAGCATGCCATAAATAGCCTCAACAGGATCCTCAATAGATTCTGCTATTTCAAGAACTTCCGAAACATGAGAAAGCCAGAGTTCAATTGCTCTCTCCGAAGCTATACTTAACGAGCCTTTGCCATAACCAAACAACCTCATTGCAACCTCCCTAAATTTTCGCTCCAGCCCATCAGAAATGTAAACCTTTAACCCGCCCATCTAATCCCCTAATAACTAAAGAAACAAAGATCTTTATAGCACGCCGGCATATAACGAAAATCATGAATATCAAGGGATTGAAGCTGTGGATAAACATGTAAGAGCAGCGCTAAAATACATGAGAGAACTCATATCCACCGGTAAAGAGCCGAAAATAATCAGGCAATAAACCCCATTTCTTTATGCTTTTGAGGAAAGGAGATTTTTGAAGATGCAAAAATATTTATATTTAGATAATCATAGCCCTAATTAAAAATATGCTGGGTGCCATTATTGAAGCTGGTTGTTATAGGAGCCGGCAGCTTAGCATTCACTCCTGGTCTGCTCGCTGAGATGGCTACTTCAGAAGTTTTTAAGGGTGCGGAAATAGGGCTCATCGACATAGATGAGGAAAAACTCAAAATTATGGAGAGAGTAGCCTCAAGGGTTATTGAGGAAACTAAGGCTGAATTGAAGATTGAAACCAGCTTGGATAGGAGAGATCTGCTTAAGAATGCAGATTTCGTGGTCATAACAATAGCTGTTGGCGGAGTTAGAGGCATTGAGCTGGATGTTAAAATCGCTGAGAGATACGGTATATATCACACTATTGCAGATACAGTTGGTCCAGCAGGCTTCTCAAGGGCTCTTAGACATATTCCGCCGATTGTTGAAATATGCAGGGATATAGAGAAATTATGCTCAAACGCCATAGTTTTTAATGAGGCTAATCCATTAACTGCCCTATGTAGGGCTGCTAGGAAAGCAACCAAGGCTAACGTTATAGGTTTATGTACGGGAGTTAGAGGACCGAAATATTTCATGCCAAGAGTGATTGGATGTAAACCTGAGGAGTTAACGTTTATATCCGCAGGTATTAATCACCTCACATGGATTTTAGAAGCCCATGTAAATGGAAAAGATGTTTATCCAGAGTTTAAGCGTAGAATTAAAGAGATGAGGGATGAAGCCCTCAGGTATGGAAAGCCCTTCCACGCTTACGTCTCAGTGGAGCTAATGGAGACCTTCGGGCTTTATCCCGTTCAGGGCGATCATCACATAGCCGAGTTCTTTCCACACTTTATATGTCCGGAAACAAATTTTGGGGCAAAATATGGGCTTAAACTGTTCCCAGGGGACACAATATACAGCGAGGAATGGAGGAATAATGTGTGGAGGATGGTTAAAGGGTGGGCTGACGGTGAGAGACCCATTAAGGAGCTTATAGAACAACGTAAAGGGGTTACTGAGCACTCATTTGTATATGAACTTATGGAGATAATCATTAAGGGCGAAACTAGATTCTTTGAAGGTGTTAATATACCTAACGCTGGATGCGTTGAAGGCCTGCCGGAAGAGGCTATTGTTGAAGTGCCGGCGGTGGTAGGACCCTTCGGATTTAAGGGTTTACATGTTGGGAGACTTCCTAAAGGTATTGAAGCAACGCTTCTGCATAGAGTAATCCAGCAGGAGCTGGTGGTTGAGGCTGCTTTAACCGGCGATAAACAAATCGCTCTTCAAGCATTAGCCTTAGATCCTATGGTTCCAACAATAGATATAGCCAAAAATCTTCTAGAGGAATATATTGAAGCGCATAAGCAGTTTTTACCGCAATTCTAAAAATATTCCATCATTTACGTAACTCATAAAACATTTTCAACTTTAAATTATCTATTATGCTGTTAAAAAAGGAGGTCTTTCAAAAGTGAAGGTTCTAGTAGTCTCAGGTTCTCCTCATAGAGATGGGCTTTGCGTAAAACTTTCAAGGGAGATTATTAGAGGCATTAAGGAAGCTGGCGGCGAAAGTGAGCTTGTTATCTTAGCTGAAAAGAATATTGGTCCATGCCTTGCATGTAATGATCCTCCCTGCTGGCGGAGAATGGAGTGCAATATCAAAGATGACGCGCTTGAACTCAGAGGGAAACTTAACAGCAGCGATGCATTAGCTTTCCTCTCCCCGGTTTATTTCCTTTCAGTCAATGGGTTAGCTAAGAACTTCATGGATAGAATGAGATATTATGGGGAGAATGGGAAGCCATCTTTAGCAGTAGCGGTGGCTGGGGGCACAGGTAAGGGATGCATACTCTCTTTACAGGAGATTTGCAGATGGCTCATTATGCTAGGTTTCCGCCCAATAATCCCCATACCGGTTACACGCTACAATTTAGACATAGCGTTCGTGGAAGCCAGAATGAGGGGTAAAAGGATCGCCCAGTTAAAGCCTCAACCATTCTCTAACTTAACTGAAAAAATATCCTACTATGAATCTCTACCCTACATGAGGTATGGACTGATCGATGAAATAGCATTTTTAGCTAGAGAAGCCATAAATAGTATAACGCGGAATGGTAAACCAGACCTGGCGACTGAAGCCCTACAAAAACTTGAAAAAGGAGAAGCTCTATTAAAGCTCGGCAAGTTTGAAGAAGGGCTAGAGCTAATTACTAAAGCTCACGAAGAAAGTATGAAAATTTTCAACAGCCTAATACGCTAAAGAGATCCTCCTAATCATCCTCCCAGCGGCTTAAACATGGGCCTCCAAATCTCCCTCCTTCAAGTCCTTTAAAGGAGCGGCGCTGAAAAATTAACTGTTATAAACAATTGAGGTGTAATAGGTTCTTAATCGGATGGTTTATGGAGATGTATGGGGATGAGTAAGATAGGGTGGTTCCATCAGATGCTTATCTTGGCGGCATCCGCTTTATACCTTAGCAATACTATTTTATCATCATCTCCTAATTGGAGAGTTTACGCCTTGAGGGATGAAAAGGATCTGCGTGGATATTACTGGTATGATAAAACTCTGCCTCTAAATGTTTATGAGGAAGTTATCGATGAAGGGAGCAATTATAAGCTCATGAAAGTTTATTTTGACTCCGTTAATGGCGAAAGGGTTCCGGGGCTCCTATTGCTTCCTAAAGTAGAGGGTAAGGTGCCATGCATCGTTTTTCTTCATGGTTACGGTGGATCAAAGGATGATATACGTGAAGCCGCGAAATTAGTTGCCAGGGAAGGATACGCTTTGATCGCTATAGACGCCGAATATCATGGCGAAAGGAGAGAAAGCGGCAAGGAACTGTATTCACCGAACATTAGCGACTCGGTTAGGGGCATCATTCAGACAGTAATCGATCTCAGAAGGGCTATTGACTATCTAGAGACAAGGGCTGAGATAGACATCGAGCGGATAGGTTATGTTGGCGGGAGCATGGGTGGGATAATAGGCGCAATATTTATCGGCGTTGAGCCTAGAATAAAGGCAGCCGCCCTCATAGTTGCCGGCGGAAACATGAGCCTCATGATAAAGGAGAGCCAGCATTATACTATGCCGGCGATAAGAGAGCATCTGCAGAAAGAGAGCATAAGCTATGAGGAACTGCAGAAAATGCTGGATCCCATAGATCCAATAAATTTTATAGGATACTTCTCGCCCAGACCTGTGGTCTTCCATCTGGGGAAGTTTGATAGGGTGGTTCCCTCCGAGGCTGGAAGGCAATTATATGAGGCGGCCGGTGAACCTAAGCAAGTATACTGGTATGACGCTGGGCATGATGTCCCCTTAGATCTTGTTCTAGCCCGAATCCTAGATTTTATGGATAAAAACCTGCTCGGCAAAACATTTACCTATCACGAGATACTTTACTGGATAAATAGGTATGGCCCGCTAATTGGCATATTTGTGGGCATAATAGTAGTCGCAGTTTATGCGTTTAGAAAGATGCTTAAAACATTAATTAGAAAACCAGTTCAGGGTAAAGTAAAGAATGCATCCTTAAAGATCACGGCTGATTCATCCATATAAACAGCGCCTCATAAGGTTTTTATTTTTGAATTCTCCGATTTGTCTGCCCTAGGAGGTTTAGAAATTATGACTGCGGGGCTCCCCCCATAAAGTTTTGGGCTTTACCGGGAACAATTGGGAAGTCCTCGCTTTTTTAAGTATCATTATTCGCTCCCTTATATCCGCTGAATAAAGTTCTTCCCCTTAAAATACATCTTAAGGTGAATTCCACTTAGCCCTTCTAAACAATTTTTTACCCAATTTACCCACAACTGAAAATGGTTCCAACTTCAAAAAGATATTTCATAGGAAGCCAATATTCTAAGGATTGGGAGAAAAATGGATATTAAAAAATAAATGGAGAATATTAGGGTTCATTTAGGCTTTCTTAATGCTAGGGCTACTGTTGCCACTAAGGTTATTATTACGACTACTATTACAGCGTAGCTTACCGTCGAAATTGTGGATAATTCCCTTCTAAGTGCGGCTATCTCATCCCTTAGAGTCGAGATTCCTGTTGAGATATCTGACAATCCTCCTCCAAGCGAGGTTATATCCCTTCTTAAAGCCGATGTCTCATTCAGCAGTCTGCTCAAGGACTCCGATATTCCAGGGGCAATCGGCGGTGTTGATGAAGCTAAGCCTTGGGCTATTAATCTGTCAGCATCGCTTTTAGGCACACGTGCGTAATCTCCCATCCTATAAGGTCCATAGGATAGCCCGTCGGCTCCTGTGAATGCTGGGACATCGCCGATAATCCATACGCTGGAGTATTCGATAGGTGTCCAACCTGGATGTGGCAGCGCATCCTTTGTTGGAGCCCTTCCGGTTGGATATAGCTTCAAGATAACGAACATGTGCTGAGCCCACCATGAAACTGGGTCCATGTAGTAGTTCTCTGGGTATGTTGGCCATCCATCCCAGGCATAGCCATCCTGAAGTGTATAGAATGGCGTTGGGAAGAAACCTATCCATGGCATTTGTTCAGCCCATATTAATAGGGCTCTTCTACCGAGCTCTATTAGTTTATCCTCTTCCCAGGGTGGAGTGGCTTCCATCTCATCTATGATGGCGTTTAGCTCAGCCCTCTTTGGGAATGAATAGTTGGCCCATCCGAGCCCAGGCGCAAGCGGGTTAAAGTATTTTGTGTGCCACCCTTGTATGTGCGGCGTGAGCTCTAATAGTAGGGTGCATCCTGGCCATCTTGTTCCGGCTCCTCCTGGATCACCCTTAGCTCCTCTAGCCGAGAATACTCCTGCCTCTACAGGTTCAACCTCCACATCTATGCCAAACTTCTTCCAATGATCCGCAACTAGAAAGCCAATTCTCAGAGACTCCATCTCAAAGCCGCTGGGTGCAGTTATACCTATCTTCCATGGTTCACCGGTAGGTAACCTCCATTTGCCATCGGCCCCCTTTGTAAATCCAACTAATTTAAGAAGTCTTTCAGCCTCCACTGGATCATGCTTCCACCAGCCGGTTTCCGGGTCTAAACCAAGATTTATAAGATCTGATAATAATGGCTTAATGTAGGCTTCAACAGCGAATGGGTATGGCACTATTGGAAGCGGCGTGGTGGATGGGAGAGACCCGTCTATTCCACGGAAGCTCTCATATATATCTTTAAAGTTTATGGCGAAAACTAATGCTTTCCGCACTTCCGTTATATTATATGGATACATCATTAGGTTGAAACCTATGCCCTTAACACATGCATCGTATGGCCATGCGAATGGAGCTATACGCCTCCAGCCCATCAGATACGGGTTTCCTTTAATAACTATCTCAGTGGCTTCAGGCACTAAGGTTCTTAAGCAGTCAAGTTCATGCCTAACCATGGCGAGGGCTTTTACTTCGTCCGGACCTGGATGTATGTAAAGCACATATTTAGGTGACGGCTTAAGTCCAAGCAGTCTTGTCGCCCACCAATTCTCCTCTCTCTCCCACAGGAACCAGTTGCCCGCTGGGTCGACGGCTTTAAGGTTATATGGTCCTATGCTCAGCGGCGGATAGAATTTGAATGTCACCGGATCTTTTCCTTCCCATACATGTTTGGGCACAATCCACCAGCCGGTACCATATATTATCACGGTGAAAGCATAGTGGAACCTTGGATATGGCTTCTTAAGATTTATCTCAACAGTATAATCATCTACGGCTCTGGCGCTCTCTATCCAAGTCTCAGCAAAAGTGTGAGTGCCCCACTCTTTAGTGTTTAAGGCTGTCTCAATAGTGAATACTACGTCCTGCGCCGTGAATGGGGTTCCATCGTTCCATGTTACTCCCCTCCTAAGGAAGAACTTTACAGTCTTAAAGTCTCCTGAATACTCATAACCCGTAGCTAACCAATTTATTAAAGTGCCAGTAGTAGTATTAACGTACCAAAGGTAAGCGCCACAAAGCTGCTGGAAGCCGTTTCCTCCAGTGGCAGGCTTGCCTGGAATCTTAAAGTTAAAGTCATAGGGATCGATATAGGTTCCCCAATGGTTTTCTACAACGAGGACGTCTCCACGTGGAACACCCGGAGGTAAAGGTAGCTGCGCCGAAACTGGCGTGATGAAGAGCATCGATGATAGAAGAGCAGGGATCAGGAAAAGCGCACAAAGATATATTACGCCAACTTTTGAGATATGAGGTGTCTCCATATTTTTCTCCCCAAATCTTTTTTTTTAAAAACTGCAAACTAAATATTATATTGCTTTATTTATAAAACTTTTGGTTTATTCTTAAGATACTGTCAAGTTATGTTTTTAGGGAGCTTTGAGAAGCCGCTTTTGGGAGGTGATCTCCATTAGGTGGCTCCTCAAAGCCCTCCATAATAGTGGGTTGTTT
>Ga0185307_1001929_pt1 | contig 11102 bp, 11 predicted proteins | sample LHCtaG_FD_128010 | JGI IMG/M metagenome (GOLD analysis project Ga0185307, IMG submission 128010) | Hot spring microbial communities from Little Hot Creek, USA to study Microbial Dark Matter (Phase II) - LHC4sed_matched (SPADES... | ecosystem: Environmental > Aquatic > Thermal springs > Hot... | reverse complement strand
AGAATTTGACACATCGATACTACGAGGAACATATCAGTACAAAGATCTCCCAAAACCCCCTTTTTAATGCCCCGATGCCAGATAGATGTGGGGAGTTCGCGTTCCCCCTGAAAGCCCTCCAATGAGGTGAGGAGGGAAGGGCTAAAAGGCCCAGAACGTGGCAACAATGCTATGGGATCCTCGTGACCGTTATCCTTCTTATGAGGTCGGCGACATCCTCGGCCTTATCCGATGCGGTCTCAATATTCTCCACAGCTTCCTTCACCATCAAGACGTCGCTAAGCCTCCCGGAGGAATCACCCCACTTCAGCACATCATTAATCAGATCATGTCTGAATTCGTCTATCTCCTCCTCCTTCCGCTCAACTAGGTCGGCGAGCTTTAGTGTATCCTTTGACCCCTCTATCAGCGCGTTGAAAGCTTCTCCCAGCTTCTCGACTATCTCAACCATGAGATCCGCAAGCCCCACCAGCTTACCCCTAACAGCCTCAGGAACATTCCTCGAATCAGTGTAGAGGAGCCTTCGAGAGGCAGACTTTAGGTTTGCCGCGATATCATCAACGGTCAATACTAGGCTGATTATATCCTCGCGGTCAATCGGGTGAAATGGACCCCTCGAAACCTCCGAGATTATCCTCTCCTTCTCCTCATCCGCCTCTCTCTCAAGCTCGAATATCATCTGATACTTGCTGGAATACTCCTCCGGCCTGCAGCCCGAGTATAGCGTAATATATTCCCTGAAGGCCTTTGTAAGCTCCATAACCTTGTCGAAATGGAGCTTGGAGAGCCTCAGCATCTCCCGCTCCCGCTTCCTCCCGAGCCAGATCATCGGATGACCCCTAAACGCCAAGATCATTACCTCCGAGAATCTTACATGATCCCCTTAACTCTGATTATAATTAAGTTTTTGGTTCAAGTATAGAGCCTGGCCCTATAGCCCTCCTGACACCATGTCTTTCTATGGTCTTCTCTAATTCATCTAGCTAGCTCGAGAGATCATGATGGATCTAGATGCTTATCTGATAGCCTTCTCGTCATGGTTAGGTTGTTTCTCTTCTCTGAGCTTATCCCGCTCAGCCTTTCCGGGTATCCTCTCGCATGTCTCCATTCTCTTAACCCCTCCCCTTATCCTCCTCGATGAATTTCTCGCAAGGCTCTCCCGGCCGGTCCTGTTTTGGCTGGTCAAACCATCACCTCATGATAAGAGACTCCATCAAACCCTCTTCTCTTATCTTTGTCCTCTATGGGATGTGTTTCTGCCATTTCTCCCTTTTTTGGGCTAGTTCTCAATGAATAAAGGAGGGTCTGTAGCGGGGGATATATGGGGGTGTGCTTGCCTAGGATCCGGAAACCACATGAAAAGTTTGGGAACTGCTTCGAGGAAGTGGAGTTGCTGGATGACTTTACCAGGATGCTAGATTATACTAATGGTGCGCTGATAATTATATAAGGGTTATAAAGATAGGATTCATCTGGCTCTCCTGCGGACATTCGACCTCAAGGGCTCTGAGGGGACGGATGATTTTGCCATGGCTCATGTCCATCATGTCGGAGAATCAACGATGAAGGCATTATGCGATAGAACTTAAGGATCTGCTCGAAGGGGGCAATGTGAATGGCTAAAGTCTGCTATGTTTATGTGGCGATCCCCAGCGACAGGAAGAAGAGGAGGAATAAGACCCATGCAGCCTTTGATGGAGACAGGGTGTTCAGGGTTAAGAGGCTAGTCAAGCTGAAAGATCTGTCGAGGTGTTAATTGATGCACTAGTTCCACAGGTTTACGATGTGGTCTTAGAATTGTTGAGGAAAGGTGTTAAGATATACCTGCTAAAAGACACCACTACATTAAAGAAGCTCAGAGAAAAGAATGGGTTCAAAAAGTCTGATGAGATTAATGCGAAGCTTCTGGAGATTATTCCGATAAGTCGCTTTAAACAGCTAACACTCAAGGAGGCAAACCTGCTAAAGCTAATCGAAGAATATGAGAAGTATGTTAGATGGAGAAGAATCGTCTGCAACAAATAATAAGCCCATTAAACTCGTTTAAAGAATGTGCTGGAGAACTCTACTACCTCTGTGAACGTTATATTCACGAAATAATCAGGGAGGTTAAGAATTATGAAAGGTACGGGATGATATATAGGATGATGTGCGAAGACTTAGGGGTTGAGGACAGCGTCAGCATAGCGATACTAACGGTAGAACTACCGCTGAATTGGAAACTCAACGAGCTGAAGGGCCTGCTAGGTCTAATAACACATAGAAATAAAAAGTACAGTCATAAGCTGCGCTCGGTTCTCTCAAGGACCACGATAGCGATTTATCTCAACAAGAAATGATATAAAAGAATGCCGAAGGCTCTTAAGGGAATTCCGGAAAATTTACCTTATAGAAAAGTGGCTCGTATATTAGAAGTAAGAATTCTAAAAGCGCTAAAGAAGGCGTGGCAGCAACAGAAACAATATGTGCTGGCCGACGGGCCATAGTAGCCGTTAGGCTGGCGGAGGCCTGTTACAACCACCTGCCCTATGGCTTTTACTGCCCGTCGGCCAGCCCTATCCCCATTTTATACTTTAGTTTAACACTCATGCCTCACTTGCTTGACATGGAATGATTGGGCCCGTTACTGGCGCGATGAGAGTGTAGAGCGTGTAGCTCGCGGCAGCCGTGACGGTGACGGTTCCAACCCAGGCCATGAAGAGCTTTAGAACGGTCCTCTTATTCACGCCCGCCGACCTGTACATGGCGAGACCGACCCCTATCACAGCGCCCACGCCGGCGATTGATGTTGAGATCGGTATGCCATAGCCAATGATCATGTATGGTATTGTTGTGAACATGTGTACTACTAAGGCGTTCGCGAGCTCGGCCGCGAATCCTGAGACAGGGTCGAGCTTAGTTATCCTGAAGGCCACGGTCCCGATGACCCTGGCTCCGAGGAGGAAGCCTCCAGTAGCCACGCCAATGCTCCCAAATGCCGCGAGGATGAACATTATGTTCTGCTCCGGCAGCCCCCCGAAGACTATCTGGCTTATCGTTACGTAGACGCCCGTGGCATTAGCTATATCATTTGTGCCAAATGCGTAGGCCGAGTAGCAGAGGGCTGCTATGAGGAGGGCGGGCATTATCCTTGAGGCCAGCGAGTTTTTCCCTCTTATAACGCGCGCTAGGAGCTTGTAGACGGAGTATGCCATGAGCATCGCGAATATGGGCGATGTTATCCAGCTCACGACTATGTTTGTCATGAGGCTCCAGTTGACGCGGCCGAGGCCGTAGGCCGCGATCCCGTAGCCTAGGACGGAACCTATTATCGAGTGGGTGACTGAGATCTCGAGGCCATAGAAGTTGCAGAACATTATCCATGCGAATGCTACTGAGACCGTTATCAGGACGCCGAGCAGGTCTATGGCCGGCACTATGCCCCTACCGATAGTCTTCATTACCATGTATCCCTGCGTCAACGCGCCGATGCTCGTGAAGATCGCGAAGAGGATGAGCGCGTTCCTAATCGAGATAACCCTAGCGCCGACAGAAGTATCACATGGTGTTGCAGCATCATTTCCACCCAGAGCTACCGCCATTAAGAAGGAAAGAAAATAACCTATCCCTAGCGCGATTGTTGCGGTATCCAAAGCCCATTACAAACACGTGTTATCGCAATAAATATCATCCCTCCATAATCTATGGTCTTATACATAGACTATTGAGATGCACCGCTCCCAGCGCACCTTCACATAAACCATTCATCCAATGTATTAGGACGACCTTTGGCCAAGAATTTCTCGATGCAAGGAAGCTATAGATAATGTTCCGAGAGCTTGATAACCGCCTCCCTCATTAGGCTTATCAGGTCCTCCGGCTTCTCCCTGAGTATCTTGCCTATCTGATCCCATCTTCTTCCTTGGAGGGTCTTCGCTATCAGGAGCTTCTCGGCCTTCTCCGAGAGCCCAATCCTCTTGTTCTTCGTTGATAGGAAGTGGGCCTCGACGAGGCATTTGATCGCGTCAGATGCGCCCTCATAATTCACATACTCTTTCAGATAGGATTCAAGCCTCATCTTCTGAGAGCCTCTGAAATATGGTCTGGGCTTATAGCTGCCGGCGGTCTTAGATAATAGTATCCAAGCGGTCTCGAGATCCATGTCGAAGTATGGGTCCGAGAGGCCGTTTATCAGCCTGAGCCTGAACTCTCTCCCGAGCTCCTCGACGAATCTCTCAGCCTTCGGGGTTAACGGCTTCACAACTATCACGCTGAACTCCCCGGAAACCTTGTTCCTGAGCGGCCCTATCGCTACGGGATAGAAGTCGTTCTTGAACCAGAAGCGTAGTAGCTGCGGGCTAGCGCCGAATCCTGCTCCAACCCAGTCGAAGCCCTTTTGCCTGAACTCCTCGCAGAGTTTCTGGAGAACGTGGGAGCCGTAGCCCCTTCCCCATAGTGATGGGTGGACTGCTATCCTCACGACCCTTAAGCCCCTGAGCCTCCCAAAGCTCTTCATGTATGGGTAGTATCTGCTTATCACCGATGGTATCATGTGGCCCTTTGGCAGGGTCTCAATCTCTCGTAGCAGCTCATCTGATAGATCGCCCTCGAGACAGAGATGGAGGGCTGCGAGCACCTTGCCGCTCGGCGAGAGCAGCGCCCGGACCATATGATGCGGCGAGTTCGCTAGCATAGCGACATCATTCGGCCTATTCCTATAATGCGTTAGGACATAGAGGCCTATAAGCTGCCTCAGGATATGCTCATCCTCCATGAACAGCTTGTCCTTGTCAAGCTCCGTGTATTCGCATTCCTCGGGCCTTAGTTCTAGCTCATCCGGGTCTAGGGTCGCCGGTTCGGAGTCGAGAAGGAGTATGTCGTAGAGCCATGACTCAACCGGATCCCCGTCGCTATATCTTATCGGCTCCTTCATCTCCAGCTCCACGAAGTCTTGGCGGAACTCCTTTCTAAGCCTCGTAAGAAGCCTTACCATGAACCCCCTGCCAGCACCCTCATAGCCATGTATCGTTGAGGAGTAGATCGCCCTCCAGAACCTCTTCTTGAAGCCGAGGAGTATTGGGACAGGTATTCCAGCCGCCTCATCTATCAGAGCTATCCCAGCCTTCGCATTCAATGCTGATAGAGGTCTTCTATAGAACATCCTCGTGAACTTGTACTCCAGCTCCATTGGTATGCCCTGCCGCTCCCTAAGATTATACTCCACGCCAACCCTATCCAACCCCCTACAGGCAAACTCAAAGACCATCTGAACATTCTCGGGCTCCGGCGATGTCACGAGTATATCTTTGAACCTCCTCTTCCTCCTGCCCAGTATCAGGCATGCGGCTATGAGACCTAGAGCTGCTGACTTGCCCCGGCCACGATTAGCCTTTAGGATTATGGCCCACCTCCTCTTCGGCAGAAGCTTCTCAACAGCCTTCAAGGCAAGAATCTGATCATTTGTGATGCAGAGCTCATAGATCTCGCGCGGGAAGATTGTGCCGAAGGGTTCTGTGATCATCCTAGGCTGAGGTGTTGGCATGTCGCCGAAAGCCACCTCGCCGTCAGGATCTATGTAGATGACGCCCGACCTCCCGATCGTCTTCGAGAACATCCTCCTCTCAAACCTCTTCACCAGATCCTTCACCTCGAATGGCGGCGTCACGCACTTCAGGTGGAAGTCGGTTACCCATGAGTCGATCTCCCGGGCTGATGGCCCGATCATCATCACCATCCCACCGCCCCTCACCACCTCGACGAGTATCCCGAGGTCATTCGGCCTCATCTGCCGATTAACATCCATTATGACGGCGTCCCACGTCGTCCCAAGAATCTTCTCAACATCATCATAATTTACCTCGCTGAACCTTACCCCCTGCATCTCGTTGATCAGCATCCTCGCCCCCAAATCCTCCCTCTCCCTATACGCGAGCAGGATCCGAGGATTATCCTTGACACCGATGAACTGGTCCAAGATGGACTTGAAGATGCCGCGCTGAACACACTCATTCGCCAAGTATACTAGGACTCGATGATTCGACCTAGCAGCCTCCTCAAGCCTCCGCGCAACCTCCGCGAGCAACTCTATCCCTCTCACGGCCGCAATAGAAGATGTTCTCGGCCATTTTAATCTAAACCAAACCCCCACAATAACCTAGGCATGAATATGATGGGGAATAATCTCGGGTGTATGCTAGAACGAGTGATGCGTCATCATAAACGATTCTTAGCTGCAAACCTATTGTTATGAGTCCGGTTATCGCTGAAATCATAAAGGTTTACCTGTATTGGACTTATTCCGATGAGTGTGTATAGTGTGGTGATCATCTGGAAATGTTTAAAGCTGGCGGATCATCTAGTTGTTGAGGGTTATTTGCTTGGTTAAGAGGATAGCTGTTCTTGATGCGAATAGGTGTGTTGGATGCCAGCTCTGCATGCTCGCCTGCTCTAGGAGACTTGGCTTCGCCGGATATGAGAAGTCGGCGATCAGGGTTCGCAGTGCTGGTGGTGTCGAGCGGGGTTTCACGGTTATCGTCTGTAGGGCATGCTCGGATCCACCATGTGCCAGAGTATGTCCCGAGGATGCGTTGATCCCGAGACCCGGCGGAGGAGTCATCCTGAAACCCGAGCGATGTAATGGCTGCGGTCACTGCGCCGAGGCATGCGATATAGGCGCTATATGGATGGATGGAGAGAGCGGGAAACCCATAATCTGCGTCTATTGCGGATACTGTGTCCAGTTCTGCCCCCATAAGGTGATAATGCTCCAAGAGGTGGAGGCTGTATGAGCCACTGGGTGAGGACGCTTTCAAGAGTGCTTTACGTGGACTTGGCTAGGAAGAGGTATTGGATTGAGGATCGTGAAGACCTCTTCAGTAGATGGCTTGGCGGAATAGGCGTGGCGGCCCAGCTCTATAAGGAGGAGGTTCCGAGGGGCGCCGACCCGCTGGGCCCGGAGAACGCGATAATATTCGCCGTCGGCCCATTAACGGGAGTATTTCCGATGGCATCAAAGACTGTTGCAGCCTTCAAGTCTCCTTTAAACGGCTATTTCGCGGAATCTCATGCGGGCGGGAGATCGGCTTTAGCGATAAGGTTCGCAGGATATGGCGCGATCGTGATAAGAAGTGTGAGCGAGAGGCCAGTATATCTCGTGATAGAACATGATCGAGTGAGGTTTAAAGATGCAAGCGCTCTCTGGGGCGTTAGAAGCGCCGAGACCGTTGGGAGAATTCTCAGAGAGACTACCCCAGGAGCCGGGATGAGGAGTATTCTCAGGATAGGTGGGGCTGGAGAGAAGCTGGTAAGATATGCCATGGTCATGGTTGAGACTTTCCGCCACTTCGGAAGGATGGGACTCGGCGCCGTCTTCGGCTCCAAGAAGCTCAAAGCCATAGTCGTAGCCCCGGAAAAGGTCCACAGGTTCCCGGACATGAGGCGCTATCGGGATATCTATCAGAGGATCTATGATCTCACCAAGGGCCCAAAGACCAAGAAATACCATGACCTCGGAACAGCAGAGAACGTGCTTGTTCTCAACGCGATAGGAGCCCTGCCCACGAAGAACTTCAGCTCGGGCAGATTTGATGGGGCTGAGGAGATTAGTGGTGAGGCCCTGGTCGAGAACGTGCTCGCGCGCAGAGTCGCCTGCTCAGCATGCCCCGTCGCCTGCATACACCTTGCGGCCATAAGAGAGGAATATGAGGATGAGAGGTTCATGTATAAGACCGAGTTCATCTCATATGACTATGAGCCCATCTATGCTCTCGGCACGAACCTCGGGGTCAGGGATAGATTCGGCCTTCTCAAGCTCTTTAAAGCGGTGGAGGACTGGGGTCTTGACGCGATCTCCACCGGAGTCGTCCTAGCATGGGCGACGGAGGCCCTCGAGCGCGGCCTAATCACGAAATTCGAGACGCTTGTGGATCTCAGATGGGGTGATTGGAGGGGCTACTTGGCGGCCATAGAGAATATCGTGAGGCAGCCAAACGAGTTTTATAAGGTTCTCGCGATGGGCGTCGAGGAGGCGGCTAGAAGATATGGTGGAGAAGACTTCGCCATGGCCTTTAACAGGGTTGAACCAGCCGGATACCTGACCGGCCCACTATTCTTCATCTCCCTCGCAATAGGGTTCAGACACTCGCACCTAGACTCCGGCGCATATTCCCTAGACCAGAAAATATTCTCCTCGGCTGAGGAGCTGCCCAGTCCACGAGAAGCGGCTCAGAGGATCATCGAGGAAGAGGCTTGGAGGCAGATCCTCACATCCCTTGTATTATGCCTCTTCGCGAGGGGAGTCTATGACGAGAACCTCGTCTCTGAGGCATTGAGGAGCCTCGGCTACGATTACTCTCCAGAAGATCTCAAGAGGCTTGGTAGGGAGATATACTTCGAGAAGCAGAGGCTGAAGTGGGAGGAGGGCTTCAGGGCAAGCAGTCTAAGAATACCGAGGAGAATAATCGAGACACCGACCCCGCTTGGAAGGATCTCAAGAGAATACCTTGAGGAGGCGCTTAAAGAATTCGATGACCTCATAGGGAAAAGTTCAAGCACGTGAAACAATCATTACTTATGGCAGAACTTTATCGGGGTTCAATACGTTATTTGGGTCAAAGATCCTCTTAATTTCTCTCATGAGTTCGATTGATTTTCTATCTAGCACCATCTCAACATACTTTCTCCTAACATATCCTATGCCATGCTCCCCGGTTATCGTCCCCCCGAGCTCGAGGGCCCTAGCGTAAATTACTCTCCTAAGCTCATCATATCTCTCCTCAGTCCATCCATCCCACTTCATTAGATGCACGTGTAGATTCCCATCCCCAGCATGTCCATAAACAGGCATGTAGACGCCATATTTCCTCTCAAGGTCATTCACCGTCTCTATCAAGTCTATCAATCTAGCGGGAGGGACTGTTGCATCCAGTATATCAACCATGTTAGGCTTGAGGGTGGAATAGATCTCGCTCCTAATCTTCAGGATCTCATCCTGCTCCTTCCTCGTCTCCGCTACCACCGGCTCAAGGGCACCAGACTTTTCACAGAGGTTGAGAAGCCTTTCTAGAGCACCGAGAAGCGCGTCCTCAGAGGTCTCAGATAGGATAACGATCAGCTGGTATTCCGCCGAGGTGCATGGCCATTTAAGCCCAAGGCTCTTGGCAACCATCTCGACGAGATTCCTCTCAACATACTCCACGGCCAGGGGTACTATCCCCTCCTTGAATATCTTTGGAACCATTCCCAGAGCCTGCTCCCTCCCCTCAAATGGGATGACTATTGTGGCGGAGGCAACATCCCTAGGCTGAAGCCTTATCCAAGCTTTGGTTATCACCCCCAGCGTCCCTTCACTGCCAATAATCAAGTGCATTAAGTCATAGCCGACATTATTCTTCAGAACCTTTCCACCCAGCCTAATTATCTCGCCCGTCGGCAGGACAACCTCAATCCCCTTGACGCAGTTCCTCATTATCCCGGTTTTAATCGCCCTAGCACCGCCAGCGTTACACGCTATTAATCCGCCGATCTGGGCACCCTCATCACCTGGATGAAGCGGGAAGGATAAGCCCGCCCTATCCGCTGCCTCGATAAGGTCCTTAAGCGTCGCCCCAGCCTCGGCCTCAGCCATCAAATTATCAACATCAACGACTATCTTATTCATCCGCTCAAGTGACAAAATTATCCCGCTAATAGTTGGGATGCATGCCCCGGCAAGACCCGTCCCACCACCCCTAGGAAACACCGGAATCAGATACCTATTCGCGAGCTGAAGTATTCTCGACACCTCCTCAGAGCTGCCAGGCTTAACCACAACAACATCACCACATGCCTCAGGCCTAATAGGTATGGGGGTCTCATCGTACAAGTATCCCTCAATAGCTTCCCTAGCAGATATAACCCATTCATTCCCTACAATTGATTTGAGCTCCTCTATAATCTCCCGCCTCACTCCTCCGCTCATCCTATCAGCCTAGATAAAGGCAAGCAAGATGATATAAATCTGGCGTTTTGACGCGCTTCACCAGCTATCCTAAGCATAATTTTTAGACATGCTTCCAGTTAGATTCCGCCCTCAATTATTTTTGTTTGAAAAGTGTTGAGAGGTTTTGATATAGCTGGAGATATCGCTCATAGCATTCCTCGTATACGGCTCGGTCCTTTTCGGGCTCAACTACTTTTAGACCGTAATCCAAGTTTTCTCTTGCTTCCTCGAAGGTTCTGAATAATCCTATGCCCTTAAAGGCCACTATCGCCGCACCCAAAGCTGTTGTCTCAGCGAATCTGCTCGTGATTATTCTTCTCCCGGTGATGTTTGCCCGGATTATGTTCCATAGCTCGTTTCTCGATCCGCCTCCAACTACACGTATCGCCGAGAATCTAAGGTTGAACGATCTTTCCAGAAGCTCTAGTGCCAGCCTCAGTTGGTATGAGAGCCCCTCTAGAGCGGCCCTATACAGATGCGCTCTAGTGATCGATAATGTTAGCCCCACGATCACCCCTGGAACATTGTATTTTCCGGTGGGGCCGGAGCCGGGGAAGAAGCTCGGGAGAAAGAACACGCCCTCTGATCCGGGGGGAATCTGCGACGCCTCCTCAACCATCAGCTCATATCTTTTCTCACATTCGGGGTATGCTATCCTACTAAGCCACTCTAAAACACCTGATGCTATCATCAGGAATTGTGGGTTCCATCTATTTCTCTCGACATCGAGCTCGACCACGACGCCATGTTCATAAGCGTCTCTACTTGCGATGTATTCCTCAGATCTGAATGAAAGTATCTCCCACGTCCCGCTCGAGAGGACGGCCTCATCCCTCCGAGCACCTGCCGCGAAGATAGCGAATTGCGTGTCATGGCCGCCGACTATTACTGGGAGGCCCTTTTTCAAGCCCGTCTCCCTACTCGCCTGCTCGGTTACATAGCCCGCATAATCTCCAGGCTCCCTCCACTCCGGAAATAATGCTCGATCAACCCCCGCTATTGATAGCATCTCATCCGACCAGTCCCTCTTAGCCAAGTCCATGGCCATGGTTGTCGAGGCATCAGTCGGCTCAACATGAAACTCTCCCGTGAGCTTATATGATATGTAGTGGGGAATCATGAGAAATGCTTTAGCCCTCTTTAT
>Ga0185307_1001928_pt1 | contig 11108 bp, 10 predicted proteins | sample LHCtaG_FD_128010 | JGI IMG/M metagenome (GOLD analysis project Ga0185307, IMG submission 128010) | Hot spring microbial communities from Little Hot Creek, USA to study Microbial Dark Matter (Phase II) - LHC4sed_matched (SPADES... | ecosystem: Environmental > Aquatic > Thermal springs > Hot... | reverse complement strand
ATGTATGTAGTATATGTTTTGGATGCCTAGAAGTGATGCAGCTGTGATAAGTACCGCGTTTTCAGGTTTAAATCCTCCGGTAGCGTTTAGGAATACGTTGTTTCCAGCTTTAACTAATCTACTTGTTTTATCTATTACTTTGTCGAGGAGATTTATAAGTCCATCCTCGAAGAATCCTTCAACACCAAATCCTTCAACCCTAATTGTTTCAACCCTTAATTTATGAACGTCGGTAAGGAATTTCTCAATAATTCTTGCACAGAATAATCCTTTACCAGTATCTGTATGGTATAGGTAAACCTCATCAACAAGCTTATCCTCAAGAAACTTCTTCATAGCGTTAATCTCAGCACTTACATCGTAGGGGTTTGCCTTAAAGAATTCATAAACCCTAATGAAGAATTCATATTTAGGAGATGCTCTCTTAAAGACTTCATAATCAACCATGATGATTCCAGAATCCTCGCTAGGAATATTTGGATGTCTGGAGTAGTTTTCAAGAATGGAGGTTCCGCAAGTAACAATATGAACATTCATAAACTATACCTTAACGGAATAATATAAATCTTATGATTGATTATTAAGACCCGGCAACTTAACATATTATATCTGATTTCCTAAGTTGCCATGTCGATTGTTGGCTTCATGAAGGTATGATACTGTCAACATTATGAGTTTACCTATCTAGAGTCTTTCTAGGTTTCTGAGACTTTATGGACTCAGTATTGTGTTGGGTAATGCCTTAATATAAGTATTGTTTCCAGCTTCTAGAGCTTCTTACCCCTTAAACTAATATATTTATGGTAGATAAACCCAAATATTAGCGATGTAGATGATGTGTGGTTAAGTAGCTTACTATTTTTCAGGATTGTTAATCCATGAGGATATCTGATTTATGATATCTGGTTTATCTATATATCTAACGTTTATTTCATCATTAAGCTTCGCCTCAATGAAATCCTTAATGAGTCCGCTGTGTGCGAAGAAATTTCTTTTAGGATCGGATACGATGTATTCCTTTATGCTCTCATCTCCGCATCTCTTTACTATTGTGATTAGTGGTTTGTAGCTATCCAGTTTTTCCTTACAGCTTTGAATTCGATTCTCTATCTCAATAATATCTCTTTCAAGAAATCTTCTGTTCAGCTTAATTCCTAGCTTATCGTAAACATCTCCGAATACGTTTAGGATATAGTTAAGGCTTGGCTGTTTACCACTTATCTTACTTCTCCAGAAGCCGGCAATGCTTTCAAGTAGAGCTAGGGAAAACATTACGTTAATAAGGAATACTCTATTAACCCAGTATCTTCTATGAACGTTTATGTTGGAGTTGTTAATGCATACGTTTCTAAACCGTTTTTCTAGTATGGATCTAAGGTTAATAATAAATCTTTTATTTTCATCAATTAATTCTTCTTTTAAGTTTAGAATATTGCTGTTGAAGAAGACTAACGGTGTATTGTATTTTAATGCATTAAAGCTTTTCCTTAACAGCTCCAGGTCATGTTTTAACAGGTTTAAATCTATATTCTGGGCCTTAAACTCTTCAAGCAATTCATTAACTATGCTTCTATCATGTAGAAAGCTTCCAACACTAATATTGTAGTCCTTAATGCCTTTAAGAGGCAGCTCGAAAAACGCTTTAACATCGTAGTCGTGGAACTCAACATTAACGCTTAACCCTTCAGTATTGATGGGGGGAGATGAAGCTATACTTACCCTTAATCCAGCATTACCTTGAAGAAGTTTTCTTAACTTACTGTAAACAATAATGCTTCTCAGCGCTTCAAGTATGGAGTAAACGTAGATGTTATGTCCAGTGGATATATCGGTATAAACCCTTCCCTCCATGTTAAACACATCTATAAGCTCAATAAATACTTGAAAAATTACGTTATCTAAACGATTTATGAAGAGTAAATCATACCTTCCCTGAGCAGAATATCTCCCAATTGACTGAATAATTCTTACATCTACATTCCTATCCGTTACAACACCCCCATCAACAAGCCTCCCCAAAACTCTATTCTTCAGCTTTTCCCTATCATTGAGTAGCTTATAGGCTTCATCAATATCCTCCTCCAACATACCTACAAGACTTTCAGGTACAAGCAGAACTAATCTACACTTCTCCCCTCCATCAGTAAGATAGTTATATGTGGCTACCGAGGAGATTTTAGCATTATAGCGTTTACCATTAATAATGAAGTTCGCATTATAGTATTTAAATCCGCCAATAATCGATAATATATAGTTCACGAAGTAGCCCCACTACATAACGTAATATTTAGCTTTCTAATAATGTTTTCCCTACTTATAATCCATTTAAGCCTTTCATCCTCAGTTACATACATTAAAGGTATTAAATATGATGATGCAACATCGTAGAAAGCGATTGTAGCAGGTTTTGTAGCACCAGTACAGTCCATTACTATAGGATAATCCTCAATAACCTCCTCAACTATAGATTTAGCCTTACCTCTTAAGGCATTAACATCAGATATCTCATCCCCACTACATAACGTAAAGCTACAGTTTAAATCTATGTCCCCCCATTCATTTAAAGCTCTAGACGTCGTCACTATATAGGCTTTACAGCATTTAACCCACTCCCTTTTAAGAAGCTTTAAAGCAACTAAGGTTTCAGGCATCTCCCTACCACTTCTCCTACCTAATAATCCTAGGTAAACGTATGGCTTATTAAAGTTTAGAACGGTATAGAAAACACCCTTATACCTCAACCTATATAATCCCCTAAAATCCCTAGATATAAATCCAAGATTGGAAAGCCTATTTAAATGATGCTTTAAAACCCCACCTCTAACCCCACTAATCCTCTCAATAGTTGAAAAGTTAGCTAAACCATTAAACTTTAGTAATACATTAACAATTTTAACACTATTTTCAAATCTTAAAGCATCCCTAACCCTATTCTCAAGCATGATTAAAATACATTTTAAAATATATAAACTTGTAGTTGCACTACAAGAAGACTTTTAAAGGTTTAAGGTAAGGATATTACTGGTGTTTATGTCAAATATAGAGGAATTTATGAGAGAGGATATTTTTAATCTAGCTGTTAATACTGGTAGTAGAATGATAAACCGTGTTGATAAAACAACTATCAGCAACATTATATCACTCTTCTTAGGGAGGGTTGATGTTAAAGGGGCGTTGAACGAATTAGTAATATATATTGCTAGACAAATCGGTAGAAGGGAGATTCCAAGAGATGTTGGTAAAATGCTTCTTCAAAATCTTAGGGAAATAAAGAGTAAATGTGGAAGTGAGGAGCAGCTTAGAGATGCCATATCTAAATATCTAGTATTGTTAAGATGGGTATATGACAGTGATGTTAGGGGGGTTAGTAATATTGATGCATTCATAGATAGGTTAACTTCTGGTGTTAGCTAATGTCTTTCTACTTCAATAACCTAACTGTAACATGCAGAATTGATGCTGAATTAATAAATGAGGAGCCATTATCCATCGGTGCAGGTAAAGGAGCTCTTATTGGCAGTATAGATAACCCCATCGTGAGAATGAATGGCTTACCATATATTCCAGGCTCCTCGATTAAGGGAGTACTTAGATCTGAGGCTGAGAGATACGCCAAGGCTAGGGGATGGTTTACATGCGATGTTGTTTCTAACCCCAGCTATGAGGAGGAAATGAAGAGACAATTAAAAGAAAAATATGAGCCATGTATTGTATGTAGGATATTTGGAGGTACAACAATAGCATCCCACATCGCAGTTTTAAATGCCAGATTAATGGATGGAGGTAAAGTTGAAATACGAACTTGCGTAGCAATATGTAGAATTACTGGTGGGCAGTATCCAGGTAGACTTTTTGATGTTGAATACATAGCTCCCTACAACAGATTTAAATGGGGTTTAATCATTGAGGGATACGATATAGTTAGAGGAGATGGGGATGAAGTAGACCTAATCAATTACCTGGTTAAAAAATTCATTACTGATGGGTTCTGGATTGGTGGAAGGAGAAGCATAGGTCATGGACTAGTTAAAATGAACATTAAGAAAGTTACATGTGAATCAATAATCAACGGTGAACTAAAAACCATTAATTATACCGATGACTATCTTAAACGGCTAGGTGTAAAGCAATGACTCAATGGTTTGTTCACGACCACCTATATAGAAGTATAACTGTTAAGCTTAACTTCATTACTCAATCCCCATTTAGAATTGGAGCTGGAAAAACCATATCCATAACCTCACCAGTAGATCTACAAGTATTAAGAATAAGCATTAATGGAAGAGAGGTTCCATACATACCTGGAAGCAGCTTAAAGGGATGTTTCAGATCTGTTTCCGAATTCATAGCTAAGTCAAGCGGCATAAACGTTTGCATGTCCGGAGATGAATGTAGAGATAAATACAATAGGGAGTTGGATAACGCTCTTAGAGAGAGGGATTTAGCTACAGCTAGAAAAATATTAGCCAACTACTGCTTAACCTGTAGGCTCTACGGCTCCGGCAGCTATGCCTCACATATACTGTTCGGGGATATGTATCCTAACGGGGATGTACCGTTAGGCGTTAAGACGGGAATAGCTATTGATAGGAGGAGTGGAACTGCTAAACGTGGAGCACTCTACACTGTCGAGTTCGTAATGCCGGGAAGTATTTTTCACGGCTACGTAACCCTTATAAACACTCCAAACTATGCAATTGGGCTTTTATCCCATGCCATCAGCTTAATTAATGAGGGAATCGTTAAGATCGGGGGATTTAAATCCAGAGGATTCGGTCAATTTATAGTTAAGCCTACCGAGATTCGTGGAGTTATTGTTCATGAAGGCATTGTAAAGAGCCTACTAAACACCGATAGGCTTGAGCCACTAGATGAAATGGATGAGGAGGTAGAAATAAGAGATGTAAAAGCAGACTACGTCAAGTTTCTTGAAAAATTCAAACAAGCATGGGATAAATATGTCTCAAGAATTAAGCATAGCTAAAAAGCAGTACACCCCCAGAGATAAACTAGATAAAGATAGATTTAACATTAAGCTAAGCTTTGAAGCTGAAGTACCGTCTAACAGCTATCTCTTCACCGGCACATTCACAGGTAGAATTGATACGTATAGCCATCAGATAAATGTACTGGAGAATATAGCTCAGAAATACCTAAGTGGAGAAGTAAATGAGGATGAAGCTATAAACGCTATTTACTCCCAGCATAAAGTATTTGAGATAAAACCATCAAGAAAACCTCCAAGATATTTAGATAAAATAATTATTCCAGGATCATCGATTAAAGGAGTTATTAGATCAAGAGTTGAATATAAGTGCTCACCATCAATATCATGCTACTCTGTTGAGGACAGAGCTCTACCACCCCAACAATTCTATAAACGCCACGTGAAATACTGGGGTAGAGAAGTGGTTAATGCAAGAGGAACATGTACTCCAGATAACGTCTGTATTGTATGCGACCTGTTTGGAGCTCCAGAACTACAATCAAGAGCATACTTCTCCGATATGATTATGACTAGGGGTGAAACAAGTTTTCTAAGTAGCCTAGGGATTGAAGCTATAAACCCCAATTCAAAGTTTAATCTTGAAGTTTACTGCATAAATTCCAGCTTTCTAGATCTAGGACTACTGTTCACTGGATTTGAGATTTTTACTGGAAGCTACGTTCCAATATGTGCCTACAAGTATAGATACAATCCCAAAATAGATGGGGAATACTACATGGGGAAATACGTATTTGGACTTGTAAAGTTCTCCATTAAGGGATTTAAGGAGTATCTATCCAAGATACTACCAAATCTAACCATAAACGATCTAGTACTTAAATCAAGAGAAACACTAGTTAACACCCTTAAAGATAAAATAGACCTAGGTAAAGGTGTCATCTAGTGGCGGTTTCAGGAGATGAAATCTTAAAGCTCATTAAGAACCACAACAAGATTTTCATAGTTAGGGATGATATGACGTATGATGTGAAGAATAGGGGTGAGGTATTAGAAGAATTAGGGATTTTAGGTTTTGCCCTTACTAATGGTAAAGGAATAGAATGGCTAAGAATAGGGGAAAACATCTACGTTAAGTACTCTGTTGATTTAAGTAGGAACTATGCTCATCCATCTCTAGGAAGAAAGGGGGTGAAAATTGGGGAGGTGACTTAATGGATAAAATAGTTAGAGGATACATCCTCCCTAAACCGGGCGGAGTATACATTGAGGAAATAAGAGACGATGAAGGGGTGGAGATGATTGAAAAGTATAGGGAAGTTCTTGAGAACATTATAATTGACTTCATGAAGGGGAAAGGTATAAACAAGGTAAGGGAGAAACAGCAACTATATGATTTGCTAAATGAGATTGTAACAACTATTAGATGGACCCTATATCTCGACCCAATACCTGAAATCATTCCATCACCAGCATTCCTCATCACCCACCTAATTAGAATAGGGGAGAAAATAGTTAAGGATAGGGAAAAACCGAAACACTACGTTAGAGATCTAATCATCGGCATGCATGAGCCTTCAGCAATGGAGCATACATTAAAGAGATCCGCTGAATATAGAAAGTTTAGAGACTACATACTTGATATCTTACGATATCCAGCAGATACTAGATATGGGGCTAACACATCATCCCTCATCATACACATGATAACATCTTCAGCTATAGCTTCCTGCCTCCTGCTAAGCAGAGCTAAACATAGTAAAGATATCCAGGACATGCTTATACTCGTAAGGCTGGTTTCACTATTTCATGATGTTGGCAAGTTCAACATGAGAATGTGGCATAAACATGAAGAAACCTCTATCAAATTCATCGATGAGCTATTTAATAAATATGTGGAGGAGGAGGCTAAGGAACTAATTGATGAGGCGAAGAATGTAATAAAGGAGGGAAAAAGTAAGTATGGTGAAACTATTACCAACATATTTAGGGAGGCTGATGGAATTGCAAGCAATATCGATAGACTTGCTAAATACTCCCTAAACGTGTTATCGGAAAACGTTAGACTTGAGCTTTTAGAATACGCATGTAAATATGGAAAAACGCTGGAAGATGCGTATAAAGACTGGAAGTTTTGGGATTTTATCGGGTATGAAATGGTTAAAAAACTCTCAGAAGACTTCTGTAAGAATGCATCAAGGATAAGCGGTGAAAATCCATTACTGCAAGTTGAAGAGTGGAGGGTTGAGGAGGCAATTAATGACATATTGATGGCTAGAATCGATATAAGAAATATTCAAGGATATATTAGAGTTAATGATTTAAGATCAATTTGCGGTGCAAGCAGAATTATTGACTTCCTCTGTTTAGTATTCATACCATACTTTGCAATTAGTAAAATAGGAGTTCCTGCTGAATGCGTACTGTATTTTGGAGGGGGGAATGTTACAATACTGATCCCAGCAGACCATGTAGATAAGCTTAATGAGCTACGTAGCATCATCAAGCAAGATTTAGATTTAGACATTACATATGGTTCAAGCCCCCTCCATCCACTATTTCCAGCAATGAATTATAATATAGATTGTGAATTAATGAGGAGGAAGATGTTTGAAGCTGAAAAATTAGAGGTGGACCCTAACATTTCATACATATGCGATTTCTGCAGTTCCAGAATCGTAAAGGAGATGGAGGATGGAGGGGAGAGGATTATGGATAATCTAGTATGTTATGCTTGTAGGATTAAGTATGATGTAGGAGATCAATTACATCTTGATCGGAGAATCGATAAGGTAAGGAGTATAGCAAGCCTAAACATAGATCTAAACAAATTAAAGAAATACGTGATGGAGTATATAGCTGGAGTAAGCTACGATTCAATAAGCAGGGAGGAAATAGAGCAATATCCAAACATAGCATTAATAAGGTTTGATGCTAATTTAGCATCCCTAATGATGATGTCATGCATATCGATAAGCGATGCTATTGAGAGAAGCATCAGAATCGATTTCAGTATTAAAAAGGCTATTCAGGAGTTTATTGAGTATGTTAAAGGCAAATATGTGGATGACTATTTTAGACTTGTATTAGGTATTATGTATGTTGGTGGGGATGATGGCTTTCTACTCACCCCATCATATATCGCAATACCTCTTGCAATACATTTAGCTAAGGAATTCCACATACAGATGGGTGGTAAAGCAACATTATCTATAGGTATTGCTGTAGCTAAACCTAAGCATCCAATTCTTGAACTATATAGGTCTGCAGGCTACTTACTGGATAGCTACGCTAAAGAGAGAGCTAGAAGAGACTCGGTTAAAATTGCTAGTGGAGAACCTAATCAGGAGTTCTATGGATCAATTGCATTTTACGTTGCTGATGTAGGGACAATGACTGAATACTCGTTAGACTACGTAATTGATTTAATAGGTAGTAGAAAACTAAGCTTAATCCATAGAGATAAGGATAAAGTATCCTCCCTCACCGTCTCCAGAGTTGAAAAGGAAGACTCAATATTTAGATTGCTTAATGTAGTCTTCGAAGGAATCGATGTGGATACATTTAACTATAGGAATATTCTAGATGTTATTGTAGATACAGTAAATAAGACACGCAACCATGTGAAAAGCAACCTATACGAAAAGCTTGTCGACTTAAGAAATGATGTTTTAGACGTTATGAAGGCAGCTTTACCTACTGATGACGGTATTAAAGTTAAGCTCATATACGCTAAAAGACAACGTGAAAGGCTGGGTGAAAAACATTATTACGGAGACCTAGTTAAGAATCTATTTAACGTAAAGGAGATGACTTTTGCACTTCACGATATGTTCCAGATAATTAAGATGATAAATGGGGGATTTGAGGTTAAATAGCTATGATTAAGATAGATCTTAGACTGGTAACTGAAAGAAAACTTAATATAGGAAGTGGAGGAATAGCCCCGAAGATAAAGGCGGAAGTACCTATTATGTCCATTAGAGATTTTAGTGGCAGCGATAATATACTTATTCCTGGATCCACCATTAAAGGTGTATTAAGGACGAGCTTAATTAAGATCTCAAGCCTGCTCGGATATGATTACGTAACCCATACCATAAATCCCGACGACAAGATAGGCGATGATATTGTTACGAAGCTCTTCGGAAAGCCGAATGATAATGTTCAAAGCAAGATCTCGGTAGGTAGCGTAATGGTTAAGGCAAGGACGGAAACATTAACACATGTTAGGATAAGCGACGATACTAGAACAGCTGAAAGAGGAAACCTATTTTCCGTTGAATACTTACCAATAGGATACATAATTGATTTAACTATAGAGGCTAGAGACCTAAGTATAGAGGAGGCTAGAGCTCTTACGGCAGCAATAGCAAACTTAAGATATGAAAGAATAGGGAGATCGGGAATTGTTGACGTTAAGATTAGGGATTCGTATGGATTTGAAAAGTATCTACTAGACCCAGTCATTAAGGAAATATACAATTCCTTAAGGTGAAAACGTGAAGATATATAGTCTAGAATTAAAAGTTAAAACCCCCCTAGTAATTGCAGGACCTAAATATGGTAGAGTAATTGAGCATAGTACCAGCTATATTCCCGGGTCATCTATTAGAGGAGCTATACTTACCCTTCTTAAATTCATGAATTCAAAGCTAGTAGATGAGGAGATATCAAATCCAAGAATGATATTTCATCCAGCATATCCAGTCGATGAGGATTGGGGCCTAACATATCCAGCAGACCCATTAACGTTTAAATGTAAGATATGTGGTAAAATTTCACGTGAGCCCCTTGAGCCGTTTAAAGCACCCATCAAATACTCTAAAGACCATATTTGCGTATTCAAGAATATAGGTGGGTCCTTAATCTGCTGTAGAGATGGGGAAATAAAGAGCTTTAAGCTGAAATATGTACTAGTAGAGTCTGTAGGCGTAAACAAAATATTGAAAAGCTCTGAAGTTGGATTACTATACAGCTATATTGCCCTCGCTCCCGGAGCATTATTTAGAGGGTTAATCATCGATCCCGAGGATAGGCTTGAACCAATGATTAAGGATTCAGGATTAGATATGAATTGCTTAAAGCTAAAAATCGGGAGAAGAACATCCGCCGGGCTTGGACATGTAGATGCTAAGATTGTTGAGGATAAAAACTATATTGATAAAAGAATGAGGCAATTATCTAACGCTAAGGGTACGCTATGCCTACTAGCCAGATCCCCCATATTTACATTTGATTACGATGAAAAAAACATATTCTTAACAATTAAAAACGTTAAAGGGCTAACCGCAAAATACATACTTAATACAGGAATTGCAAGAGCCTCCGGCTACAGCATAAGATCAAATACTCCTAAGGTCATGGTTAAGGGATTAAATATTGGATCACTAATAATTCCAGATAAAGCAGATCTAAGCGATCTAATAAAGCTTGAGCTCTACGGTATAGGTCCATTTTCAACCTCAGGGCTAAATATTGTTGAGGTGGTTACTAGATGATTGATTATAAATTGCATTCAAGATATGTAATTAACATGAAAATGATTCCTCAAAGCCCAATACATATAGGAGCAGGTGAGGGGGGATTCGTGAAGAGCATAGTCTTCATTAACGTATCGGGAAACCCACTACCAATAATTCCAGCTGAAAGCGTAAAAGGAGTGCTAAGAAGCATAGCTGCTAGAATTGCGGGAAGTATGAAGTTCAATACAGCCATGTATGGGCTTAACGTAGATGACATCGTTAAAAATCATAAGAAGGACATTCACACAGACTACGTTAATAAATTGCTTAATGAAAATAGGAAGGAGGAGCTAACTGGAAAAATCAAAGAAGTTCTTAAAAACATTAAGTTAAGCGAGAAACATATTAACAATATTGTGGAGGAGTTAGGGCTTAAAGAAGCATTAGAACTAGCAGTATCACTTTTATGCCCTATTTGTCTTCTATTTGGCTCAAGATACTACTCAGGTAAAATACTAATTACAGATGCTATACCCGTGAATCTAAATGGAAATCCCACAAGCCCAAAAATGGAGATGCAAACATGTACCAGCATATCGAGGATATGTAGAACAGTGGAGGCGGGAAGACTATATACAGTACAATACATAGTTCCCGATAATATAGTGTACAAGTTAAGAATGGTAATTGATAATGTA
>Ga0185307_1001927_pt1 | contig 11109 bp, 9 predicted proteins | sample LHCtaG_FD_128010 | JGI IMG/M metagenome (GOLD analysis project Ga0185307, IMG submission 128010) | Hot spring microbial communities from Little Hot Creek, USA to study Microbial Dark Matter (Phase II) - LHC4sed_matched (SPADES... | ecosystem: Environmental > Aquatic > Thermal springs > Hot... | reverse complement strand
AGCATCTCCCATCTGGCCCAGAGCTTTAAATATTGCTTTTTAAAGGCCTCAACGACCCCTCTGTTTAAACCATAGAGTCGCGTATAAGCAAATATTGCAGGCACTATTCCTAGAACAGGCCTCAGTAGCATCAGATATCCCTTGATTTTACTTATCGCGTTTTTCTGCTTACTACAGATGATACTATACTTTTTTGCTGCCCTTATAATTTCTTTTAACTCTTCTTTTTCTGATTGAATGGTAGTGTGGGCTGTCTGTTTTGCTGGATAGTGAATCACTCCTATAGGATTCACGACGGATTTCCATCCATTACGTATTATCCAAGAGTGGATAAATGCGTCTTCATAAACATGGAGCTCGGGAGGGATCATAATTCCTTCGAGAGCTTTCCTTCGATAAACTGTGTCATGAGTTCCACCTCTTTCATAGAACTGTTTCACCAAATATTCCTCTAGGCTAATATGTAATATTGATAGAAACTTTTCACGTTCGGGAGATGCGTCCCAGTTTATTCCCCATATTTCTCCAACTTTTTGATCCATTAACACTTTATTGTCCTCAATCCATTTCCACCATCCATCTTTTAATATGACATCATCATCCATAAACATTAGGTAACCGTCGTTGAAATTTTGAAAAAAGATGTCAATTGCTGTTTGTCTCGCTGTTGCCCTAGTAGGCTTATGATAACCGTATAAGTTTGATGATGTCACTAGCAGTTCCTTATTGTGCTCATTACACCAAGAAGTGAAGACCTTTCTGGTATCATCTTCTGAATCATCAACTAGTATCAGGCTTTTATACGGTACTTGTAGTGTTGAATTTAATACATCTTTCAGGGTTATAGGTTTACCTGTAAGCCTAGTAACGGAGTTCTTAGTGATAAAGGACACTATCACCATCTGATTAACGAAACGCCAAAATGGGATATAAGGTTTCCCACAATCTCAGTCGATGGATTATAGCGATTTTTTCATTTTCATCATATATGAGTAAACCTCCATTAGATAGCTTCTAAATTCATTACTAACGAAGTATAGTATAAGCCCATATATTAGGGCACCTATAGCCGTTAGCAGAAATATTCTTCCTAAAGCGTCTAAAATGATTGATGGTGGCTCGAATAATGACCTTAAGAAGTATATCGTAATTGTCATAATACAGGATGAGAAAATGTACTTGAGTAAGGGTTTGTAGTTTAATCTGAAGATTCTGAATTTTTTCAGGAGATTCATGTTTATCAAGGAGCTCATTACGGTGAAGGCTAAGGCAATTATTGCGATGATAGTGATGTTTTCAATCATGCTTTTGCCCATGTTCTGGGTTATAGTTAGGGAGCTGGCTACGGAAGCAATGTAAAGAGATGCCAGGATCAAGCCTATCTTATTTAATAGGAATATCTTGCTCCTTATGAAGTCCTTCATAGAGATGCTATCATGACTATCGAAGTCATCTTTTGCAGCTATTGTGGTGCTACTGATACTTCCAAATATCCCTATGACTCCTCTAAGTACTAAGATGCATGCTGCTATCCATGCCTCAGTGTAGGTTGGTCGAAGTATCCAGAGAATATCTTTTGATAACACTATGAAGCCAAAGAGGGCTGGTATTGTGATTATCATACTAAAGTTTAGGGCTGTGTCTAAATCTTTTTGTGAGCCGCCGGAAATCAGTCTGGGCCCGAGGCCTATTGTTAAAGCTTGTGTGGATGTTACTAATGCTGAAGCGGCTAAGGCTGCTTGCCAATACCCTGCGGCGACGGCACCTGCTATGAGCCCTATCAGGACTACATCGGTTGCGCCAATAACTCCACTGAGCACAGAAATCAGATTTATTGGAGCCCCCTTGAGCCATTTTACAATCAGCTCTTTTCTCACCTCTTTTTGGAATAACGGTATAGACTTCTGGAGGAGGAAAAGTGCTTGAATTAGATAAGCTATTGATAATGTTAGTAGAGCGCCCACGAGTCCAAGTCTGAGAGTGAGCACGAGGTAGAATGCTATCATTACTTTGGAGATTTCGAAAATTATTCCGGCTATTCCTAGATTTTGCGGGGCGTAACCTGATTGCACTGCTACCCCAAGTGTTAAGAGAATATATGGAATGAGTACTATTAGGCCAATGATTATTACTGAAAAATCATAATTTATGGCTGTTGCTGAGCCTAGGGTTACCAGAATATAGATTATTATGGAAATGGGTGTTAGAAGAGCGAAGAGCGCAGCCGCCGATCCTAGAACTTTCTTCCCCCTTGCTGCATCACGCGAAACCCAGCCAGTGACGAGGTTAAACGGCGTTAGACTATAGCTGATAAACGTTCCTATAAGAGCCCAAACTCCAAAATCCCTTTCACTTAGCCTTCTAGTAATGAATATCGTAAATATTAGTCCAGTCAAGTAGCCGACGATATTTGACGCAAAAGCCATTGCGCCGCTCAGCCTCAGCCTAACCTTGCTCACCTTAAACACCCTGCACACATACCATCTATTTCTTCACATGAAATGCAAAATACTAGAATTAAAGCTCTTCTGGAGAACACTTATCAGTTGTAGTCTTGGTGATACGCTGCTTTGATTCCGGTCTGAGTAACAGATTCATTCCATGGATGAAATATACTCGGTATGCATGTAATTGTAATAAGCTGAAAAGAGCGAGAGTGTAATCCGGCAATTTCAGAATTTTTATATCTTTGAAGTTGGTGATAAGTAAAATAGCCGGGGCTGAGTTTAATGTGGCCAAAGGTTTCCATAATTTGGCTCAATCATAATTCATCTAGGATTATGCCCATTGTTTTAAAGTCCCTTGAATCTATTATTAATCTTGACTATCCTTCTGATAGGTTTGAGCTTATTGTCGTTGATAATGGCTCTAATGACGGTAGTTTTGAGAGAATTAGAGAATTTCTTGAGAAGAAGCATCTCAGAAAAAGAGTTATTGGATTAAGTAAAAATCTCGGCTTTACCGGTGGAAACAACATTGGTTTCATGGTTAGGGATAAGGAAAGCGAATACGTTGTCCTCGTGAATAATGATTGTATTGTGGCTGAGGGCAGCTTGAAGCTCTATGTAGAGACTTTAGAAACTTTTCCTAGTTTCGGCGCTGTTCAAGGAACCGTGCTTGGACTTGATAGCAAGACTGTAGATTCTGTGGGAATATATTTGACTGACTTACTGATCCCTGTTAACTTTCCCAAGAACTCCAGTGAGGTTTTTAGTGGCAAAGTATTTTTGTGTAGCGCAGTTGAGGGAACATTCCCTGCTTTAAGGGTGAAAGCCATATTGAAAGCCTTTAACTCTCAAAAAATATTTGATGAATCTTTCTATGGTTTCGGAGAAGATGTTTTCACAAGTATACAATTATGGAGGGCGGGGTTTAGAATAGCCTTTATTGCAAAGCCTGTTGGATTTCACAAGAGAGGTGCTACGTGGAGCTCTCTAGCAGCATTCACTCTCTCCCTTAGAAACTATCTGGCGATGACCGAGTTATTTTCGGGCAATCTAGCTTGGATTGTTCGAGCAGCAATAATGTTGCGGAGAACTCTTACATGCATGCCAAGAACCTATGGCTGTGTGATAAAGGCTATCATGGAATCTAGAAAGCTTGCAAAGAAGCTATTTCAGAAATATGGAAGATTACACCTACCAAAGTCAATACCGCTCATAAATATACCGAGGAAAAAAGCCCTTATAGGCATATTTATTGGAAGGGTTCTAGAGTCGCATATTAAACGAGAGGTCTCAATGATTACGGAGAAATTTATCATAAAGTAATATACAAGACTGTTAGCGAGGCTTAATGTATTCGTAGTAAATATTTAAAACCATCTTATGTGCAGCATTTCTTAGCTAGCGTCTTGGGGGCGCTTGTCAAATGAACTTAAAGGGTCTTGTTCTTGCTGCTGGTGAAGGTTCTAGATTGAAGCCATTCACATTTTCGAGAGCAAAGCATCTTATTCCTTTGATTGGTAAGCCTATGATCCGGTACGCTATTGATGACCTCGTCAATTCTGGTGTTAAGGATATCGGCGTTGTTGTAGGTTATTTTGGTGATCTTATCAGGGAGGCTTTAGGCAATGGCTCCGGATTTGGGGCCAGACTAGATTATGTCATTCAAGAAAGGAGGTTTGGGATAGCACATGCGATACACTTAGCCATTAAGCATGGTTTTATAGATAAGCCCTTTATCACATATTTGGGGGACAACATCCTATCCAGTGGCGTGAGAAAGTCCTTAGAAGCTTTTCTAGAGCATGGAAGTGATGTCTACCTCCTCTTATCTAGAGTCAAAGATCCTTCGAAGTTTGGGGTCGCCGTTTTGAAAGATGGCAAAGTGACAAAGCTCATCGAGAAGCCAAGAGAATTCATATCAGATTTAGCGGTTGCTGGTGTATACTTCTTCAGAGATCCAGACTTGGTTGAGAAAGCATTCAAGACTCTTAAACCATCTTGGCGGGGCGAGTACGAGATTACGGAGCTCATACAATGGTTTATAGACAACGGTTATAGAGTGGACTATGACGTGATAACCGGCTGGTGGAAGGACGTAGGAACATATGAGGGTCTCCTAGAGGCATTATACCTCTTATTAGACAACGTAGATGAGAGGATTGAGGGAGATATTAGAGGAGAAGTCGTGGGTAGGGTAATAGTTGAGAAGGGAGCTTTAGTGGAGGGTAAAGTCTATGGGCCGGCATACATAGGCAGAGACGTCATCATAGGGAAGAATGCCCTCGTGGAACACTTCGTATCTATAGAGCAGGGCTCAAAAGTATTAGCGGGCTCTCTAACTAGATCGTTGATACTTGACAATGTGCTCGTTGACATCAATGGACTTAGGCTCATAGATAGTGTCGCAGGCTCCCATACGATTTTAAAGAGTTCTAGAGAATTAAGAGGGGATGCTAAGCTTATAGTTTCAGACTATAGTCAAATACATTTATAGCGTGCATATCTTTGTTGAATGTGGGGTGTTTTAAATGAGAGTATTTGTAACTGGTGGTGCTGGCTATATAGGTTCCATCCTTGTTAAAAAACTTCTCGAGAGAGGTTACGATGTAAGTGTACTAGATCTAATGCTTTTCGGCGATGCTGGTATAAGGAGTTTGATTGAGAAAGGAGTTAACGTTATTAAGGCTGATGTGAGGGATTATGATCCCTCTATGCTTAGCGGCCATGATATTGTAGTTGATTTAGCCGCTATATCTCAACCAGATCCTCAAGGATTTGTTAGCGAGCAGCTCTTTTACGAGATTAACTACTTAGCACCCGTGAGAACTGCTAAGCTAGCAAGTAAGTATGGTGTTGAGAGATATGTGTTTGCCTCTTCATGTAGTGTCTACGGCTATCGAGATGTAGTCGTGAATGAAAGTTCCGAACCTAACCCAATAGAATTATATGCTAAGACAAAATACATGGCTGAGAAAGACATACTGGCTATAAAAAACATGTCAAGGACAATATTACGCTTCGCAACAGTATACGGCTTATCGCCCAAAATGAGATTCGACTTGGTGGTCAATGCTATGGTCTTAACTCTATTTAGAGAAGGAAAAATTAAGGTTGGAAGACCTGGGACGCAGAAAAGGCCAGTTGTTCATGTAAATGATGTGACAGACGCCATTATAAGTGTTATGGAATCCCCATGCGATATAGTTGATGGCGAGATATTTAACGTAGGCTCAAATGATCAGAACTATAGTGTCATAGATCTTGCACATGAAATTTTTAGGCCTCTTAACATTGAACCTAATATAGAGTTTTATGGAGATTCTGATGCACGCTCTTATGTCGTCGACTTTACTAAAATAAGCAGGATGCTAAAGTTTAACTGCAAGTATAAGATAGCTGATGGTGTTAGAGAGATATATGAGGCACTTAAAGAGGGTGTTGTGAGTTATGCACCTTGGACTAAGGTTATAGATTGGTGGAAGAAACTACAGACTGAGGGTATTGTAAGATCTCTTGGAGGGGTTGAAGCTTGAAGGTGTTAGTCACAGGGGGCTCTAGTACTCCCGGCTATAGAATTGTCCAAGAGTTTGCTAGGGCTGGCTATAGAGTTGTTGCACAGTATAACGAGCATGAAATACCAGAGATTAATGGCATTGAAAGGGTTAGAATTGATTTCCGTGAGTCTAGCAAAATTGTTGATCTAGTGAATAATTTTAAACCCGACATAATAATACACACGGCTGCAATAGGTGATGTTGATAAGTGTGAAATTGAAAAAGAGCTTGCCTGGAAGGTTAACGTTGAGGCGACGCTTACATTTACTAAGGCGGCTTCAAAACTTAATACATTTTTCCTATATTTATCCACAGACTATGTTTTTGATGGAGAACGCGGATTGTACAAGGAGGATGATATTCCGAATCCCGTAAATTATTATGGTTTAACGAAACTCATTGCGGAGAATATTATTAAAAGTGCCCTTAGTAAGTACTCTATAGTTAGGACAAGCCAAATATATGGATTTGGGTTGGGGCGCGTCAACTTCGCAAGAGCAGTTGTGGAATCTCTAAGTAAGGGCCAGAGGGTGAGGGCCCTTGTAGATCAATGGCTTTCACCAACACTGAATACTTTACTAGCTAAAGTCGTGAGAGAGATCATCGAGATGGAGTACACCGGCATAATACATGTAGCGGGGGAACGGATAAGTAGATATGATTTTGCAAGGGCCATAGCTAAGAGATTTGGCTTCGACGAGAAGCTCATAGAGGCCATGACGATGAGAGATATTCAGTTTAAGACAAGAAGGCCTAGGGATTCAAGCCTCGATGTCTCAAGGGCTAAAAGCATAATAGAGACAGATTTTTATACGCTTGAAAATTCTCTTAATGTGTTCTACAAGGAATGGATAGAGCTTGGGAGATGACAGGATAATGCCCTTCAAGAGTTTTGAGAGGCTGGAGATACCGGATGTTATACTTGTCGAGTTTGCGAGTTTTCCCGATGAGAGGGGGTTCTTCGCGGAGCTTTACAAGAGGACAGTTTTCCTTGCTAATGGCATACCATATGACTTTGTACAGGTTAATCTAAGCTTCTCCAGAAGAGGTGTTGTGAGGGGACTCCATTATCAGCTCAAACCCATGGAGCAGGGTAAGCTTGTATACGTGATAGCTGGCAGGGTATATGACGTGGCCGTGGATATCAGGAAGGGCTCCCCTTGGTTCGGGAAATACGTGGCTGAAACATTAGAACCCGGCTACGCCCTATGGATACCACCAGGCTTTGCCCATGGATTCCAGGCGCTTGAGGACACATACTTTCTCTACCTAGTAACGAAGGAGTACTCGCCACAACATGAAAGATGCGTGAGATGGGATGATCCTGAAATCGGTATTCCATGGCCGATTAAGGAAAACGTCATCCTCAGCGAAAAGGATAGGAAGGGCCCGCCACTCAAAGAGGCTGAGACAAACTTTGAATATGGAGAGTAAATTAACCACTATGAGAGCTCACATGCGCTAAAGAAAGTGAGGACGGATTGAGACTAAAATTAAAGGAAAATCTTGTAAGGCTTTGATTTAATAAGTCTTGCTTATCGTCTAAAATCTTCCAGCATCTTACTCATTCTGCCATGGGCGATCTTAAAGCCAGTCTTTTTTGTCAAGGTGAGGCGGATGTGGCTCAACTTAAACAGGCAAATATCATTTACTATTGTACGTGGGGATATTATGCGCGTTCATGATCTTGTTAGTGGCGATGATATTATATGACTCGTTGATAATACTCGGGGATTTGCAGATATATTCATTGAATTCAACGATGGCGGAGAAGGATGCTGAAACCTCCCGCCTGAAATTAGAGGGTGAGGCCAAGGGCTCCATGATTCAGAGCTTGAGAAATGCGATAGTTAAACTTCTATCGGTGATTGAGAGAGCGGAGGTTGTATCTATCTTGGCATGTGAAGGATATCTTGACAAGATGGTGGCCAGTTTTCAGGATTCATCCTTCAGGATGAGGAGGGGGTCAGTTGTATTGAGTAGGTCCAAGCATGTTCTCTTGTGAACATTCGTTTCTATTTTCAGTAATTTCGATTATATAGATGTTAAGTGGGCCTCCTCTGTATAGAGTTTCGCATTTTATCCTATCGATGTTCACGATTTTTTCTTCTCCTAGTTGTGGTAGCATTGTTGCGTTGTATATGTCTGGTTTTGCTCTGAACTCCTCTAATTGTTTAGAAATGTTTATGGTGGTTACGACTAGTACTCTTGTCAGGTTCTTGGAGGCCATGTATGTTATTGTTATAGACAGTGTAGGATCTTGGCCCAGCACTATAATATTCATGGGGTTTCTTATAAATAGGTGGAGCTGTGGGTAAAAGTGTAATCCGACTAAGGCCAGGTTTTTGCTTGATCCTTCGATTATTCTTGCAGCATTTTCGATGTCTGTGATGTTTGCTATGGCGGGCGTCATCTTCCATGGATAGCCTTCTGCTGGAGCTATGGATGCTCTCGGCCATATCCTGAAGTGTGTAAAGCCCTGTTCTGTGAATGGGTATGCCGAACCTAATATCACTGCGCATATCACTATAAATGTGAGGAATCTTCTATTGAGCGTTGCCAGGCCCATAGCTGTATATGGTGTTATTATGGTTAGCAGCATTGTAAACCATCTATGTTGATCTACGGGTGCTATCACGCTGAGCATCGGTAATAGGAATGCTGTGAGGAGTATTATTATGGAGAGCTTGACCCTCCAGTCTATTTTCCTCCATATGGGGATTATTGTGAGTGATGGTGTTAGAAGGAGAGCGCAGATTATGGTATAGCTTAATGCTAATTCGGGGAGATATTCTATGTTGCCAGCAATATAAACTCCTGATGGTGTTAAAGCTGCCATGGGTCTCTGGGGGAAGTCTACATACCATAATAGCGCTAATAGTGATAGAGTTGTGGAGAGCGCGAATAAGCCCCTACTTTTCCGATCCTCGGACATTATCGCCTCCGCTATCGAGAGCAGTAACGCGATTACTGCTGCGGGCTCGTAGGACAGTGTAGCGATAATTAGTATGGATGCTCTATATATGGGCCTTGACCTCTTTTCGCAAAGGTAGAGGTAAGCTAGGAGCGTGATTACTCCGAGGACATGTCTATGCCATTGCTGGCTCTGCCCGAGTATATAGGGGTTGAAGATCGTTAGTAGTGAGGATGCGAGCGCTATCCATTTAGAGTTGGATAGCCTATAGGCTATGGCCGTAGTGGCCATGGACATGACCCCTACCGAGACTGGCGGGTAAATTTTGAAGAATATCCATGGGTCGATGCCCACTAGCGCTAGAAGTCCTGGGATCCAGGTTAATAATGGTGGGAGGTTTCTCCAACTTCCAAGCCATAGATATATTGTTAAGATCTTCGGCTCCTGTGAGAAGTCCCTAGCAACAGATATGTATTCAAGTGTATCCCAGCTTATTGGAAGATCCGGGTACTTTAACTCGGGATAGAGCCTCACCGCAAAACCTATAATGAAGGAGATTATGTAGAGCGTTTTTGGACCAATATTGCTGAGAGCTTTTGCCACACGTGTTAGTAAGGCATGGAGGGTTGGGCTCTTGCGAAAAACTACATGCTCTCCCTGTATTGTGCTCATGGCCGTGGATGCTGCTATCATGAATGATCCGAGGATACTAATGGAGGCTAGTTTATAGGAGGCCTCATCCAATATGGAGCCTCCGATGAGCTGTGTGTAGAAGCTGGTCTTTAGAAGGCTGTAGATTGCCGATGAAACCCTAGCAACGACGACTATGCCCGTGCCAAGGATCGTGAATAGTATGGTTGAGAGTAGGGGGCTCTTCTTCCAAAATAGTGAAAGGTCTAGGAGGCCCGCAGCCACAGAGCCTGTGAAAAGTATCCAGAAGGAGATGTCAATAAGCTTAAGCCCACCAGCAGAATAATGCTGATAATAAAGGCTGGCGAGAATAAAGACCCCTAAGGAGATCAGAATCGAAAGGGCCCCTATAAGAGCCCTAAACCTCGAGATAAGCGACGCGATCATAACCTTAGCACTGGTAGGATAATTTTTAGTTTTTATTCATGAGTAGGATGCGCAGTAATGCTCTTTTTTATTAGCTTAGGGAGGAACCGTTCACATTAGTGAAAACTGGAAAGAACGTCATTGTATGTAAAGTGATTATGACGGCAATCAAGGCTGTGAAAAGCAGCCTATGGTCTGAATTCTAAGTATCCTGTCCCAACGTTTAAGATCCTCTGATGAATAGATGGAGTTGGATGAATACCTTGTTCTTTTATGAAGATCTTACTGTTGGCATCGGTAACATACAATATGTTGATGATGTATGATTATGCTTTCTCCAAGGATACTTTTTAAGATCAGCTTCATTCGAGTTCTGAAAGAAAAAGCGCAGTGATGGCGATAGTTAGCTCATTAATGCCTCCTTAGATAATTGGCTATAAGGGAATTTAAGAGTGAGTAAGCTTTAATAGCTTTTGACAGACATTGCTGATTCTAATTTTACCTTCGAAACTTTCCCATTTTCTTCAGGGTCGTATATTAAGAAGATCCCAAGCTAATTATGTTCTGCATCATCCGGCCCTCGGCTATATTGGATCTATCCATCAGAGATTTTAATGCCGCGAGCACGCTATAGCCGGGATTCGCTAACCCCTTCCTCAACCTCACACCCAGCGTCTCAATAGAAATAAGCTCCACCTCATGGACAGCTCCCTCAAGCATCGGACAAGCCTCCTGACATGCTGGGCAATCCCCCCGACACCAGAAACCCTCGGGGATAAAAGCAGGACCCTCAAGCCTTACTCCTAGAAGCAGGGCACCTCTACATGGAGATAAATAGTTTGGTCCTACGTTCGTTATCGAGCCATGTCCCTCGATAAAATACTTAGCCAGCAGTGTTGACTCCCCATTGTTAGCTCCTAGAAAGATTCCCGCATTCCTGTATAGAGGGCTTATACATTTTGTTTTTAAGTAGGTTACGTAAGGTGACTCCCTTTGGATGGGGCTACCGGCACCCTCTAGGCTTGCCTTTCTACCTCTTAATACTTGCCTCAGCCCCCGCTCTATTACCTATATTACACTTGTATACGCTTGACTCCTCGATGCTAGCTTCCCAGAATTTCTTCAGCTCGCGGCTTTG
>Ga0185307_1001926_pt1 | contig 11117 bp, 11 predicted proteins | sample LHCtaG_FD_128010 | JGI IMG/M metagenome (GOLD analysis project Ga0185307, IMG submission 128010) | Hot spring microbial communities from Little Hot Creek, USA to study Microbial Dark Matter (Phase II) - LHC4sed_matched (SPADES... | ecosystem: Environmental > Aquatic > Thermal springs > Hot... | reverse complement strand
CTCCCTGTGCTCGGGGCTCCTGCTAAAGACGTAGACCTCGGCAGAGGGGTTCAGCCTCCTAATGACCTGTATCACTATGTGCGCTGAGGAGCCGAAGCCGAAGAGGCCCACCCTAGCGCCGTCGTAGACCCCGGCCAGCTTGTAGGCCCTCCAGCCTATCGACCCAGCGCACATCAGCGGCGCGAGCTTCTCGGCCTCCACGTTGGCCGGCAACTTGTACGTGTACTCCGAGTAAGCCACGACGTACTCCGCGTAGCCGCCGTCCACGTCGCAGCCCGTGGCCCTGAAGCTCGTGCAGAGGTTCTCGAGGCCTTTGGCACAATGCTCGCAACGACCGCAGGTCCAGGCGATCCAAGCAACGCCGACGCGATCTCTTGGGGCGAGGCCGAGGACTCCCTCGCCCACCTCGACCACTCTGCCCACCACTTGGTGCCCAGGTATGAGCGGTAGCTTGCACCTCACCCTGCCCTCGATGATGTCGATGTCGGTGTAGCAGACGCCGCACGCCTCAACGGCTATTAGCACTTGGCCCTTGTCGGGCGAAGGCGTGGGGGCCTCTACCACCTCGACCGGGTCCTCCTTGAGCAGTAGCTCCGGATGCCTCCTCTCGAGGCCCTCTACGAGTATTTCGGCGAGTCCCTTAACGACGCCAGCCCTCAAGCCAGTGCCCCCTCAAATCACAGCCCCTCGAGGCGATTTAACGTTGTGCTCGCGCTGACGAAGCTCCGTCACGCGGCGTAGAGGAGTAGATAAGAGTAAATGAGGTAAGCCCCTATCGCGATGAGGAGCGCGCCGCTGGCCCTCTGCAACCAAGGTGTGGCCCCAGCAACCCTCTTGAGGACTAGCTCCTTGGCCTTGGCGGCTAAGACCGTTATCGCGATGAGCGAGGCCCCCATGCCGAGGGCGTAGACTAGGAAAGCCATCGCGCCGTAGAGAGGCCCTAGGGGCCCGCCAGCTACGATTGCGTAGAGGACTATGGAGAGGAATATCGGGATTGAGCAGCCAGAAGAGGCCAGGCCGTAGGCGATGCCGTAGAGGAAGGCGCTCGCTAGGCCCCTCTGCCTCGGAGCCCTCGTGACGGCGAAGAGCGCGGGGAGCTTGAGCTCGACCATCATGCCGACTCCCATCGAGATAACTATTATGCCCGCCACGAGGCCGAGGAGCGGTGCGTGGTGAGGCGCTAAGAGGCGGAGCGCGGAGGCCGCTAGGCCTATGACCGAGAACACGGCGAGGACCCCCAAAGTGCAGGCCGCGCCGGCGTACAAGGCCCTCTTCGGGGAGCCCTTAGAGCCCACGTAGTAGAGCACGTAGCCGGGGAGCATCGGGAAGCTGCAGGGCGAGAAGAGGGCCAGCGCGCCAGTAGAGAAGACGAGCGCCAGCCCAGGGACGTCGAGGGACAAGGGCGTCACCCAGCTCGGCCGAGGAGGCTGTCGATCTCTCGAATCAAGGTCGAGGCGTCCGTCACGCCGACGTGCACGAACATGACGTAGCCCTCCTGGTCTATTATGACTATTGTGGGGATGGCCCTCACCCCATAAGAGATGGCCACCCCCTGCTCGGCCGTGTCCTTGGCCCAGATCCACGTGGCGTAGGGGTAGCCCTGGCGATAGCTCTCGAGGTCTTCAACTGGTACCCTCGGGTCCACGTCTATCGAGATGATGACTACCTTGCCTTTGTACTCCTCCTTCTCCCAAACGGCCTTGAGGTGGGGCATTTGTTGCCTGCAAGGCCCGCACCAAGTGGCCATGAAGTCTATGAGGACCACCTTGCCCCTGAAGTCGCCGAGGCAAATTGCGTTCCCGTCCAAGTCGGTCAAGGTGAAGTCCGGGGCCAATGCCCCTGGAGCGAGCCCTCCTGTCGGCGCGCCACCCATCTGCTGGAGCAAGCCTTGCTGTAACGAGTACCAGCCGCTTGCGAGGATGGCCGTCGCGACGGCCCCTAGTGTTATCAACAAGACCAAGACCTTTCGGTTCGTCTTTGGCACATGGTGTCCTCCCCGTGATTCAGTTATAAGCCTTTTGCGTCTTTTGGACCGCCGTACGAGGCTGGAGCGCGCCACGGCTATGCCGGCGCGAATTGTGGTGTCATAGCATTAAGTCGCCTCCGAGGTCCGGATGTGGACCGGAGGCCCTTCCTCCCCTCGAGATCGTGGAGAGAGCGCATCTTCCTTGCAATGACGTAGCGGTAGAGGTTCAAAGACCCTGAATTGATGCGACCGTCCTCGCGCTACACGTAAAGGCCGTCACGACGTTCCCGGCAAACAAGCTTTAAAAATTATGTCGCAAACCTTTTTCTGGAGATTCTCGTGGAAGGTTTGGCCCAATACCGAGAGCTGGGCAAGACCTTAATGGACGTCCTTAGGCTCCAGTACTTCCCCTTGGCCATAAGGCTCGTCAGAGACGAGGGGGAGTTCCCTGAGGGCACTAGACGCCCCAGTCTCCTCAAAATGAGGGTGACCATGTGCCAGGGCTTCGCCATGTCTAGGAGGATAGGGTGGACCGTCGGCTTGACGGTGGACGACATGAAGTGCGTCCCGAACCTCGTGGCCTACGGCTTCGTGGAGCTCGAGGACCCCAGCGCGCCGTTGAAGGCCTTCATGGCTATGGGCTATTACGAGACCGAGGAGATAGCGCGGAAGGCCTTGGCCTCGAGGCCGATGCTGGAGCCCGGGAGGTATAAAGGGATCGTCGTTTCTCCGCTCGCGTGGACCAAGGTAGAGCCGGACCTCGTAATGGTCTACTGCAACTCGGCCCAAGCGATGAGGCTCATCCAAGCCACAGTGTACAAGACCGGCGAGCACGTGACCACGCCGCTCTCAGCCCTCGGCGCAAGCTGCATAGAGGGAGCGCTGAGGACCTTCTTGACGAGGAAGCCCGGCTTGGTCGTGCCGGGCCCGGGGGACAGGTTCTTCGGGACGACGCAGGACGACGAACTGGTCTTCACAATTCCGAGGGAGATGATCTCAGGCATCGTCGACGCCCTCAGGAAGGCGGGGTACGAGAAGGGCGTGAGGTACCCCGTGCCAGTTAACATAGCGGAGCCCATGACTGTGCCAGACGCTTGGATGATATTGAACGAGAAGCTGAAGAGGAAGGTCCTCTAGACGCGCTCGGCTCGCTCGAGAACCCCCAACCACTCTCTTTTCATGCGTACGTGGAGCGAACCAGCAACGGGAAGTCCAGGGCTAGGCGTTAAGAGAGCACGTAGCGCGGTGGGAGCGGTGGATTAGTCAAGAAGGGTTAAGCGGCGTTTGAGTCGCAAAGGCGTCGGCCGTGTAGGCCACGACCTCACACGCTCACACGATGCCCGTATTGAGTGGTGGGCCTTCGACGAAGCCTTGAGCTATGGGGCATTAACCGCTCTCCTTGCTGGAGAGCCTCAAGAGCTCTCACGAAGGCAGGGTCAGGTCCTCCTGGTCACCTCCTCCAAGAACTGCCTGAAGAGCTCAAGAAACATCTTCGCCTCTTCCTCAGACTGATTGAGTGCTGGCAATAAGTGGATCGACGTCTCCGTCAGATACAGGACGCCATTAATTCTCATGTAGAGGTGTAGGGCCTTCTCGACTGTCTTGCTCCACCTGAGGTTCTTGGCTTCATCGAAGCTCCTCGGCCTCGTCTTCGTGAAATGGATCCCGGTCATGTTCCCTGCCCCAGTGGTCCAGCAAGCTACGCCGTACTCCTCACACGCCTTGTCCATCTCTCCCCTGATCCAGCCCCACAACCTGTTCGCGCGCTCGTAGAGGTCCTTGTGCTCGGCCAAGTACTTGATCAGCACGTGGCCAGCCACGGCGTTTATCGGGTTGCCCGTGAAGGTCCCTCCGTGTTGTGGCCTAGAGGTGGGGTCTGGGTGCTTGATGTGGTCTAAGAGTTCCATGACCTCAGCCCTGCCGCCGAAGGCTCCTGCGCACGGATAGCCGCCTCCAACTGCCTTCCCGTAGACGACCACGTCTGCGCTGACGTTGAAGAACTCCTGGGCCCCGCCCAAGGCCAGCCTGAATCCGGTTATCACCTCATCGAATATGAGGAGGGCTCCATGCTCGTCGGCCAGCTCCCTGAGGCCCTTCAAGTACCCCTCTTCAGGCGGTATGCAACCGCCGGCTCCAAGAACGGGCTCGACTATTATGGCTGCGACTGGGTAACTCTTCAATAGAGACTCCATAGAGTTAAGGTCGTTGAATGGCACTGCCAACGTGTACTTGACGTACTCCTCGAGCAGGCCAGCCGACTCCGGACCTCCGGCTAAATTAACGTGCGTGAGGAGGGCGTCGTATCCGCCGTGCCACCCTCCCTCGATCTTCACGACGTAGCTCCTCTTCGTGTAAGCCCTCGCGAGCCTGAGGGCGTACATGTTTGCCTCAGTACCGCTTGCCGTGAATCTTATCATCTCCACTCCAGGCAGGACCTTGGTCAAGAACTCTGCGTACTCGAGAGCATAGACGTTCTCGAAGCCCAAGTGGGTGCCGCGCTTGGAGGCCTCCATGACCGCCTCGACGACAAAGTCTGGCGCATGGCCGAGGACGTGCGCCCCGTGTCCCATCCAGAAGTCCACGTACTCGTTCCCATCTACGTCCCACACTCTAGAGCCCTTGGCCCTAACGACGTAGAGCGGATATGGCTCAAAGAACCTTATGGCATACGTCACGCCACCTGGGAGGGTCTTGAGGGTCCTTTCGAAGAGCTCTTTGCTACGTTTGGTTTTCTCGATGTACCTCTTCTGCCACCCCGGCATAAGCTTCTTCAAGTTTTCTTCGATCACTTCGTAGTAGTTGTTAATGGCCTCGCACCCCCGCAAGACCTTAAGCCCGGCGCCACTACGATTTGTTTATTGCTTAAAGATAAAGCACACCCTCACAAGCCAAGGCGTCGATCAATCACGAGACCGCGTCAAGCTGATACGAGCCAGCGCTGTCACGAGCCCCTCGCTAACCTTAATCTCCTTCCTGCGCATCGCATTCGAGGCCTTCGGCCACGCCGAACGTTGTAGAACACAACAGCCTTAACGCGCCCGCGGTGCGTAACGGCCAGATGACCGGGGCTTGTCTCGAGGGCTCGACTTGGACCACTAAGGCCCACCTAACCGTCACAGCCCGAGCGTTGTAGCCTGAGAGATTGATGTTCAGAATCATGTCGTTGAGCTCCTCCGCGAGAAAGCGCTGAGAATTCTCGAAGGCCGATTGGACGTTGCGAGACCTCTACGCTCCTTGAAGGTATTGCGATGCCCTCGACCAGCTAAAGCGGGAAAGCCTCTTTATGGGCTTGTAAAGGCCCAAGACTTATGCGCCCTTAAGTTTAGGAGGCTCTAGCCCCTAGCTCCTTCGCCAGGTCGTTAAGCAAGCTCCAAGTCCTAGCGTCTAAGGGTACGTCCTCCTGGTATTAGGATCTCCTCAACTCCAAGGGCGCCATTTACTTGACGTGATTTGACGAATAAGCTTTGTTTCTTTGCACACTCGCGAGACAAAGGCGTATGAGACGATAGAGTTCGATGAAGCGGTGGAGACTGCGTGGCCTACATCGATGGAGCCCGCGAATGGCACGCCGTGAGCAAGGAAGAGGCACTGAAACTGCTAAAGACGGACCTTGTCAAGGGCTTATCGCATGACGAAGTCGAGGAGAGGCTCAAAGTCTACGGATTGAACGAGGTCAAGGGCAAGAAGAGGAGCCCAATTGCTATGCTTGCTAGCCAATTCGCCAAGTTCCTCGTCGGCATATTGATAATAGCCACCATAATATCGGCTCTGCTCGGAGAGGTCGTCGACGCCATTGCCATTTCAGTGGTAGTGTTGATCATGGGGGCCTTCGGGTTCGTGCAGGAATATAGAGCGGAGAAAACCCTCGAACTGCTGAAGAGGATGGCCTCGCCGAGGTGCAGGGTCATCCGAGGTGGGACTGAGATAGAGATCGAGGCGAAGTACTTTGGTGCCAGGGGACGTCGTCGTATTGAAGGAAGGGGATAGGGTGCCAGCTGATTTAAGGCTCATCGAGACAGAGGACCTTGAGCTCGACGAGTCCTCGCTAACTGGCGAGAGTGCCCCTGTCGAGAAGGACTCAGAGGCAGTGCTGGATCCGTCAACCCCCGTCAGCGATAGGGGGAACATGGCCTCGATTGTGCTGACCCCCATTTGTAAATATTGCAAGGAAGGTGGTACATCTAGCATTAGCCCTTTGCGCTCGACGGCTCATTGACGCAACGCTCCGGCGCCAAGCTAGCCTACGGTGAAAGGAGGGCCTCACATCATAAAAAATGGCGTAAGGGTTTTAAGACGTCAGCCTCCAGCTCTCGTAGACTGCCTGAACTCCTGCTACGTCCCCCGGCTCCAAGGTCCTCTTTATCTCCTCTCCGTAGCTCGCATAGCCGTACATAGTCATGGCGGAGTACGCAGAGTCGTACAAGTCGTCGAGGCCGCACCAGTGCCCAGCCTCGTGGGTCACTATGTTCCTTATGTCGAACTTGTCTTTGAAGTTGACGGTGGATTCGTCCCCGTCAGCTATCCCCCACTTGTAGTAGGAGTTGAGGACCATGTCTGCGTCGACTATCTCCCCCGTGTTGCTGTCGTACCATATTATCGCGTAGGCCACCACGCCACGCTGGGCTCGACCCCAAGTTATCACGTTCTTGTAGTCCGGGTAGCTCGTGCTAGCCCTCGCCTTGTAGTCCACCTTCGGGTCGTCGTTGAACAAGTTGATCGTGTAGCTCGCATCGGTCTTGTAACCAACGTCTTCATAGTCGGGGTAGACGACGTAGTCCACCTCACAGTCGGAGAGGTCGACCGCGAGGTCCCAAGACTCTAGCGCGTACTTTATCTCCCTGACCACGTCATCCGCCTTCAGCCCATAGCTCTTGACCGCCCAGCTGGGGTTTATCACGTAAGGGACGCCGTTGGGGTACTTGCTGAGGTTCCACCAGACCCCCAAGAGCTCGTAGCCGTCGCTCGACCCGTCCTTGTCAGGGTCGCCGACGTCCACGACGGAGCTCTCGTAGTGGATCAGGACGACCCTCGTGTACTTGCCGAACTTGTCGACGACCTTCCTCTTGCCGTACCACTCCCTCGGCATCTCGTCGTTGGCCTCTGCTGAGGCGATGGACAGCGGAATTAGTGCCGAAATCAGAAGCAAGAGGAGGCATGCGCCCGTTAAGGTCAAGGCTCTATTCAATTTCATAATCGTCAGCACAAAGGTGTCGACGTTTCTTATTAAATGTTTCGCTCAAACATGCGCGGAAGGCGAGGTCCTATCAGCCTCACGGCTTTCCTGCCTTCGTCCCCACATCATGCTAGAGATCGTCCGAGCCCTCTTGCACGTAAAGGACCTCTTCACGGCACCTCTTTGAGGCACCCAGCCTGCTTAGCATCGCCGCTCTACGCGCTGGGCGGGAGTGAAAAGGGTAATAAGGGCAGAGGTAGGGTGGCGAATGAGGGCTCTCGGCGAAGGGAAGGAGATGGGGCGCGCGATAAGGGCCTGGATCTCGAGGAAGGGCTGGTACGTCACCATACTCTTCGAGGACGGCTCGAGGACCACGATAAGCTTCAAGGAGTTCTTAACGACCTTCAGGGACTACTCGAGGGCCGTCGACGAGTACGTGTCCTTCATTTGGGCCTCCATGGGAGGCGATGAGAGGGCTTACTGGGTCGCTGGAGAAGTGGAGAGGAGGTTGAGGGCGCGCTCGGCGTCCCGTGAATCGAAGCGCGGCGAACGCAGAAGCCGAGTTAGGGCACCTTGACGGCGCTAGGCCTCGTCGCTCATCCATTGCCAGCACTTACGATGCCGCTAGCCGTAGCTTAGGTTCCACCTCTCTGATGACTTAGAAGCGCTCGTCTAGCGTCACTAGGACCATTTCGTTGTTAATGGCCATCGCCGCTACTATCAAGTCCGTGGCTGGCAACGGCATCCTCCTACGCAATTTAACTTGGAGCTCTATGGCCTTGGCGCGGTCGCTTTTCGTAGGATGGAGGGCTCTGTGTACGTAATTCAGCGCTGGAGCCGCTCGACGACAGTTATGATCAATACCGCTCCAGGCACGACTTTATAGTCTTTACGCAAACGAGGTCTACGACTGCGCTCGCATCGTAGGGCTTCTCGCTAAGCACTCTCCAACCTTCTCAACAGCCGCCTCTTCTCCTCCACGCTCTTCTCCAGAGCTTTCTGGAGCTCCTCCTCAACTGTAAGAGGTATGGGCAGGACGTCCTCTCTCGAGGTATCCAGCCTCCTAAGCCTAGAGCCTAAGCATCCTTGGGCTTAGGCGGTTCCAACCCCAGCTCCTTCGCCAAGTCGTTAAGCATGTCCCAAGTCCTTGAGTCTAAGGGGATGCCTTCTCTAATCCTCTTCTTCACTGTCCTTTCCCCGCGCTCTCCTGGTATCAAGATCTCCTCGACTCCGGGGGCCCTCGGAGAGCTCTTTATCTCCTTGATTAGCGAGCTCACCAACGTTATGTACTCCTCGTAGCTGAGGAACTTGGAGGGGTCTACCGCTCCCAACAGCACCCCTCCCTGACTGCCCGGAAACGAGGGCACTTGGACGCTCAGCACACCGCCCCCCAGGATCCCAGCGAGGACTTCAACTGCGAGAAGTAGCGCGTAACCTTTGTGCCCTCCGAAGGGCAACAGGGCGCACGCCTTGGCAGGGTCGGTAGTGACTCGGCCCTCTCTATCGATGGCCACCCCCTCTGGTATCCCCTCACCTCTACTGGCTGCGACTAAGACCTCCCCCCAAGGTATGGAGCTCATGGCCATGTCTATGACGATAGGGCTGTCCGACGTTGGAAACGCTATGCTCACGGGGTTGGTTCCGAAGAGCGGCTTAGCCCCTCCCAGAGGGGCTACCATCGGGAAGACGTTTGCCATCATGAAGCCTATCATTCTCTCACGAGCCATGATCGCGGTGTAGTAGCCCAGCATGCCCACGTGTGCTAAGTTGCGGCAGCCGATCACGCTTAGGCCATAGCGCCTAGCCCTCTCCACGGCCAGCTTGGCCAGCTTGTACGCCACCGGAATGCCCAAGCACCACCTGCAGTCGACCTTGACGATAGGTCCCTCATCGCGCTCCACCACGTAGTCCCCGCAGACCTTGATGAGGGATCGCCTTATGCTATTGATGTAGTCTCGCAACCTCATGACGCCATGAGTCTCCACGCCCCTTAAGTTCGCGTGGACCAAGTGGTCGGCCGTTATCTCGGCGTCTTCAACGGAAAATCCTACACGGGATAAGACGCTCCTAACGAAGTTCTTGAGAGACTCGTGATCTACCATCACGAGAGCAGACATCCCCAGGACCTCTAATCGACTGATAGTCCTGAAAAGAGAAATCGCTTTCGGCGCAACGTAGCTTGGCGCCGAACTCTATGATTAAGGGCTTTCACGCGCTAGCCCGCTCCCATCGAGACTGCCTCGGCTACGACCTCCATCATTTGTCCCATGAGGTCGCACTTCCCAGGCTACACCCCTATCTCCATGACCTCTGTCGCTCAGCTCGAGGTAGGCGCCAAGGCCTCCTCTTCAAAAGGCCAACGCGTCAAGCTCATCAGACCGCCCTCTCATGGCCCCTCGCTCTTGACCTTAGGCCTTGAGGGTTCCTCGGCGCTTGCCCATCACGAGGGCCCTACGTGATGGTTACCATCTACTGGGGGAGGGGGCCTTCGTAGTGAGGGACTGAGCTCTAAGGAGGCCTTCTCCACGCCCTTTTATAGCAGTCGAGGATTTTAGTAAGTAGAGAGGGCTTGTCCGTGGCCGGAGGTACGTAGTTGAGTGGCGAATACGTTAGCAAGCTGAAGCGCAGAGCAAGGACCTTTCTACGCGAGGCTCTATCAGTTGAGGACCCCGATTTGGCCGTTTTCTTTGCTGAACAAGCAATGCAACTGTATACTAAAGCCGTGTGCTTCGAGCTGTTCGGCGAATCCGTGCGCGGACATAGGATAAGGGAGCTCTTGGCGGTCCTCATCAAGATTCTTGAGGAAAGGGGGTTTAAGGACGTCGCTAACGAACTTCTAGAGTTCGTCGACAAATACAGGAGGGTGCTAGTGGTAGCCGAAGAGGTGTACACCATGAGTAGATGCGGAGAGGCGAGCTACAGCGGTGAAGAGGCGAAGAGAGTAGCTGAATCTGCCTCTCGACTCGTCGAGCCCCTCGAGGAGGTGGTCGGAGCTGTCAAGGGCGTGGAGCTGGGTTAAGCACCACTTCGACCGCTTGAAGAAGTGGAGGGAGTACGCAGAGAAAATAGCCAAGGCCGTCGAGGACCTGGCCCCCGACGCGGCCGTCTACGTCATAGGCGGCGTGGCCGAGGGCAGGACGACGATATACAGCGACATAGACGTGTTAATAGCCATACCCACGAGGGTCTTGGACGACGAGACCAAGAAGAACCTCCCGATAGAGGTGATTGAGAGGGCCATCAGCAGATACGGCCTTCCATGGGACGCCCCGGTGGAAGTGCACGTGGCGGATGCGAGGGCTTTTGGGAGGTACCTGAAGGCGTGTAAGAACATGATCTTGATAAGAGGTCACCGAGCGGAGGGCTAGCCAAACAGCCGTGGCTAGCTCATCTCAGCTCTCTGACGAGCCAGTCATAGAACTCCTGCCTCCTCTCCGGCATGACGTCCACTATCAAGTTCATCTCCACTAACCTATTCAGGAGCGGTATCCTCTCCCTAGCTAACGGGGTGTCGGAGCCCTCAATCGCCTCCCTTCTCGTCCTCTAGAGGCTCCTGCTGGCAGAGGGCCCAACTCACCTCCCGCAAGTTCGACGCCCATCAGGAGGCTGAAGAGCCGCTAGCGAAAGGCGGGGCTTTGAAGCCCTCTGGACCCTGAAAAGACAGGCTTGAGGGGAGCGCGCCTCTGGACTTCAGTCGTAGAAAAAAGATATAAAGCACGAGTCGTTCGTGTCAAGGAAATGGAAATGACGAACGAGCGGGGGCTAGCCAATCTTGGGCCGCAACAAGAGGCTCTTCGAGTTCACAGAGGACTTCTTGCTACCCGCCGTGCTGGGCCTTGTAATAGGCTTAGCCATACTTCTCTTAGACTATGCTTATAGGCTATTAAATTCCGCCTCGCTCCTCATCGTGAACCAAAGCCCCCGCTTCGCTTGTTGTGCGCGCTCGTCGCGTTATTCGGGGGGTATTTGATGGTGAGG
>Ga0185307_1001925_pt1 | contig 11119 bp, 12 predicted proteins | sample LHCtaG_FD_128010 | JGI IMG/M metagenome (GOLD analysis project Ga0185307, IMG submission 128010) | Hot spring microbial communities from Little Hot Creek, USA to study Microbial Dark Matter (Phase II) - LHC4sed_matched (SPADES... | ecosystem: Environmental > Aquatic > Thermal springs > Hot... | reverse complement strand
CCTTTTCCTCCCTTGACACTACGCATCACCCAGCCTAATCATATCAGCCATCTCCTCAACCGTAAGTGGAGTCACCGAGTCTCCGCTCAAGAGTTGTCCGAGCTGCGTTATCTGGGGCGGAGTGATCAGCGCCTCCCTAAGCTTCTCGACTTGCGAGAAGACTGTCCTCACATCTCCGTCTATGACGACTCTCCCAGCCTGCATCACCACCACCCTTTCAGCATACTCAGCAACTAGACGCATATTATGTGTGACTATGATTACGGTTCTGCCCTCACGGTGAAGGGACCCTAGGAGCTCCATGATGCTCGTCGACTGGGCCATGTCCTGGCCCGTCGTGGGCTCATCCACGATGATGACTTCTGGATTCATCACGAGTGTCGAGGCTATCGCCAATCTCTGCCGCTGCCCCTTCCCCAGCAGGAAAGTATCAACGTTCTCCAATCCTTGGAGCCCGACCCTCTTGAGGATCTCGCCCACCCTCCTCCTGGTCTCCGACTCGGGTAGGCCTAGGTTCCGGAGTCCATACGCACACTCCTCGTAGACCGTCTGGCAGAAGAGCTGGTGGTCTGGGTTCTGATAGACATATCCAACCTTGGTCGCGATCTCCTTAATGCTCATCTCAGAGGTTTTCTTCCCGAAGATCCTCACCTCTCCGACACTTGGTCTCAGGAGACCGACTATATGCTTCACGAGCGTCGTCTTCCCAGAGCCGTTCTGGCCGATAATTGCTGCGAACTCTCCCCTAGCGAACTCCAAGTTTACGTCTCTAAGGGCGACTGTGCCATCTGGATAGGAGTAGGACACGTTCCTCAGCGAGATGATTGATTCGCCCTTTACTCTCGTAGGTGAAGGTTCGAACTTATTTGGTGTAACGATTCTGGCATTTAGCTCTCTGAGCCACTCCAAACACTCCTCCAACGTAATCGGCAGCTCTCCTCTTACTCCGTACCTAGTGGAGAGAATATACGCGAGCTCGGCTACTTGTGGCGGGTATACTCCGGCTGACTTTAGGCTCTCGACTTCTTCGAAGACCTTCCTAGGAGGGCCCTCCATTATTATCTTGCCATCCCGGAGCAGGACTACTCTGTCGGCATACTTCGCAGCCTCCTCCGTGTTGTGCTCGACTAGGATGATTGTTCTTCCAGCCCTCTTAAGCTCTGACAGCATTAAGAAGACTTCAGACTTGCCGACGGGGTCGAGGTCAGAGGTCGGCTCGTCAAGAATAAGTATCTCAGGCTCTAGGGCGAGTATCGATGCTATTGCTACTCTCTGCTTCTGCCCACCTGACAATTCATGGGGATACTTGTCCTTCAGTTCCAGTATCCTCGTCATCTCCATCGTCCTCCTAACTCTCTCAAGCATCTCTTGCCTCGGGACTCCATGGTTCTCGAGCGGGAATGCGACCTCGTCCTCGACCGACATCGTGACGAACTGGGTGTCGGGGTCCTGGAAGACGATGCCAACCTTCCTCGTGATCTCGCTTAGCTTCATCTTCTTGGTCTCGCGTCCATTTATCATGACTTCTCCCTTGTAGTATCCACGTGAGAAGTGTGGAATCATTCCGCAAAGCGTGAGGCATAGCGTTGATTTTCCCGCCCCGCTTGGCCCGACTATAACGAGGAATTCTCCTCGCCTTACTGTGAGGTCTATTCCCTTGAGAGCCCAGTCTTGCCCGAGTGCGTACCTCCACCACAGGTCCCTGACCCTTATTACCTCGTCCATAGTCGCGTCACCTACTGGATGGCTGGTATCCAGCCCGGAAAGGCAAGGATGCCTACTGAGTATTTGAGGAAGTATGCTGATAGGACGCTAGCTATTAGGAGCGCAGTGATTACCACGTCGCTGATCCTAAGCCTATACTCCCTGTAGTAAGTTCTCTTAGGAGCGGCCCCGAATCCCTTCGCCTGTATCGCGTATGCTATGTCCATCAGTCTCCTAAGAGCTATCACTATCATCGAGGTGAAGACATTTGCATACTTCTTAGCCCTCTCGAGTAGTGGCCCCTCATGGAAGCTGGCTCCCCTCAGGATCATCGCGTCTCTGACCTTCATGAAGTCCTCCGCAAATATCGTCGCCGTCCTGAAGGCGAGACTCATCATTAGACCCAGCGTGTATGGCAGCTTCAGCGCCGCGGCGCCATAGACAATGTCTCTATCACTAGTCGTCACTAGTATTAGCGTCGAGCCCAGAAGCATGGTTGTGTAGCGCATAATCATTGTAGCAGCATATAGGAGCGTCATCTCTGAGACATATGTCCCCCATGGATAAGTAATGTATACGTGCTTGCCGGGGATCGAGCTGCCTAGGAGATACGAGATCAGAACCGCTTGGCTCGCTATTATGACCACGATCACGAACTTCTTTAAGCCGATCAAGGGGACGCGCAGTAGCTTGAAGCCAAGGGCTATGAGGGTTATCAGCAAGATGAATGGTATCGGCGCCTCGATTATTAGTGCGACGAAGTTGATAGCAAGTAGCAGGGCTACCTTTGGAAGGGGATGCAGCCTGACTAGGGGTGAATCACTCTTGATATACGTAAAAAAAGTTCTTTGACTCAATTTTCAAGCACTACAGCAGACGTCCCTTGACGTAGAAAGGACTGGTCTTGACCCACTTTGAAGCGACTTTGAGCAGCACTGTGCCAAGCGTGAAGACGGCCAGCGAGTCCCCGATGGTGTACGCGATCACTCCCCAGACCCACGCGCCGAAAGTAATGGTACCGAACGAATAGTTTACGAAGTGTATCCACATCGCTGCGAGGCAGGTGGCTATCGGAACCGAGACCAGCCAGACGGCATAGTCCCTCCTCGTCTTAAGCTCGGGGTCTGCCTTGAAGGCTAGGAAGAATGCTCTGCATATGAGAGGAGCGATGAAGTCTCCGAGCGCTCCGTCCGCCCACACCTGGAAGGTCCAGCCGAAGAATGGGCCCATGCCTATGAACGTGCCTATGTGTCCAGCCAAAGCGCCGTAGACCCCGAACCAGAGCGTGAGGGCGAAGTAAAGGGCGGCTGGTATCCAGAAGCCAGAACCACCGGGTATGCCGGGCAGAGGAATGATGATTATCGAGAAGAGCGCAGCAGTGGCACAGACTCCTCCGAACAGCCCCGAGATCACGGCAAGCCTCATCTTTACGCTTGCCTCAGTCGCTACCTCTCCCATCTTAGAACCACCCCATGAACGTGGCCTGAGCCACGTAAGAGATTACGAGGCCCACTAAGACGACGGCCATGAATATCGTCATTCCCCTCACAAAGCCGTAGTAGCTGCTGTTCTTGCTAAGCCTCCGGAGCCAGAGATAGAGCCCCAGCGCAAGCAGGCCATCAATCACGATTATCAGCTGGAAGAACTGCGGATAAGGTAGTGGAAGACTCACGTAAAAACACCGAGGCGTCCCAGTAAATAAATCAGTACTAGCATGAACATGTAAATTTTCATCAATGTAAGCAACTACTGGCTGTCGTGATATATGCGTATTAACGAGTGGGGCCGCTCAATGATTAGTGCCGGCAGGTTGTCCGAGGTCTTAAAGCCGAGTAAAAAGATGATCACGCTATACTTCATCTATCTAATGATAGTCTTGTTGCCAATACTCGCTGTGGGCATAGCGGTCACCTGGATAGTCTATATATCTCTGCTCCAGAATTCGTAGTTGTTCCAGCGTTGGTCTTCTTTCTGCCTTCGGCGGTGGCCGCGGCATTCATCGCCTACTGGGCTCCCAAATACTACAACTCTATAACCTACGAGCTGACCGGCGATGAGGTGGTCGTCAAGCGTGGAGTGTGGTGGAGGATGAAGCACACCGTCCCATACTCGAGGATAATGTCAGTCGACATAGTCCAAGGGCCAATCTCTAGGTGGCTTGGACACGCCACAGTGGACGTCCATACCGCTGGCTACACAGGACAGGCAGGAGGCACAGCCGGCCCGGGAACAAGGAGAGCCGAGGCCAGCCTAATACACGTTACAAATCCCGAGGAGGTCAGGGAGAAGATACTCAGCAGGGTGAGGATGAGGCCGCTCTTCGGACGGGGAGCGGATAGGACTCTCGAGGAAATACTGAGGGAGCTGAGACAAATCAGGGAAATATTATCGGGGACGTCTATAGGCGAGAGGAAGGCGTAGGTCGCTAATCCTTAATAGAGTCTCTGAGCAGCTACGCCTCATGGCCAAGGACCCGGTATGTGGCATGATGGTGGACGAGAAGACGGCAAAACACGTCTCCGAATATCAGCATAGAAAGTACTACTTCTGCTCAGCCGCTTGCAAAGAGACCTTTGAGAAGGACCCGAAGCGCTACGCATCCCTCACATGAATGGGGGCACGATTATTCTTGACAGTGATTGATTTATATTCTGGACGGAGTTCTCGAGGAGATGCCAATGGGTAGGACGGTTTTCGAGAAGATCTGGGAGAACCACGTAGTAGCTGAGAGGGACGATGGAGAGACGCTTCTATACGTCGACAGGCACCTCACGCATGAAGTAACCTCACCAGTCGCATTCGAGGAGCTGAGAAGCAAGTCAAGAAGAGTCAGGAGGCCAGACCTAACCTTCGCAGTCATGGACCACAATGTGCCGACGACTGATAGGTCGATCCCAGTGACGGACGAGCTCTCATCGGCCCAGATGGCGGCACTCGCGAGAAATGCAGTTGAGTTCGGCATAACTCTCCTCGACTATCACAGCCCCTGGCAGGGAATCGTCCACGTCATTGGACCAGAGCTCGGCTTGACGCTTCCCGGAATAACGCTCGTGTGCGGTGACAGCCACACAAGCACGCACGGAGCTTTAGGAGCGCTCGCCTTCGGGATCGGGACAAGCGAGGGCGAACATGTCTTCGCGACGCAGACTATCTGGCTGAAGAAGCCGAAGAAGATGGAGATAAGGCTGGAGGGCGAGCTGCAGCGGGGAGTCTCGGCGAAGGACGTAATACTCCACGTGATCAGACACCTAGGAACTGGAGGAATGATTGGGCACGTCGTCGAGTTTACTGGTGAGGCGACGAGGAGACTCTCAGTCGAGGCCAGGATGACGCTCTGCAACATGTCTATCGAGGGCGGAGCAAGGACAGCGATAATCGAGCCGGACGAGAAGGTACTCAGATACATAAAGGGAGCTCCATACGCGCCGGACGGAGAAGAGTGGGAAGAGGCGGTGAAGTACTGGTCAAGCCTGAGGACCGACCCATCAGCCGTCTACGACGCGAGGTTTGTCTTCGACGTCTCTAAAATTGAGCCACAGGTCAGCTGGGGGACAAATCCCGCAATGACTGTGGGAGTGACGGAGGAGGTACCGTCGCCTGAGGACTACGAGGACAGGACGCAGAGAACACTCGTCGAGAGGGCGCTGAGATACATGGGGCTCAGGCCTGGGACAAGGATAACCGAGATACCGATAGACGTGGTCTTCATCGGCTCATGTACGAACGCCAGGCTCTCAGACCTAATCGAGGCTGCGAGGATCGTGAAGGGCAGAAGGGTCAGGCAGGGGGTCAGAGCGATGGTCGTCCCCGGCTCGATGCTGATCAAGAGGAGGGCAGAGAGGATCGGGCTGCACAGAATCTTCATTGAGGCAGGATTTGAGTGGAGATACCCAGGATGCTCGCTGTGCATTGCGATGAATCCCGACAGGCTCAAGCCTGGTGAACGATGCGCCAGCACATCTAATAGAAACTTCGAGAATAGGCAGGGACCTGGAGGTAGGACGCACTTGGTCAGCCCAGCCATGGCGGCCGCTGCGGCGCTGGAGGGAAGGTTCGTCGATGTGCGAGAGATCGAGCAGGCAGACATCGGCGACCTAGAGTTAAGGGCGAGGCTCGAGGAGCCTTGGGTGAGATAGTATGCCTGAGCCGATAACAGTGATGCGTGGAAAGGCAGCGCCGCTCGAGGCTGACGACGTGGACACAGACCAGATAATCCCAGCCGAGTTCCTCAAGATAATAGAGAAGAGGGGCCTCGGAAAGTATCTCTTCTATAGATGGAGATACAGTGAGGACGGCTCCAAGAAGCCCGGATTCGTCCTCGACGACCCAAGGTTTAGAGACGCATCAATACTGGTCGCGGGAAAGAACTTCGGAATAGGCTCTTCGAGGGAGAATGCTGTATGGGCCCTCGTTGATTTTGGGATAAGATGCATCATCGCGTCGTCGTTCGGAGACATCTTCTACAACAACGCGTCGAAGAACGGGCTTCTCTGTATCAAGCTCCCAGAAGATAAGGTTAGGCAGCTCAGAGAGTCGGCCCGAAACGGAGAACTATACCTGACGATAGATCTGCCTGCACAGACCATTACTACACCGATTGGAGAGTCTATCAGGTTCGAGATCGAGCCACATATAAAGGAGCGCCTCGTAAAGGGGCTAGACGACATAGCCATCACGCTCTTGGAATATGGCGAGAAGATAAAGAATTTTGAGGAAGGAATGCCGAGATTCCTAATGCCAAGGCCGAGGAGATTCGTAGTAGAGTAGGACCAGAATTTCTTATTCTATTATTTTGTATATTCTGACTCTCTCGTTATCAAATACTTTCTCGAAGCCTTCTGTCTTATCTCCATAGATTAGCCTCATGCCTATTGTTTCCTTCTTAATTATGGCTCGCTGCTCCACCACCTTGACCATCTCCTCCCTCGTTGTTGCCTCTGTTTCTCCGAGGTACTCGCTTGGCTGTTTGCCGGTAGCCATCACTATCGCGTAGAACTTCATCACGTCGTCTGGATAGACCACGAAGACATAGTCGGCGCCGTATTTCCTAGCTATATCTATGGCCGCTGATGAATTCTCAGCTATGAAGAATCTTCCAACATCTCTGACCTTCTCCTCAGACTCGAATGGATACCACAGCTCATACGCAATCCAGCTCCAAGGATACTTGTGCATCCCCGCTATCGTCCACTTGATCTCTCTAGACGCCTCTCGGATAACCACGTCTCTATGACCAATCTCGACTACTCCGTCAGCGTAGTCCCACCACACCAGCACTTTCGCGTCGCTGGCCGTGTTCTCAGCAATCCATAAGAATCCCTCCTTTAGCTCCTGATCATTTATGAGCCAATTAATTATTGCGTGTTGCGACTCGTTAAAATCAAGCCACATGCCGAAGAACGCTAAGAAGACAACTACTACGGCTATTGCAAGCCAAATAATGATCCTACGTGCCATAAATCCCATTATTATACCCAACAAAGATAACATTTAAGTATAGAGCAGAAAAAGTCTTGAAAACAGAGACAGAAGAAAAAAGTTAAGCGGGGGTCGCCAAGCCTGGTCAAAGGCGGCGGGAAGGGACATAGTATCCGTTAAGGACACTAAAGGAATCTTATATTAGCATGGTTAAGAAGAGAAAAATGAGGGGGAGGGTTTGGCTTGACCACAGCCAGCCTGACATTTGAGAACCCAGAAGGCTGAAGGGTTATGCGCCTTTTAGCCACACTATCCATAATAATGGATAGTGGAAGAAGGACTGAGAACTCCTCCAGCCTTCCCGAGGTTTTCCCCGTCAGGCTGGAGGGTCAGCCTTCTGGGCCTGTTGTAGGTCCTTGGCGAGTTTTCGGAGGTCTCTGAGAATTATTCGTGCAACCCGTAGGATTGCTTGCCAGTGTTTCTTACCCTTACTCCTGTAGTGTCCATAGACTCTGCTGTATCTTGGATGTTTGTTCATGACTGTTGCCTTAGCCAGCATTATCAGCAGTTGGCTGCGAAGCTTCCTCCCGTAGTGATGGTGGGTCAGAGCATAACGTATCGCCAGCTTATCCCTCGGCAGCGTCATCAAAGAGTAGGCGTCATGGCTTACGATATATGCCAGCGTCGGGCCTCTGAGTCCCAGCACCTCAACACTTGCGCGATAGAGCGGAAGCTTTAGCGCCTGCTCATGTATTTCTCTGGAAAGCTTCATAATACCTTTTCTGAGGTTTCTGTTTATTTCTACTATTACGGGATGGTTGTTGTTTGTGATGGTTCTCGCACATTTTGACGCCTTCTTCATGAATGCTATTTGAACCCACAGCTCCGTCAAGGCTCTAACGGTCAGCTCCTCAGGCGATGTGCAGAGGGGCTGAAAATCATCAGGCCTACGGTAGTATAGCTGTCGGAGGAGTCTTACATCGTTGTAGTCTGATTTTGTGATACCATTATTACTCCGCTCCTCGCTAAGTTTATTCAGGTTTTTCAGCTTGAGGAATGTAATCCCTGTTCTCGCCAGCTCTGCTGCGGTGTTCTGCAGTTTGTTCGGCAGGCTGTCAAGGACAACCACTGTGGGCTTCAGCCTCTCAGCCATCTCCATCAAGTTATTGAAGATCAGAACCTCGTCGCCGTCGTTGGTTAGGGCGTAGACATTGCTCCGTCCGAAGTCCACGAAGACCCAGCGCCCTGGCCTCTCACCGCCCCCCTCCCCTCCAGCGTGCCTCTCGTCGCCCGTCCGGACATGGTCCGGAGTCTCCCTACTCTGTGGGCCGAGAGCAGCCCCTCCCTCAGAATCCGCCCCGTCCCCGGGAGGAGGGATCGAGGCGGTCTCAGCCTGGAGGGCGAGTTCCACGTCTATCGCCCCCACCTATCCGGAGAGCGGTTCCCGCACTGGGCGGCCGCCCCCCGGGACAGCCAGAGGGCGCCGCCATCTCTCAGGCGGGCTACTCCGCCCCCACGGAAAAAAATAGGTGGGGTTGGTCGTGGCGCCGTTAGTCTTCTAGATGAACTGTAGCAGCAGCGGGACCACGATGTATATGAATATCAGCGTCAATGCTCCGCCGACTATCAGCCTGTAGCCTATGAACTCCTGCCTCAGCCCGACTGCTACTAGTAGTCCAAGCAGGACCTGCGCTATCCCGATCACCGATAGTATCGGGCCGAGGAAGCCGAACACGTCGACGACGATCCCCTTGATTGCGTTGCTTATCGTCTCCGAGACATCTCCGAAGGCAGATAGGATAAACATTCCTCCCACCTCACCCCCACCCCGCGGGCTTCCCGCCTCACCACTCCTCACAGGGTCTCCCACGCCCGGGAAGACGCGGGGTCGCCGCTCGGAGCGGAGTCATAGGCGGAGGCTACCGGGGGCACAAGCACCAACACTCCAGCCCCCACCCCCCTATTCGGGAGGACTCACACGACAGCCTCAAGCATGAAGAGGCATAAGGAGTCGTGGCCATAGGGGAAGAGAAAAGGGGGTGGGTAGGTGGTCGCAATGCGCCTTACTTTGCTTGCCTGTAATCCAGCGGGTTCCTTATATTCTTGGGGCATAGGCTTCCGCCCTCAACGCATAGCCCATAGGTCCTCATCGTGCTGCATGACGGCGGTCTGTACCTCGTCCTGCTCCCCCTCTCTCCAGCTATGTGTTCCACCTGGTACCTAGCTACTCTCTCGTTGTAGTCAGGCCTCTCAGCCAGCACCGATAATACCTCCTCCTTAGAGTACCCCCTGTTGATCATGAAGGCCGCTAGGCTGAAGAGCTCCTTGTGGCCGGCCTCAGCGACCCTAGCTCTTATCGCAGCCATGCAGGGCGGCCACTCTCCCGGAGCAGGAGTGGCGGCAGGCTCGTCGTAGGCGCTCCTCAGCATGACGAGCTCCCTCACGACGTCCATCGCCGCATCCTGCAGCCTTGGCGGCAACTGCCTGACATCCACCCTCGGAGCATCCTCTACCGATGACAATATCTGATAGGCCTTCTGCCTGAACAGACGTATGGCCTCCGGCACCGTCAGATACACGTATCCGCCGGCCACCGTCCTGTTCACCAGCATCCACTCCGGAGAGTCGAGGCCCCTAGAGATCTTCAGGTACTCCGGGACGCTGAGCTTATACCTGTACGAGTCGTCTCCAGCCCTCCTCCTCTCAGCCTCTCCAGCCTCCTCCGCGTTTAGAATCCTCCTCAGCAGGAACCTTCTGAGGCCCTCCTCCTCTATGTGCAGGTACCTCTCCATTCTCGACGCCTCTGCCAGCGCCCACCTCCGCAGTAGCCAGGGCTCCCTCACAGCGAGGCACAATACCCTGGACAACGCGTATGTAACCAGGTCCTCTACAGGGTCCTTCCTTGGGAGAACACCCTTCTCGCCCCTCTCGATGGACTCTAGAACCCTCGTCTTCACGGCTTCGGCGTACCCGTCAACCTCCTCCACCTCGAAGGCCCTCAGGAACTGCTTAGCCTCCGGAAGAATAGGATACCTCGAAAGAACCCTAAGACTAATGGTCGGCACCTCCTGTGCCGGAGTCTTCTGGACAACGAGAGTCGTAGCCTCCCGCCTAGCCTCCTGCGCGGTCGCCTGCGGAGTCTCGCCGAGCTCCTCCATTATCAATTGGCTGAGCTCCCTCAGGCTATCCTCGTCGAGCTCCCTGACGATCCTCTCGAGGCTCCTCCTCCTATCCTCCCTGAACTCCTCCTCAGAAACCGCCTCATCAGCCCACCTATACATCGGGTAGTTCCTCCTGAATGCCTCCAGGAGCTCGGCGTGCTCCAGCCTCTCGTCCCAAACACCGACCCAGTCTATCGCTTGGGGATCGGCGTCGGGGTTAAGCCTCCTGAACCTCTGGACCAACGCCTTCAGCTCGACGTAGTTTATGAACTTGCCCCGATACTCGGCAGACCTTACCAGAGACCTGACATAAGCATCGAGGACGCCCTCATCCATCGGAGCTCGCCTCCTCGGGCTCCTTTTCCTTCTCGCACTCGCCAGCCTTGTGGCATTCTCCACACTTGTTGTAGAAGTATGCCTGCGGCGTCTCGGTGTAGAAATCCAAAGTCGTCTGGACAGCCCTCTTCACGCTTTCACCCCGAGATGCATCGGCAGGTCGGCCAGCCTCAGCGTCCCCACGACCCTCTCCCTAAACCCTCGCGGCCCCTAGCCCGGGCAAGGCATCGCAACCCCTCCTCAAGGGAGGGCGTTAGCCTTCAAGGGCTGGTCGGAGCCATCGCGGCGGACTATCCCTCTCATCTAGAAAATAGTTTACTCTTGTATTTCTATGGAATAGGTGGTGGGCTAAGCCGTGAGCAATCAAATGCCTCTCCTTATACTGATGCAAATTAGGGTCTATCACAATAACTCCTTCATCCTTTATGTTAACCTCCTTGATTATCTTGCCGAGGGGAAGCTCAACAACCTCAGCCCCCAATTTGGAAGCCAAAAGCTCA
>Ga0185307_1001924_pt1 | contig 11131 bp, 7 predicted proteins | sample LHCtaG_FD_128010 | JGI IMG/M metagenome (GOLD analysis project Ga0185307, IMG submission 128010) | Hot spring microbial communities from Little Hot Creek, USA to study Microbial Dark Matter (Phase II) - LHC4sed_matched (SPADES... | ecosystem: Environmental > Aquatic > Thermal springs > Hot... | reverse complement strand
CCTCAGCCCCTGTAGTGGACGTGAGGAACCACAAGCCCAAAAGGAATCCAAAAGCTAAGCAAGCCAAGAGCAGTGCTCGTTTAAAGGGAGCCATCGGCCAGCTCACCTATTGGGCTTAGAATCAGCCACTTTAGAATAAAGCTCCTCCAGCCTTTCCACGTGCTCTTCCATCGTCATTGGTGGCTGGACACCGGCGCGCAAAAAAGATTTCTTCGCAGGCCCATCGTCAATGCAATAACGCTGAAGCCGGAGAAAATCCAGAGGATAAAAGCAGGCATCTGCCGGCATTAATCATTAATAACGAAATATCAGTGGTAGGTAATTCTTATAAATTTGAGCCACTTTAATCATTCGGACTTGTAGTTTTGCCCCGTCTGCCTCCTCCGATGTAATATCCACAACAGTCTCGTAAACACCAAGTACCAATCCCGCAGGATTGAACCAAAGTGTTAAAATTTCCCCGCTCCGGCCGGAAGTCGTTTTGACAGAAAGATTTTCATCAAAGAAAAGCCACTCAGCTAAAGTGCTCGCAATCCAGGATTTTGGGGAAGAGGTGTACTCAACATCTATCAACACATTGCTGCTCACAGGTGAGTTTCCTGCCACCATTGTGACAATTGGATTCGGCTTTATGACTAATCTTGGCCTCACGTACTCATCAGCTCCAAAATCTGGAGCTGTTCCATAAGGGCGCTCTTGTCCATCTATGTCCAATGCTGTGGTACTGAATGTGGCCCGGTCAACAGCGGGTGAAGTTGGCATAATGTGATAGTCGTAGCTCGGTGGGCCAGGCGCAACGAAACCCGCCGTTGGGGCAGAAAGCATGGTTGAAAGGCCGTTGATTGTACCAGGAGGCATCGGAATGCCATCTAAATTCGTATCTTTCCTGTTCCCTGCGAATAGGCCGCTGTTGAAGGTAATGGTGTTACCTTCTTGCACGAGCACTGCTACAGCTCCTGTTCCACCCTCTGTATGATCGGCAATGATGGAGTAATTAACACTCGCGGTGGCAGGGCCTACTCTTGGTGATGCCAGAACAAGTAACCCTTGGCCAGAAACCAGAGGTGGCTCAAGACGATTTCGGGCGATCGTCGCATGAGTTATATCCGCATGGAGTCCTTGAACTTGGATGCCACCGCCGCCACCACCTGCCTTAGGATCCCCAAAATTACCAAGTGCTACGTAGTTATCGGCGACTATGATGTTTGTAAGAGATGCGGACGGATTCAGATCTGACCCAGTCCTCCACAGATAAAGCCCTCCTCCACCGCCTGGGCCAGCTAAGCCCCCACCTGTGGAATTTCCGCCGATGGCACTATTTGCAATCAAGTAGACTCGCTCAATCATCGCCGGGGTAGTATTGACCAACACACCTCCTCCCGCGCCGAAGCCGCCGTTCTGAGCATTTCCTCCCCTTGCAACATTATGTCCTATATAAGAATCGGCCAAGTAAAAGGAAGTCGCCCTCTCAACATGGATAGCACCCCCAAAACCACCCCCTGGATAAATTGTAGCATTTCCCCCAATAACTGTATTATGTGTAGCGGTAATATGCCTTAATACCCATATCCCTCCTCCACCTCCAATTGCTCCTCCAAGTGCATCCGCACCCAAGCCATTATAAATACCATTCCCGGAGGAATCCCCAGCTTTTGCCAAATTGTTAGTAAAGAGGCCATTGTTAATGGTGATTGAGCCATTTACAAACAGCGCCCCGAATGCTATTCCACCCCGCTCCGGGCCGAAGCCACCATAAGATTGATTATTATCAAAGACAACATGCTCTAAGAGCGAACTTGTTCCAGGCTGTGACCAATTAATAGCTAAACCGGCTCCTGCGGCAGCGCCACCAGCGCCAGAGGCAGTGTCCTGGCCATAAACCTTGTTGTTTTTGAACACAATTTTTCTTAAAGTTACATAAGCACCAGAGACAAGCATCCCTCCCCCGAATCCGCTAGGATCACCGGGAATGTATGGCCCTTCTGCTCGGCAATTCTGAATAGTGAATCCCTCCATAACCAGGTTCGTTGTAGTCGTGCTGTATCCAAGAAGGAAGACCCCCCGATAGGTATTTTGCCCATCAATCACGGTCAGATTATTGATTGGATCTGGCACCACCCAGTTATTTGTGGAGTAACCTCCGCGGATTGTGAGTGCTTTGTCAACAATACAGACCACACTTTTGCCTCCTGATGGAAGAAAAGGGCAAGGGTCCTGTGAAGGATTATAGGTATATGTACCCGCGGCCACTAGGATTGTATCACCAGAATTAGCCCTATTTATCGCGTATTGGATGGTCTGACAAGGGAATGCAGGTGAAGTGCAGTCACCCACATCATTACCACTGGGAGCAACATAACGAGTACTGGGCGACGCGCTCATGCGACTGGGCCAAAAAGCTGAAACAACAAGCACCATCATTATGACAAGGAACACAAAAGTGCTTCTTTTCTTTAATAATTGTGCATTTCTCTTTAAAATCATATCCCCTCCCAAAGAATTTTTAATCATATGCTACTACCTAAATCCAATTTTAGGAAGGGGAGCCTACCCCTGTCAATAAGACTTCGGTACTACCTCTGACTCAAGTCTCAGTTTCACAAATAACACATTATCATTGTCGTAAAGAACAAGTGCCTGCTTTTCGCGAATCAGACTTTTCCATTTACTTGCCACAGATAAATTATAGCTATCTAAATGTATAAGCAGGTACGATATCTTATATCGTACAGCAAAATCAATAGCCACCCATGGCTCGGCGCGCTCCTGCTGAATAAGCTTATCGAGATGCAAAAGCTCTTCGTACTGAGACGTAGTCTTGTTCGCTCCATACCCGACAACCAGTTTGCCCCAATGAATCGTGCTCCCAACTAACTGTTCCATAGCAATCTTTATCGTCTCAATATGATTCTGCCCGAGCACTGGCAATTCCAGAAGCGGAGCCCCTTGTGGCAACTCGTGTGAGACCAGCTCGTAAATTCCTTTCTCATCAACAGTAAAAGGGAAAAGTGGGAATTTAGGTATAGACTCCACTATAATAAAAAAAGTGAGCAACAGAGTAAAATAACGTCTTTTTACCTCGTTAGCCACAAGTTTCCTGATGAATAAAACCGAGAAAACACTTAATGGTAAACTAATAAATATGCCAAATCGTCCAGGAGCACGAACTGCCTCAAGACCTGGGATGATGCGAGATAAGTAATAGAACGGGAACCGAATGGAATGATCAGCTTTATAAAACGGCCCCCAAGATAGCACTACAGAGGCCACAAACAAGATGGCCATATACAGGACAAAGTTGTGTTTGTTTTTAGCGTGCTTTAGGGGGGCCTTTCGAGATTTGTGAAATATGCATCTTGTTCCAGCCATCAAAAAATAGAGCAAGCCTAAGGACAACAGAATTACGCCTGGAAAATATGCATACTCCCACTGACCATATAAGGAATATTCCTGAGGCCCATACCACATGGAGTACTTGGAAAAGCCAGTAAAGAGCGAATAAAGATCGGCGGAGTATATAGCCGTCTCTTCCATAGATTGTTTTGGGAACTGCTTTGCTACTTCCAGATAAGGCCGAATTTGAATCAAGTAAAAGATGAGCATGTACGCCAATATTAGCGCAATCCCAACAAGTCCTATATGTTGGAGAACGCGTACAAAACCTTCTCGCTTTATCCGCTCCACAATCAATGGAGCGGCCATCAGGCCACAAAGCAGGGAAAGCATTGGCGTCAAGTACATAGCGATTGAGGCCCCTATGACATAAAGAGAAAGCACAACTAATAGGTCTTTTCGTTTCCAATCTCTTAAATACAAATAAAAGTATATAATGACAGGCGGAGCCAGTTGAAACCCGAATAACTGATAATGATTGGCAAAATTGACGACATTTAGGCCGAAGTGAGCCGAAAAAGTGATGACGACGGCCTCGACAGGCGAGAAGTAGCCTGTGCGATACAATCCTCGGTAAGTGAAAGCCGAGCCAATAAGGCAGATACCTGCAAGGCTAATATACAACGATGCTAAAGGTGCTATGCCCAATAGCCTTAGGGGGGCAAACAAGAATTGTAATCCAAGCAATGAATCAGAATAGGCAAGAGTCAGGGGGTTTGGATAAAAGGAATTAGCATTCCAGAACTCAAATGGTTGCTTCATCTCCCAAAGAACGTGATAGCCCCAATTCACAATCCAGTATATTAATTTTGGGTCAAAGTCATTCGCCCATAGAACGTCGCCTCTTTTGGCGAAGACCAAATCCCTGAACAGCATGATCACTCCCAAAAGTCCGACGATGATTCCTAAGCCTAGCGAATTGGCGAATTTCTTAATGAATTTACTTAGAACACCCTTCCAAATATTGAACTTTGCCCTTTGATTACGCCAATAGCCACTGGGCATACACATGAAAGGTAGATCACCGAAGGCCTGGTAAACTGCCATATCTGAGCCAGATCACTTATATATCTACCCCTAATGGCAAAAGTAAATCTTTCAACCGCTGGCAGAAATGATGCTCATCATAGTTGGAAGCCTCTATAACCGCTAAGTCAGCCATCCGTTGACGTAATTCCGGATCTCTTATCAGGTGCCATGTGAATTCAATCAATTCTCTGATTGAACGCCATAGGAACCCATTATAGCCGTGTCGGATTATTTCCTTTGGCCCTCCTTTATCGATCACTACTGGCACGCATCCTGCAGCCATTGCCTCTACTATTGTAATACCAAAATGCTCAAGCTTTATCGGCTCCCGATTTTCATCTTCACCCAAACCTGCTGCATGCCAGTAAATTGCACTCTCGGCATATAATCGCGCCAATTGCTCAAAAGGCAGATCAGTATGGATCACAATAGGATATTCCCTGGCCAAACTCTGAACTTGTCGTAGATACTCTTGGTGAACCTGTTCCGGCTTTGTTCCTCCCGCCAAATGTAACTCCCACCCCACAAGACCTTCATCTACCATTTTCCTGAACGCCTGAACCATTTCTAACTGCTTCTTATTATGGCTTCCTGCGAAAAAGCGCCCCACGCTAAGGATTTGGTTACGCTTCTGCCCAGGTTTAAAGCGCTCTATATCTACCGGAGGATACAGAACAGCGCTATGACAGCCCCAGTACTTCCTAATCCATTTCTGAGTGAACTTGGAGATAGCCCAGATTACATCATATTTATTCACAACATCAAGATTAGTCCAAGGGGGAATGCTTCGCAAGCGAAGTCCTAATTCCTTAAACCGTTGCTCAAATAACAGCTGATACAAGCGATAGCGTGGGTGCTTTAGTTCAAAATTGGTGAGCCACAATTGAGGTGAGGATCGATGCCCTTCCTCTTCTGATTGAAGTTCAATAGTCAAGCGATGAGGGCGCGTGCCTGCCAGAGAAATTCGGCAGGGGACAGCACGATAATTTGCCGGAAGAAGGATTTCTCCGAGGAGACGTTCGTCCACAAACAAAGCAACTCCTCGAACAAAGGGGTCATTAGAAACCAGTTCAAAGTAGACCTCATATTCGTGCCAGCTACATGGAAAATTAATTTGGACATGTCGACCAAGTCGCCAGGCTGGTACTCCATGAACAAATTCAATACCAAAAGCCCCATCAAAAGTAGGTACCATCAGCCATTTCTTCAGCTGGAGGCCTATCCACCGCTTAAGCCGAATAGCCAGATTACGCTCAATAGGAGTTGGGAAATAGACCACCATTACAGAACGAGGAGCCCGGGGGAGGATATAACACATATGAGAAGCATTGATGAAAAGGTCATATTGCTGGGTTAACTCACTCAATTTCAGCAATGATTGTTCTGGGATTACTTGGAATTCAACCCTTGAGAGATCCAAGCCCAGCCTTTCAACGAGGACTTCCTTAGAAATAGGGGTATGGGTAATAACAACAACCGAATGACTATTAGCCAGGCACTTCGCTATTGTTAGGCTGTGCTTTTCTCCCCCCCCCATCGTGCTTAACCACCTGTTATAAATGCCGACCCTCATCTTTAACCCTTCTTTTCAGCATTGAGCATAAGCTCATAAACTCGTGAAGCGAAGACATCTTTGCTGAAGTCTTGAGCTCTGCTAATAGCCATCTGGCTTATCTTTGCCCAGAGAACAGGGTTTCGTGCAAGTTCTTCAGTGTAATCCATTAATTCTTCCACCGTTTCCCAGAGGAAACCCGTTACATGATTTATGACAATTTCTTTTTGCCCCGCTTTACCAATTACTACAGGTACACATCCAGCCGCCATAGCCTCAACAATGCTTATGCCGAAATGCTCAAAGCGATCTGGATGGCGGCTTATATCTTCCCCGTAACCGCTAGCATGCCAATAGATCTTGGCTTGGCCATAGAGCTGCTGTAGCACTTCAAATGGCGCATCAAGGTGAAAGAAAACAGGGTATCCTTCTGCTTCTGCTCGGACTTTTTCCAAGTAACGCTTATGTCGAAAACCGCAAGATGTGTGTCCGACTAGATGAAGTTCCCAGCCCTGAAGTCTCTTCGTATTACATAAATGCTTAAAAGCACGCACCATCTCAAGCTGCTTCTTGTTATGCCCTCCTGAAAAGAAACGCCCTACATTTAAAATAATGTTCCGTTTTTCCAATGGTATGAATTTCTCAATGTCTACAGGGGGGTAAAGAATTTCCGAGGGTAAACCCCAATATTTTGCAATCCATTGTTGGGTGAAATGTGAAATAGCACAAATCAAATCATATCGTTTTAAAGCCTCCCGAAAATGTAAAGATGGAATCCGCTGTAGACGCGCGAATACATCTGGCATTAATTTTTCCAGAGCAGTACGGAAGGCTTCAACACGTAAAATGGGCCAAACCACATCCTGGCTAAGCCTACTCAACAAAGGTTGCCACCATTCTCGCCCTGACCAAGAGGGGAAATAAACAATTAGTATATTTCTAGTAGCGCATGGCAAAAGAGCACTCATATGTGAAGCGTTGATGAAAAGGTCGAAATGTACAGTGAACTTAGAAAGGTCCTCATCAGGCAAATTAGGCCAGACTTCAAATTTTATATCCGTTACATCTATACCCAATCTGGCCTGAATTTCCTCAGGCTTAACTTGGTATTGGGATATAACGCAAACCTCATTATCCCTAGACAAAATTTGGGCCAAGCATAGAGTGAAACGCTCGCCGCCACCCAAAACGCGAAGCCATCGGTTATATATACCTATCCTCATACTATAAAAGCAAAAAACGCCATATTCTAAGCCAAGGCGCTGGCTTGCCCGGAGGTGCGGGGGCCATCATTCGTTCTATTTCGTCTTGAGATACACAACGACGACGCTGAATCACTATCCGGTCAAGTAAAAGCTGGGGCAAAAAGGCAATTACCCATAACCCGGATTTTAATGTGATCCATAGCTGTCGTGCAATTTCTCTAGATTGAGAGGGATTAGATTTCAGTGAGCGAAGCCAAGAGCCAGCAATCCAAATAAAGTCGTAAATATACCCCATCCAAGCAAACAATACTTGCTTCCAACTCCCATTTTTAATGACCATGGCTAAACGATTTTTCTTTACGTGGAATGTAAATAATGGTGACCACTCGCCACTGGTCCCGCAATGCACGTGCCGTACAACAGCCTGAGGCACATAAACGATTTTCCACCCCCTTAAGCGTGCTCGCCAAGAGAGATCGGTATCTTCATAATACAAGAAAAAGCGCTCATCCAGCAGACCCACGTCTTCTAACATCGCCCGACGGTACAAACATGCAGCACCACAGGCAGCAAAGACTTCTTCAACTTGGTTGTATTGGCCCTGGTCAGTCTCATAATAATGGAAAGCCCCCTCAACTATAGCTCCTCTGTCCCAGCCTGATCCATCTAACGAGACCATAGAACCAGCATTTTGAATGACAGGAGTTGCTTTTTGAAGCAGTTCCTTAGGGATCTTTAAAACATGTTTTGTTCCACTTTCCAGAACACACTCGGTCAACACATCGTTATCATGATATAGTATAACTCGTACAGGACAGTTAGGACTCAGTGTCAAAAGACGCAATTCTAAGCACATATCATCTTTATATGCTACTGGTAAACCCAGTACAAATTTTCCAGTAAACTGGTGGTGCTTTTCACCACGGGCTAACTGACCACCATAAAACCTCTTGAGGAATTCAACTGGCTTTTCGCCATCTTTATCTATGATTCTGACCTCCAATGAACGAATTAATAGGCTATTCAAAGGGGTTCTGCTCTCACATAATGAAGAGTCTGGGAATATCTCCATGTTTAAAGTAAGACGGTCATATAACAATAGCACTTTGGAAGTACAAGCCCCAATCCTTACATCGTTTTCTGCGACTTCAACTAAAGAAAGAAGCCATTTGGGATCGGCTTGTGTATCGTTGTTCAGTAAAGCTACATAATCCCCCTGGGATGCCATTATTCCCACATTACTTGCCTTCGCAAAGCCCAGGTTCCGCCCATTCTCAATCACTTTAACCCATGGGTACTGGGTTCGCAATAATTCTATTGAAGCGTCAGTTGAACCATTATCTGAAACTATAACCTCAAAGCGATCAGCTGGATAAGTCTGGGCGCGTAGGGCTTCAAGACAAGCAGGTAGATAATGTGCCCCATTGTAATTAGGTATCACAATGGATACATAAGGGAGGTGTTTCATTTGTTCTTTGACCTGTTCTTTAGCCGTTTCAGCCAGAAATACACCCTGAATGGCACCATGCGATGATATCGGAGCAGTATTTGTTCCAGCTCGCGTAAACGAATGATTTCTTTTTGTTGAATTTCCAAGAGATGTATATAGTATTGGTTGCCTAAACGGTCCCCCAGCGCTATCTTATCGGGTGCACGGCGGGGGTGGCGACAAAATTCTATCAAGGGCCGAGCCACTTGTTCCCACGTCAAATCTCTCCGCGCGCTTTCAAATTGCGCCTGCCACGCCTCCTTCGGAGTTTCCAAGAGATAGAGAATAGCGTTGGCGACCCCTGCATCATCTCCATAATCCACTACAATTCCCAGCCGATAGCGCTCTACCAGATCACTAGTCGCTTCCCCTCGAGTGGCGATAATCGGCAGCCCTGCCCAGATGTAATCCAGCACCCGACTGCGAAAGGCCAGGTGGGCTTCCAGGGTGTCCGGATGGAGCGTCAGGGCCACATCGCTCTCCAGCAGCACGTTCGGCCAATCCTCATAAGGGACCCATTCTCCAAAGAAAACGGCCTTATTCAGCAATCCCAACTCTCCAGCCAATCTCCGGGCTGCCTCGTTGTGCGTTGGGATGCCGGACATCCAGGGGTTGGGATGGCGCGTTCCCGGAAAGACCAGCCGCACGTCCTGTCTCTGTTGCCAAACCCGAGCCACAGCCCGGATGGCGGTCAATGGGTCCAGCCAGGGCCAGAGCCCACCTCCCCAGAGAACCACTTTGTCTTCGGGGCCAATGCCGGGCCATATGCCTTTTATCACCGGCCTTGTTGCCCGCGGTGGCTCTGCTGGCAATCCAAAGGGAACAACATCCACCAGTTTCCGCAGCGAGGGGTCTTCACCAAAGGTGTACAGGTTGATCCGTCCATAAGCCTCCAACAATCCCAGCCACCAATCCCGCTGGCGCTCACTGGCGCAGATAAAGAAATCTCCTAACAAGTAGGCCTTTGTAAGGACACGCTGCAAGGCAGACACATCGCCCCCCAGGTACAGGGTCTCGACGACGAACGGGTCGTATCCGTCAATCACTATTGGGGATTGGGCATTCCAGAGCGCCGGAATCTGGATGACATGCACGGCCGGAACCATCACCACCCGCGCATTCCCTATAGCCCGTTCCAATTGATCATCGTTCCCAGAGCCATACACAATTGTAGAGAAATCGCCGGAAATTGCAGAACCTTCGGGTACGGCTAGGGTTACTGGAAACTCCCGGCCGAGAACCCGGGCCAGGTGAAAGTAGCGGATACCCGGCCCGGCCATCTGTTCGCCAACGATGTCGTGGCTGATGATCAGGATATGCTCATCCCGTTCCACATCCAATTCCCCAGCATTGTCATTATCCCATACCGTTCCCTTGTGCCGGGGAGTACCCAGAAACCATACATCCGGTCATGATAATCAAACATCTCCGTATCCTCCCAGTTGTGAGCAGAGACGGAGATGTAGTACAAGCCTTCCAGCAAGGGAAGCGCAGGGATGGTGTAGGTGACAATGCCCTCCCCTTCCACTGCGGGGATGTCCAGGCCGGCGAACCGGGTGTTGGGGCCAGTGATGTGGATGCCATCGCTGCGGTGAATGGCCAGCCCGAAGACGGGCCGCTCCACCCGCTCCTCAGCCCGATAATGCATCTCTACCACCAGCGGCTCGCCAGTCCGGAATTGCTGCCGCTCTTGGCCCTCACCATCCAGCAGCCGCACCCGGACAATCCGAATCCGGCCGGTACCCCATCGGCGCTCGTCGCTACCGGGCTGGGAAACGGCCTGCCGCCCCCAGGAGTGCTCCAGGTACCGACGCACCACTGCCTCGGCAGCGTCGTCCGCCACCACGCGGCCCTCGTGCAGCCAGATGGCCCGGTTGCAAAGAGCCCGCACCACATCGGCGCTGTGGGAGACAAAGAGAACCGTCACCCCTCGCCGCCGCAGTTCGTCAATCCGCTCCAGGCACTTGCGCTGGAAGGCCGTATCCCCCACCGCCAGCACTTCGTCCACCAGCAGAATCTCCGGGTCGATGTGGACGGCCACGGAGAAGCCCAGGCGCACAAACATCCCAGAAGAATAGTGCTTCACCGGTATGTCTACGAACCGCTCCAGTTCGGCGAAACCGATGATGTCGTCCAGGCGGCGGCGGATCTCAGCCCGGCTCAGGCCCAGGATGGAAGCGTTGAGGTAAATGTTCTCCCGCCCGGTAAGGTCAGGGTGAAAGCCCGCGCCCAGTTCCAAAAGTGCTCCGATGCGGCCGCGCACTGCGATCCGGCCCGAGGTAGGCTCTATCACCCGCGCTGCCAGTTTCAGCAGAGTGCTTTTCCCGGCGCCGTTGGGCCCGATGATGCCCACGGTCTCCCCCTGCTCCACGGCGAAACTCACATCCCGCAGGGCCCAGAACTCCTCGCGAGACCGGTTGTTGCGCCGGAAGAGCCCCACGGCCAGTTCTTGGAAGGAGCGGG
>Ga0185307_1001923_pt1 | contig 11135 bp, 10 predicted proteins | sample LHCtaG_FD_128010 | JGI IMG/M metagenome (GOLD analysis project Ga0185307, IMG submission 128010) | Hot spring microbial communities from Little Hot Creek, USA to study Microbial Dark Matter (Phase II) - LHC4sed_matched (SPADES... | ecosystem: Environmental > Aquatic > Thermal springs > Hot... | reverse complement strand
GGATGGTTGAGAGGGATGAGGGAGAGGATATGAGAGGGTGAATTTTGTGGCAGATGGGTTGTATGTGGAACATGGCAGTTTTGTTGGTGGCTGGTTTTTTTCTGGCTTTAGGTTTTTTGTTGCTTTCAAGTTTGCCCATAAAAGGGCTTGGTTGGCGAACTACTTACGCAATGATAGAAGATTTTTTGAACACTCTCATCTCATCTTGACATTCGGGCGCAGTAAGGTTATCCTTTTATCCGCGACGAAAAGCGAACTGTTACGGCCCCGTCGTCTAGCCTGGTCTAGGACACCGGCCTTTCAAGCCGGAGGTCGCGGGTTCAAATCCCGCCGGGGCCACTTTTGCTTTTTAGCCCCTTGTGCCAAAATCAAAGCGGTGACCCTTGAATGGACACTGTTGAGAAACTTCAAGTGCTTATGAGCGACGCTGTTTTTGAATGCGAAGGGGGCAGAAGCGCTTCGGCAAGGACAGTTCAGCAACTCAAGGAGCAAAGACTGCGTGAAAGCATTTATCACGCCAAAGTGCCCGGCGGGACCATCCCTTTGCTCAAGACTTTGCTGACCAATGCTTGCATCAAAAATTGTGCCTATTGCCCCATCGCTGCTTATTGCGACCACACAGTTGTCTCCTTCAAGCCTGACGAGATGGCTCGGCTCTTTATGGCGATGCACAAGGCTGGGTTGGTCAATGGTTTATTTTTGTCAAGTGGGGTAGTTCGCGATCCTGACACGACACAAGAGTTGCTGAACGATACGGCAAAAATCTTGCGCACCCATTACGGCTTTCGCGGCTACATCCACTTGAAAGTCATGCCCGGCGCTTCCTTTGAAGCCATCAAGGAGGCAGCAAAGTGGGCGAACCGAATCAGCGTCAATGCTGAAGCCCCCAACGAGCAGCGGCTCAAAGCCGTCGCTCCTGACAAAAGTTTTCAGGGTGAAATGCTCCCGACCTTGCAACGCATTGCTGAAGTCATCACGCAAAAGCGGATGGAATGGCTGGAACGACAGGGCGTCGTTCAGCGTATTGGAAGAGGATGGCTTGCGGATTTGGACGAATTAGCAGCGGTGTCAACGCCGCCAATTTTGTCCAGCACGACTCAGTTTGTCGCAGGTGCTGCGGGTGAAAGCGATAAAGAGTTGCTGCAGACAGTCGTCCAGTTCTATCGCCAATTCCAATTGGGGCGAGCCTACTTTAGTGCGTTCCGACCGATCTGTGGAACGAAAATGGAAGATGCTCACCCCGAAACGCCTGTCCGAGAGCATCGGCTTTATCAAGCCGATTTTTTGATTCGCCGTTACGGCTTTGATGTGGACGAATTGTCCTTTGATGAACAGGGCAACTTGCCCCGCGATGTTGACCCGAAGTTGGCTTGGGCTCTGCGTCACCCAGAACGCTTTCCTGTTGAGGTCATGAAAGCGGAGCGAGAGGAATTGCTGCGAGTTCCCGGCATCGGTCCTGAAACTTCCGAAAGAATTGTCAAGGCACGCAAGGAAGGGGTTTTGCTGACTGCTGAGGACTTATATAGGTTGGGCGTGCGATTGAAACGGGCTGCGCCTTTCTTGACCCTGAGGGGCAAGCCATTGACAAACGAAGTGCCTATAAAAGAACCCGAACCGACCGAACAATTGCGGCTGCTGTGAACATTTGAAGCGTCTGAAGAGCGCAACTCATTAAGTGCAGCGCAACGGGTGAAAAGTTGTAGTTGCTCGCTACCTTGATAGCCGTTAAGGGGTGATGCTGATGCGAAAAGCGCTCGTCATCGCCGTCCTTATCAGCAGCGTTGTCTTGTTCGCCTACTGCTACCTTTCCCGACCTAAGCCGCTACCTAAGCTGCTCCGCCCCATCGTCGTTACTTGGCAGGGAGTCGGGAAAGTGGAGGGATTCGTTGATCTGGATGCGGACGGCAACGGACGGCAACGATGAATTGCTCGCCCAAGACAAAGACGGACAATGGTGGTGGGTCCAATTTAGCCCAACTGCTGTCGCTCGCCAGAAAATCCCCATACCAAAGGATGCCAACTGCTGGCCCATCATATCCAGGGGACAAATGCTGGCATTCTGGCATCCTCAAATCCGTCAGGCTCTTCTCATCACCCGACAAGGCAAAAAAATGGGTAATGAAAGATTTGGGCAAATTGAAGGGCAATGAAATGATGGTAGTCTTGGATGCCGACCATGATGGTCAGGTCAACGATGCGATCATAGAGTATGGGCAGACAAGGAGGGTTTTCTCTCGCATGAAAGATGGGACAATCGTGGAACGACTTAACCTGCCTGATTTTCAGGCTGATTTGGACGGAGACAGGAAAGACGATGCGGTCTACTTGGTGCGTCAAGCAGAGATGCGAATCCGTTGCTCGTCAGGGTGCAAAGCCTCCTTGAAGTTGCCTCCTTACACCTTCATCGCTGTTGCGGACATTGATGGCGACAAGGTGGCGGAAATCGTCGGCGTTGAAGGGGTCATCACTGATCGTCGTCTTTACTGTTGGTATTGCAAAAACGGTAAGTGGCATAGGAGTTTAACTTTGAAGTTTAGCCAGATGAATTGGACTGTGCTTGGTGGTGATGTGAGGTTTAGAGATGTTTCTTTGTCAGGCTTTCCATCTGAAACAGCAGCCATGTTGTTTCGGGATGAAAAAGGGGTTTACTTGTTGGCTGTGACGGAAGAGAGTGGGCAAGTGAAGATTTGGGGAGTCCGATGGCGGAAAGGCAAATGGACGAAACATTTGATGGGCGAAGTGCCTGAACCTGACACGATTTGGGTCAGAATTGTCCGCGTGGGTCAGGAGTGGTTAGTGTTCGGTGGAACAGATGAACCATTTTGGCAGTGGTTGCTTTGGTCACTTGGAGAGAAGATAAAGCCCCTACAACCCTTCTGGCTTAGCCCTCCCAAATCTTGCTTTTTTGTCTATAGCTGGGACGGGCAGCGTAAGTGGGATTTGCTGAAACGGTGGAAGGGCTATTTCCCGAAAGATATTGAATTGGCGGATATGGACGGGGATGGGAAATGGGAACTCACAATCGCCTTCCCTGAAAGGGTTTTGGTTGCCAAGTTTGAAGATGGACGATGGCGCACGGGCTGGGTAGAAGTGCCCTTCGTTGAGTATGATCCGATCGGAGGTTTCTACGGCTTCCGTTATGGCGGGCGGGAATGGGCACTTTATCAGGACATAAACAGCCATCGTTGTGTTGCGATAGCATTGGAAGGGCGAAAGTGAAAGGTGATGGTCAATGAAATAAGTTGCTTCGGTCAAAATGGAGAGGGGTTGACGACGAAATTGCCGACGACCAACGAGGAGATGGAGACATTTACGAGCGCTATGTCTGTCCGTGGAGAGCCAACATCGGGGCAAATTCGTCATCGTCTGTAAGGATGGACGCGTCTCGCTCGGCGAGGAGAAACTTGCCGTCTTTCAATAGGCGCTCCGCAACTTTGGCAGCGGCAACTTCGTGATGATGCGATTCGGGAAGGTAGTGGGGAAAATCCGATAATCGGTGATCAGTGAGCAGCGATGCTGAGATGTGAAGGAGGAAAGGCGAAAATGACCATCACGGTTGTTGACTACGGCATCGGTAATCTCAGGAGTGTCGTGAAAGCGCTGGAGTTTCTTGGCTGTCAAGTTCGTTTGACCAGTGACCCGAACAGGATGGCACAAGCAGATAAGTTGGTGTTGCCCGGAGTCGGAGCGTTCGGGGCAGGGATGGAAAATTTGCGAAGGTTAGGCTTGGTGGGGGCAATTTGCGATGCTGTCAAGCGAGGCATTCCGTTGCTGGGAATTTGTCTCGGATTGCAACTGCTCTTTGACGAAAGCGAGGAGATGGGGCGATACGAAGGCTTGAAATTGGTTCGGGGAAAAGTTGTTCGTTTCCCCGAACGCAACGGCATTCGCATTCCGCACATGGGTTGGAACGCTTTGCGCATCCGAAAGAGCGAACCACTCTTTGCGAATGTGCCTGATGGGGCGATGGTCTATTTCGTGCATAGTTACTTTCCCGTCCCTGACGATGCGTCGGTCATCGCTGCCACGACGGAACATGGCATTGAGTTCGTTTCAGCCATCGCCGTTGACAACATTTTCGGCACTCAATTTCATCCTGAAAAGAGCAGTAAAGTCGGCTTGCAAATCCTGAGCAACTTCGTCGCACTCTAATTTGTGCGCTTGCACTCATGCACACTTGGACAGAGGTGAGCGTTGTGGCTCGCATCCTTGCCGTTGACTACGGCGAAAAACGAATCGGCTTAGCGATCAGTGACGAATTGTGTATCACCGCTTCACCCTTGATGACACTAACGCGTCGGAACGATGATGAGACTGTTCGGCAGATCGCACAATTAGCGTCCAAGTTGCGGGTCGCACAAATCGTCATTGGGTTGCCCCGACGCACCGATGCTCAGGAAGGTGAGGTGGAGCGGAGGGTAAAAGCCTTCGCAGAAAAGTTGCGGCAAAGGGTGTCCGTGCCTGTCGTGCTTTTTGACGAGCGATTCACGACCCGCGTCGCCGAACAAGTTTTGCTGGAAGCAGACCTGTCGCGGAGAAAACGAAAGCAGGTTCGCGACCGCTTGGCTGCTGTCATCTTGCTGCAAAGTTTTTTGGAGGCACAACGGATGAATGCGTGACAAAATGAACGGGGTGAGCGGCGATGAGGGCATGGTTGCTGATGGGAGTGATGGTGATGAGTTCTGTGGTTGCAGCCTTTGACCCGCCAGTGGCTAAAGTCGGTGATTTCACCCTTCGCATTGACGCACCCCAGTTGGTCACCCAACTTGAAACGCCCATACCTGTCCGCATTCATCTTTCCAACGCAGGTTCGCAAACCCTTTGGGGTAAAGTCCGCTTGCAAGTTATTGACCGATGGTGTATCACAAGCCCTAACCTGCAAAATTTTGAGTTGACGCCGAAAAGTGAGCGGGTTCTGGACTTCACCGTCATCGCTGGTGAAGGGACTCACAACGCCCATTATCCCATCCATGCGTTTGCGGAGTGGGGCAAGGGACAAGGGACAGGGGGCACGGAAAAGGCTCATGCGGTTTTGGTTGTGGAGGTGAGAGCGCTACGCAGACCGAAAACCCCGAAGGAGAAAGTTGTGCGATTGGCTGAGCGAGGCAGTGTCCAACTGTGGCAACAAGGCAATCAGCAGGTTTCCTTCCAAGTTTTCGGTCAACCGATGCAGACAATGCCGATGGGTTGGTGGGGCACGGATGAGGCAACAGGTGTTCACGCAACTTTGCAGCGAGTTGACAGAGGTGGCACAAAAGATGCTATCGCCATTCACCCTCCTTGGCGCAAAGGTGCGGGAACAATTTTCGTTGACTGGCAAGTTGCTTTGCCGAAGACGAAACCAATTTGGCTTGACTTTGCTTTCGCCATCAGAGACCATGACCCGCAGCGTGAGCCACCAAGCGACGGCGTGACAGTGCGGGTTTGGGTGAAGCGGCAAGGAGATGGACGACGAAGTGAAACGAAATGGCGCAAGCCATCAGCGATAGTCGCCGATCCAAGCCGAAGGGGGCAAGTTTGGCTCGTCCAAGAGCGATGCTGCCAGAAAGACCGAGGCATTCAAGACGACCGTGACTTCTTGGCGTTCCATCCCCTTGCCAACTCCCTTTGCCTGAGGAAACTTCTCAAGATGCCTTTACCCTTGACACCAAATTGGGAACGAAACCAAGCGACAAATTCGTCGCGAGAGACATCGCCTTTGCGCAACCTTCTCACCATCTCTCGCAATTCTTTCTCGGCTTCCTTCGCCTCAGCGTTGAGAGTTGCAACCCTTCGTTTCGCCATCTTTGCTCACCTTACTCCTCAATTTTGGTGGGCGTTGCCTTTCAATGCTTCCGCTAATTCGGTTCTTTCCCCACAACCATTATGCCATCCTGTCGCTTTTGACGGTGGAGGTGCGCCGATGCAAAACGGTGATGACGGTTGGCAATTGATTTACGAACGCCACTCGGACAGCAAAGTTTGGGTGCCTGCAAGGGTTGACTTGAGCGAATTTGCAGGGCAACAAATCACTTTGCGAATTGAAGTTCACCCTGGTCCGAAGAACGACACAACTTATGATTTAGCCTTCATTGGTGAACCTTATTTGGTCGCGGGGCGAATTCCACCAGACAAAATCGGCGAACCGAAGCCTGACGAGCAACTGGCGTTGGCTGCTTTGGCGAGATGGAAGATGGTGGAAGCAGCGGAAAGTTGGAACTTGTTGCCGAGGAATTTTCAAACTGTCAAGGATTTGGCTGCCCTGAAATTGTTGGCGCCCATTGCAAGTTCAGCCGAAGAATCTAGGAAGGTCAACGAAATTGCCCAAAAGTTGCTCACTCAAATCAAGCCACCAAAGGAAAAGCAGCAAATGCTTTTTGCTCCGCCCAAGGGAAGTCAACCCGCAATTTGGGTGATCACTCACGACGACGAATTAATGGCTTTCACTTTTTTGCCACCGAAGGAAGGTGGTTGGTGGGATGCAAAAGGTGCAATCGTTTTCGCTGACCGTGAACTGCTTTTTGACGGCTTTGACCTAAGAGTGCTTGGAGACAACTTGAGCGATTGGCGAAGCCCCTCAGTGCTATTGAGCCGCATTGAAAAGATTGACGGCAACCGCTTGATAGCCACTCATCGGATGGAACGAAATGGCGTCCCTTACACGCTGACAATGCTGGCTTGGTCTGAAGGTGGGGTGCTGAAGGTTCGTTGGCAATTGAGCACGACAGCGCCCCAAGATAAGCATCAGCCTTTACGCATTACGGATTGCTCCATTCGTTCGTGGAGCGAAATTACGGAACGAGTTTACATTGGTCACGGCAATGTCATCGTTCGCCCGCAGGCTTTCAGGTTGGGTGCTGACGGTCACCGACTTTCGACTCGCCACGCTGGTATGGATTTCGCAAACGGTGTGAGTGTCGTCGTCGGAGTGGACAACCCACCTGACTTCTTTGAGTGTCAACCTACAATGCGTCACTACAGCATTCACGCTCACATGGACACGACCTTCACGATCACCGCGAGTGCGCAAAATGTTTGGGTCGCAGCGAAACGCTATCGGGAAGTTGACCCATACAAACCTGCACCGACTTTGGAGAAACTTGCCGGTCGGTTCGTCTTTGACTTGTGGGGAGGCTGGCGCTACGCTTGGGTTGCCGAGCAACTTGAAAAGGCTTTCCGTTACGGCTGCACCAATGCTTTGGTCATCTACCACAACTGGCAGCGCTGGGGTTACGACTACAGGTTGCCAGACATTTTCCCTCCCAACCCGCGGTTTGGCACTCTTGAAGATTTTGTCGAGATGGTTGAAGTCTGCAACCGTTACGGTGTTTTGTTTGCGCCCCATGACAACTACATTGACTTCTACCCCGACGCCAACGGCTATTCCTATCAGCACATTTGCTTCACCGCCGATGGCAACCCCATTCGTGCATGGTTCAACGAAGGGCGACAAGCCCAATCGTATCGCTGGCGTCCCGACGCTTTCTTCCCGTTCATGGAGCGCAACTTAAAACTCATCGCAAAACACATTCGCCCAACCGCCTACTTCGTTGATGTCTTCAGCAGCATTGGCATGTTTGACTGGTGGACGGAAAATGGCGAGTTCCACAACATCTTGGAGACGCAAAGGCGATGGGGCGAAGCCTTTAACTTCATCCGCAAAATTCTCGGCAATGCCCCTCAAACGAGCGAAAGCGGATGCGATTGGCTCATCGGTTGGCTTGACGGTGCTACGACCAACCACTTGCGGGTTGACCCCAACGCACCGCCTGGGCGATGGACTATTTGGCGAATTCAGTGCGAAGATGCGGAGCGAATCCCGTGGTTTGACTTTGCCCACCATCACAAATTTGCCTTGCACGGTGCGGGCTACAGCAACCGCTATCAAGGCGGATTGCCTTATGAAGTTGCTGGTATTTATAGCGACGATTACATCTGCACTGAAGTTTTGACAGGGCACCCTGCAATGGTGAACGAGCCGTTCGGTTCGCAGGCAGTGCGCAAGTATTGGCTGTTGGCAGAATTGGGGCGAGAGTTGGCATTGGCAAAGGTGAATTCGGTTGAGTTCGCTGACAACGACATTCATCGCCAAATCGTTCGTTGGCAACTCATCCCTCATCCCCCATCCCGCGCCCCAGCAGAAGCGACGGTTTGGGTGAACCGAGGCGACAGCGACTGGAAAGTCAACAATCGTCTTCTGCCTCCTTTCGGCTTCTACGCCCTTGTCCATAGCCATTCCTCCAGTCGCCAGTCGCCAATCGCCAGTCGCTCACTTGAGGTCTCCATTGAAAAATTGCCGACTGTTGACGGCGAGAGAATTATTTCCGAATGGGCGTTATCTGAGCGATTCGCTTACTGCAATGCGCGAACACAAGTTCTGTTTGGCAGGGCGCCTATCCAACTTATTGGCGCTCAAGTTCGTTGGTTGGGCAATCGGCGATTTGAATTGGAGTTGAGATGGCGAGCAGACCGACCAACAAGCGAGCCTCACCATGTCTTCGTCCATTTCGTCAACCCGAAATCAAAGCGGGGCGAACAAATAGCCTTTCAAGGTGACCACGCTCCCGATTTGCCAACGACTCAATGGCAGGGCGAAATAGTGACCCGAACTGTCGTGACCGTCCCTCAAGATTGGGGCGCTGACCGATACAGTGTGCGGGTCGGCTTGTGGAACCCCAAAACAGGCTACAGGGCAAGGCTGATGAGCGACAGCGATGACACCTTAAGGGTGATCGTGGGCGATTTAATTTTGGAAGGCAGCGGCGACCAAATCACCAGCGCAAGGTTGGAACTCAACCCAAACTTGACAAAGTTGCCTGAATGGCTCAAGCGCTGGAACACGCAGGGCAAACCTGTTAACTTTGGTTTCGCCGTCACCGATGGCGCTTTCCGCTTTGACCGAAAAACCCTCACTCTTATCCCCTTGCCCGACCATCAACCTTTCACTGTGACTTTGCGGTTACGCCAGTTGTTAGGCACGACAAAACGCATCACTGCTGTTGAAGCGGTGGACGAAGCAGGCAAGGTAATTGGCAGCGTGTCTTTCACCCAACGCAACGACGAAGTGACTTTCAGGACGCAAGCGGGTGTGTTCGCTTTCCGTCTGAGGTAGAGTGACAAAAAGACCGGGGCAAAAATTTGAATTGGCATCGGCATCGTGGCGAAAACGAAGGTGATGAAGCCATGCGGAAGCAACTAAGTGTGCAAGGATTTGCCACTATCACTGTTCTCTTTTGTTGTGTCTCACCGTGTTCTCGTCTCCTATTTTCCCGTGCATGGGTTGTGAGACGCTAACTCTCCAGGGATTGTCCTGACCTTTTCTCCTGATGGGAAGATACTGGCATCATCCAATGCGCATAAGGTCATCGGGCAAGGTCAAAAAATGGCAATGGCAAACAAACAGGGACGACGGTGGAACTTTGGCATGTCCCCAGCCTGAAGTTGTGGAAGCAGTTGCTGAAGGTCAGGGTTCTTATGCTTTCGCTTTCTCCCCTGACGGGGAAATTTTAGCGGTTGTCGGGAGCAGAGATAACCGCGTCTCTTTGTGGAAGTTGCCTGAGAGGCAAAGGGTCGCCCAACTTAAACCGCTAATCCTAAAATCTCGTTCTTCCGATTATGTCCGCAGCCTCGCTTTTCGCCCGATGGGAAAAAGTTGGCTATTTTTTAGAGCGAGGTGATGTGTTGCAATTGTGGCAAGTTCCAGAGAGGCAATTGATCTGGCAACAGAAGCATAATGTTATTTGCTTCCAAGTGGCTTTCGCAAAGCGGGGCAAGGGAATCATTGGGGCAGGTTGTCACTTGTTTTGGTGCAATGTTGCCGATGGGAAAGTAATTTGCTGTCCAGTCTCTCTCGGGGTGTCTTCCAGGTGGCATCTCGCTTGACGGTCAGTGGGTGGCGTTTTGGAACAGTGTGGAAGTGAAAATTTACCAAAGCAGCAACTTCAAAGAGGTCTGGCACTCCTCGGTTCCGGGTTTGGAAGTTGAAGCGAACCTTACAAGGTTGGGCTCAAAGATAGAGCAACAATGGGGCATCAAGGGGCATCAAAGCCCCCCGCTGGCTTCACTTTAGTTTCCCCTGGGCGTTTGGCTTCGCCTTTTCGCCTAACAGGTGTTGGCTGGTTTTAGGCTTTCAAGAGGAAGCATTCGCCTCCAGAAAATTCAGTAAGAGCACTTTGACTGGGCAGTTCCTTTAGTAGCATAAGCGCGTTCCAAAATCCGACACAAGTTGGTTCATATCACACTAATGGAAGCACCTTCACGGAAAGGCAGGATATGAGGTAGGGAACAGTGAAGGGGGAGAAAAAGAGAAGCAGAGAAACTCACACATTACGCATTACGACCCAGCCAGCAGAATGGTTGGTTTAGAGTCTATCTGCCCAACTTCCGAACCGTAAGCCCTTTAAGGCAGGAGAGGCTCAAACACGGCACCCACATCCTCAACCTTGCCGTTTCGCCAGACAGAAAAAGTAACCTTGTCGCCAGCCTTCGCTTTTTCGGTTATCGCCCTCATCTGCGCCCAAAATTCCTGCCAATTGCGAATAGGCTGTCCGTTGACGGCAAATACAATGGCGCCGTTGAGTTTGGGAGCATTGCGGGTTGGAAAACACAAAATATCAACTGCCCACTCGCTTTTGATCCCGACACCTTTAATCCACCTCCCGCTCAACCAATCTGGTTCGCCGATGGGCAGAATCCCCAACCAAACTGCCTTCCCGCCCTTTCTTAGAAAGGTCTGAGCAGGAAGGACTTTCGCTTTCGCCGACTCACGGAGGATTTGCTTCGCTTTTGCCAAATTGCCAATTTGTCCGTAAGCCCACACGACTGCAACAAACCAATTCCTGTCAAGCCTGTAAGCCCGTTCAAAATCCTCAATGGCTTCCTTTCGCTTTCTTTGATGCCATCTCGCTATGCCTCGCAAAATGTGAAGCCAGACACGCCAACCCTCATACTCAGGGGTCAAGGACACAAGCGCTGATGTCAAGGTTTGCTCTGCTTCCTGCCACCTTTTGAACCTGAAAAGCATCTTGGCGAGGGAAAATTGGAAGTCAAAAGTGTAGTCGCCGTAGGAACGGACGATGGGCAAAACTTTCGGGTCGTCGCCCACCCAAAGTAGCAACTTTGCAAGTCGCCTTTGAGCCCGTAAACTCCTGATCGGA
>Ga0185307_1001922_pt1 | contig 11138 bp, 10 predicted proteins | sample LHCtaG_FD_128010 | JGI IMG/M metagenome (GOLD analysis project Ga0185307, IMG submission 128010) | Hot spring microbial communities from Little Hot Creek, USA to study Microbial Dark Matter (Phase II) - LHC4sed_matched (SPADES... | ecosystem: Environmental > Aquatic > Thermal springs > Hot... | reverse complement strand
TTCTTTTGTTTTAGTATCAATTGCTATTATTATAGGATTATTAGAATATTTTAAAGAATCATAGAAATATCTAATTTAATTATTCTTCCCCTAAGTCAAGAATAATCTGCATATGGAAGTTTTTGAATAAGCTTATTAAGAGCTCTAGTAAATCCTTCAAGTTTCCTATAAGGAATAGAGAATAAATAATGTACAATCATAAGAAATTCAATATATCTTTTAGTAAGCTTAAATGAGCGATCAATTTTATTATTATTCATAATCTTAAGCTCATTACCATAATTTTTTAAGAAAATCTAAGCTAAGTAAATCTCGCCACTTTTAATAAGTTTCTCATCAATAGATTTTCAAATTATATTTTTAAAAAAGGTAAGAAGAAAAATTTAAATTAAGCCACAAAACCGAAAAGTTTATATTTTTATCAAAAATATTTATTAGTTATGGAGTCTAAACCTATCCCTATTATAAGTCCATACGAATTTTGTGATCTTGTATTAATTAAGACAGTAAGCAATTTGCATCCAGGTATTGGTAAAACAGGTGAAATAGTAGACATGCCAGTACAAAAGGATAATCTAGGCTTTCCCATAATATATTCTTCAAGTATTAAAGGAGCCTTAAAAAGTATATTATGGAACCTTCAAGGTGTTAATAAGAATATTATTAAGGCTTTATTTGGTCCAGAACCAGAGGAAGGTGAAAAGTTTACATCCGCGATAGCTATATTGGATGCGCTTGCTCTGGTTTTTCCAGTAAGAAGTTTAGAGGGTGTTTATGCTTTTGTAACTTCACCTTTGCTACTTAAACGTTTCAATAGATTATTAGAGATAACTAGAAAGGACTTACTCTATATAAAAGATCTATCAAATCTATCGATAAACAAAGGTGAATGTCAAACATCTCAAAATGCTGTTGAGCTCCTTAATGTTAAAGGTATAAATAAGTTTGTTATTAATGAAGAAATATTCGTGGATTATAAGCTTGATCATTCAGATAAGATTAAAGAGCTTGAAAAGCTATGTGATATAGAACCTGGAAGGCTTATTATACTTAATGATGCAGAGGCAATAAATGCCTTAGAAAAGTCTTTAGTTAGAGTAACTCGAATAGCTCTCGAGAGAGAAAAGAAAGTTGTTAAAGATGGGGGATTATGGACGGAAGAATACGTACCATTGGATTCGATCTTTGCTACGGTATTCTTATATTCTAAAGCCTCATATAAAGTTGAAGAATTTCAAAGTAGTTTACAATCAGGAGAAGTTAGAAATGAATTTCAAAAATTAATTGGAAAAACAAATAATTACTTAATAATAGGGGGAAATGAAACAATTGGAAAAGGCATAGTAAAGCTTAGATTCATATAAAGTGAGAGAATCATGGAGAAAAATGATAACATTTTAGCCGCTATAAAGGATTTTGATCATCTATTAAACTCTTTAAAGGAAAGAGAGAATAGTAAAGTTGGTGAAAGTTTTAGAAGTAGATGTAGAGAATTTCCAAGTTTTATGATAGATGTAGGCTTTATTCCTGCTCTTAGTTTTTGTTACGCAAAAGCAAGTAAAACTACTTATGATGATATAAAGGAAAAATTGAAAAAAGAAAAATTAGAAGAAAAAGATAAGATTGATGAAAATGAATATACAGAAAGAGGATATGCTATTTATCTTTATTTCATACTAAAGAGACTTAGTGAACTTAATCTGATCAAAAAAGAGGATTTAGAGAATCCAATTGAAGCTTTAAAAAAACTTCGTGAAAAAGGAGCGATAAGCAGACTTATCTATCCTTATATTCTTCAATTAAAGAGGTTATCTGAAGCGGTATTTAAAAGCGGAAGGTAAGAAAAGATGAGTAGTTGGACACAACTTCAAGAAAAATTAGTTCAGGATTATGAATTCATAGCTGAAATTGAAGTTGAGACTATCACTTATATGAGACTTGGAAATTATAAAGCAGTACCTCATGACTTAAATGAAAAATTGTTAAATGAACCAATTGCAAAATCTTTAAAAGGTGTTTGGAGATGGTGGGCAAGGACTGCTATAGTTGGTGCATATGGAGGAAAAGTTAATTATAAAGAGGCAAACAAATGCTTAAATAAGCTTTTGGGTGGTACAGGAAAAGGAGAAGGAGCTTCATTATTCAGATTAGAAGTCTCTAATATTGAATTTCCTGAAAACTATAAGAATATGCTGAAGGAAATTAATGATGAAATAGATAACTTTTACAATAATGCTAAAAATTTCTTAAGCAATAAAGTACAAAAACTAAGATTACCGCAAAATATTAAAGTTTCAGTAAAATTAAATCCTTCTGATGCTAACATAACTATTGAGGGAAAAACGGAATTAGAGCGATGGTATCAAAATGCTGAAAAGTTAGTCAAAGAGTCTTTAAAGGATTATTTTTTCGAAGTTAAGAAAGATAAAAAGATAATTTTTAATTTAAAAATTCCAAAATTAGGAAGCTATATAGAAATACCAAGGATAAAGTTATTACTAATGAAGAGAAGAGATAAAGGTGAGGAGGACACTCTTAGAAAAGATAACATTGACTCTGAAGGAATAAGGAAGTATTTAGAAAGGATTAAGGAAGAAATGAGAGTATTGATAACTAAAGGAATAAGGTTTAAAATATTTCTCTATGGAAGTAAGGACCCTGAAAAAGTTAACTTTGCTATTTCATCCTTACTCTTGGCATTAATCTTTGGAGGTATTGGCTCACTAACAAAAAGAGCCTTTGGCTCACTAAAATTGCTCTCATATAAGTTTAGAAACAATCTTATGGATAAAAGAATTCAAGATATTTATCAAAAGTTACAGAATGGAAAATTCGCAGAAGAAGAACTAAGGGATATGCTTAATGAGTTATGTAGAATTACAATCGAGTATGCTAAAAAGCTATTTAATATAAGTGAAACGCAATCTTATGAAATACCCATTGTTCCTTCATTGAGTAATATCAGAATTGAGGTGATTAAAAAATCTCGGTCGGTCGATCTTGCTAAGATAGGATATTGTTTCCTTAAACAGAGTTGGAAGAGATATCCTAAGGAATCAGGAAGAAATCTTCATACATGGATATTAGGATTACCAAGGTACCGAGAAAAAACGGGATACAAATGTGACGAAAAATTTGATGTAAGAAGAATATCATCTATTGGTGTTAGATATTTTGAGGCTAGCGGTAATTACTTTATTATCCTATTCGGTTTAATGTCTAAAGATTGGTGCAAAAAGTTGTATCACGTTAGTGGAAAAGGAATTCCTACATCTTTTTCTTTTAATGAAGATTTTCTTAAGAATGTTTTTGAGTACGCATTCAGAAAAGTCTTGGAGTGCTTAGAGAGATGTTAAGTATAAATTTTGAGTTATTAAAAAATCCAAACTTATGGAGTTATATCTCTTTATATGGTTGTAAAGTAATTATAGAAAAAGTTGAAGAAATAACCAAAGAAAAGCAAGTGGTTATGAATGTGCTTGAGAAAGCAAAAATACCTTACAATAAAATTAACCATATTCTTGAGAATACTCAACAAGCTCTTTTAAATTGTGGATACGAAGTAAAAAGTGTAAAGATTAAGGCTAAATCATTTACACTTTTAGGGGTCTCAGGAACTTTTGGTAAATTACCGTTTGAAGTTGGTTTACATTTTGAACCAATATTGAACATTCCTTATATACCTGGTTCAACAATTAAAGGAGCTGTTCGAGCTGGAGTTTTTGATTTATTGCTTCAAAAAGGAAAAACTAGAGAAGAAGCTGAAACTGAGTGTAAAAAGCTTTTTGGTGATAATGAGATTGTAGGTCTCATAGGTTTTACAGATGCTTACCCTATTAAAGAAGGTGAAGGGGGAAAATTACTTTACCCTGATGTAATGTCTCCTCATTATACAAACGATACGATTACAGAGCTTAATGTTTCACCTAAACCTATAATTTATCCTGTAATTGCACCTGGTACTGAATTTAAGTTTTATCTATTCTATAAGAAAGAAAGAGGAAAAAGAAAACTTATTATAAAAGATTCTCAAAATTCTGATTTAGCTGAAACCTTAGTTCAAGATCTTAATAAATTAGGTATCGTTGATCTTGGATTACTCTATTCGTTTTATAAAGGTATAGGAGCAAAAACTTCAATTGGTTATTCTAGATTTGAAATTTTAAGCTATGAAAATGTGAAAAAGAAAAATGAATGAAGATATATTTATCCTAAAAACTGCTTGTCTTTTTCACGATCCACCAACAAAGGCTTGGGATATAATCAAAAGAAGGTCTCATGAAGAACAAGCTAGAAATATTATTGAGAATTCATTAAAGGGTACCATTCTTGAAAAGGCAAAAGATCATTTGAATGACAAAAGCATTATACAAAGTGATCGTTTATCATCAGCTGTAGACCGTTGGCTTTTAAGTATATTAGTAGGTAAGGATTATAGTAAGTTTCCTTATCAAGAAATCAAAATTAAAAATATATTTAATCCTAAGTTTTCACAAACTATCGAAAAGGAAGTAACAGATAGAGAAATAGAAAAATTTACTAACAAACTTAATGAGACTTTAAAGCAAGTAAAGAATTTAAGACTTGCTTATCATATCTTATATGCTAGTTATGAATCTCTATGGATTGAGAGTAATCTTCCAACAAGTCCAGCAGATACTAGAACACCATTACATAGTATCTTTGACCATAACTATGCTACTGCATCTATGATAAATTGGTTAGTAGGAAGTGAGAAACCTAAAGGGATATTATTATTCATAGATCTTGGAGGGCCTCAAAGATTCATATCTTATTCCAGAAAGCTTAGTGATCTTTATGTATCAAGCTACCTTGCGTCTGCACTTGCTTGGAGAATCTTTTGGATATTCGTAAAAGCTTTAGGTCCAGATGTTATGATTTTACCTACATGTAGAGGAAATCCATTTTACTATCACAGTCTTATTTCAGAATTAATTAAGAATGAAGTTGATGGGAATACAGTCAAAAAAGTTAAAGAATTAGCTAGTAAGATTTTAGATTATGATCCAGATAGGGATAAGATTCCTAAGTATGCAGTGGTCCCTGTTACAGCTACGTTTATGCTACCTGATCTAGAGGAGCTTAAAAAGATTGATGATTTTAAAGAGATCGATTTTACAAAAGGAATCGAGGGTTTAGAGGAATTTGTAGAAAAGAAGTATAGAAAGATATGGGAAGAAATATACAATAAAATTATTGATGTACTTGAGAAGGATAAAGAAGTACAAAATACACTTGGCAAGCTTAGCAAATCAGCAGAAAAACTTTTGAAGGAATGTAAGCAATTTGGATTTGATAAAGTCCCTCCATTACCAATTAGAGCTATAGCACTACATACAGAAGATATGATTCATAAACTTGGATTATCTTACGAAAAAGAAGAGGAACAATATAGTCTGTATCATTACATGTTTAAGCTCTTAGGTTATGAGGTAAATAGAAGAAAATTCTATAAATTTAGATCTGAAGAAGAATTAAAGCTTTTTTATATGACTTCACAGTATGTTAAAACATGGCCAAAAGAGACAGCTAAAGGCTTTGAATATTGTAGTGTTTGTGGAATTTTACCAGCGATTCTCATTTTTCCTTCGGATGAGAAAGAATACAGTAGTTATCTAGATATGGAACTTGAACCACTATTTAGTTTAGGTGAACGCTTATGTCCATATTGTCTCATCAAAAGACTCTTAACTAGAAGCGAAATACTCAAACCTATTATGGACATACTTCTTGGAGAAATTTCACGAGAGTTACCCATACGTAAGTTCCCATCTGTTTCTGATATTACACTTATACCATTCAAAAAATCCCTCATAAATAAAGCTATGAAAATTGACGATGATAAAAATTTGGTTAATCAATTTAACCAATTATTTGATGAAATATTTGAAATATTTAAGATATTAAAGAAAATACCCCCAGTGAAATTGGAACCGGTAATGTACGTGGAGAGAGAACTAGAAAAGAATATTGAGAAATTAAAATCAGATGAATTAAAATTACGACTTAAACAAATATTATTTATGGATAGTGAAATATGTTTCTTAAGAACTTATAGACTTGAAAAAGAAGGAGAAGTTAAGACCTATAATATGAGAACAGAATGGTCAAGAATAATAGAAAAAATTCGTAAAAATGAGAATATGAAAAAATGTATGGAATTGGAGAAAGAGGAAATAGAAAAGTTAAATACTTACTATGCTCTTATCAAATGTGATGCAGATAATGTTGGTAAAATTATACAGGGTAAAATTGAAGAGGGCTTTGGAATTGATGTGAAAAGTTACCTTTATGAAGCACTTGAAGGGAATGTTAAGAAGTTAATAAAATCCATTATGGACAATAATAAAGAAGAGGCAAAAAGTATATGCGAGCAACAAGGTTTAAAAGATATAGATGAAAAAATAGATAAAATATCGAAGGTTCTCTCTAAGTTTAAAGAAGAAATTATAATTTCACCATGTTATCATTCAGCACTTAGTAGAGCTTTAATGAACAATGCGATAAGAGATGCTAAAATAATTGATGAAAACGATGGCTTAACAATCTATGCTGGAGGGGACGATCTTCTTGCAATTGTACCTGTTAAGAATTCTTTAAGTGTTACTAAAAAATTAAGAAAGACATTTAGTTTTCCATCAGAGTATAAAGGCTTTGATAAAAAAATGGATTACCTGATGCCTTCATTAGTTACTGCTAGTAGAAGCTTCTCTATTTATTTTGCTCATTACATGTTTCCAATGTATACCGTAATAAATAGATCTGCAAAATTACTAGAGAGCGTTAAAGAAACAAAGTGGAGGATAAATGGTAAAAAGAGGGAGAAAGATGGGGTTATTCTTTCATATAGTCCACGAGGTGGAGAACTCAGCTCTATACTACCTCTTTGTGATATTAAAAAACCAGAAGAAGATATAGCTAAAATTCTTGAAGATATTAATGAGCTAAACTTAAAGATAGAAGAAAGAAGGTTTTCATCATCATTAGCGCGTGATCTTTTTGATAACCTTGAAACGATTAAATTACTTCTTAAATGTGAAGCGCCATTAAAAATATTAATATTGGAAAAGTTATTGAAAAGAATATTTGAGAGAAATTGTGAAATTCGTGACGAATCTCAGCGTGCACGATTAGTGAATCAATGGACTGAAAAACTTATAGAATATTATGATGTCTCATGTGTAGTAGATGATAAACATTCATCTTTGATAGAACAATTTATTTTAGCTTTAACGCATTATAGAGCTGGTTTAAGAGGTGCATGAAATGAGTATTGTAACAATAATTTTCAAAATTGTTGAACCTATGATGTTTCGTGGGTCAGGAGAATTTGATCCATTTGTGAGGGGAACTCAAAGTAGAGCATTAACTCTTCCTTTACCTACACCGTCTACAGTAGCTGGAGCTCTTGCAACTTACTGTATCTCCACTTTAAATAAAAGTATGCCTAAGAGTAGTGAATGGTTAGAACGTTACAAAGAGATACTGGGTGATGTAAAGATCAAGGGTTTATTGCTCTCATTAAATGGTGAGCTTCTAGTAGAAGATAGGATAGATGGTGGTTTCTTAGATATGAAGACATTAAAAAGTAAATGTGAAAAGAAGTATAAAAAACTAAGTAAAAAGCTAACATCTATTGAAGAACTTAATAAGGAAGAAGAAGAGCCAAAAGTTAGTATTAGTTTTGAAGAAAGTAAAAGTATAAGAGTAGGTACTGCCTTAGAGAAAAGAAGTAAGAGTAACGCTAAAATAGCAAAGGAAGGATATCTATATAGTACAGAATATATTGATTACTTCAGCTTTAGAAAGAAGAAAGTTGAATCTATAGAAATATTGAGTGAGTTAAAAGGGGATATAGCAGATGAATTAATTTCAAGTAAAGAATTACCAATAAAGTTTGGTGGAGAATCTAGAGTAGCTTTATTATCTTTCGAGAAAGATACCCAAATCCTTAATAAAATAAAAAGTGAACTTTGGGATAACAAAGATAAACACTCCGGTATCTTAGCACTATATCTTTCTACACCAGCTCTATTTAAGGGAGGGAAAAGAATAAAAGAATGTATAGGGGAATGGACAAATCAAGTAAAATATAATCTACGTGGATTATACGGAGAATCTGAACTTTTAAGTGCTGGCTTTGGATTAGAAGGTAAAAGAAAACCAATCTATAATTCACTAAAACCAGGCAGCATTATATTTATTGAGGGAGAAGACTTTAACCTTTCTGATATTTATTGGGAAAAAGGTTTAGGTGAAGCTACAGAGATTGGTTATGGAACACTTTTACCTGTACCACTTAAAGTTTAATCGGGTATCATTCGATTTGCAAAAAAGCTTACTTTTAGGCTTGCCTCGACTAAAAGTAAGAATAAACCAAATGTTTATATAACTAGTTTAACGAAGCCTTTTTATATGATATGCATTAATGATTGTAAGTTCAAGTCCCTAATGTAGTTTGTCCAATACTTACTTTATAGTCAAGATTCTTATAGTTCCATTTCCCCTAGAATTCTAAGAAAGCTAGTAAAACTACTGAAGATTAATAAGTCAAAGATAATAAAATAATGATCTGGAATCATACCATATATGTTAACATCAGCTTATTATGATCGAAGACATACTTATCTTGAAGATGGAAACTTTTTTCTAATTCTCTTTATGAAATTCGTATCTTACAAAAGAGTAGGATAGCAGAAGTTTTTAATCCTCTGGATTTAATAACCATTTTTTATTTTACTTAAGCTTTTATCATCATATTTAAATTTGATGTCTTCATTTTCTTTCTTTATTAAGAAAGAAAAGATAAATTAAAAATATCTTTTTTGAATATAATTCATATGTTAATAGAATGTTATTTTGAAGTTTTAGTTTAAGAAATAGGATGAATAAAAATAGTTAACAAAAGGTATATTTATTTCATCAACTCTTGAGTCGAGGCATCATCCTATACGATAGAAAACTTTGTATACTCAAGGCAATCATGTATGGAAAAAGATAATCATCTTCTTACGTTTTTCATTATTAATTTAATTTTTTTATATTGTTTTTATTAAAAAATAAAAAACTTTTTATATTCTTGTTTTATCTTTTATTATCAAGAGTGCTATGAAAATCTTAATTGCTCCTTGGGGTGATCCTAAAGGTTGGGATGAAATTTTATATTCTTTTAAGGGAAGAGACAAAAATTCAAGGACTTCTCTTAAAATACTTGTAGACACTATACAACCAGATAAACTATTCATTATAGGACTTGATACACTTATTGAGGAAAAAGTATTTTCATACGTGGAAGTTGTGGAAAAAGCAAAGAATAAATTATCTACTTATTGTAAAGATTTTGAAATTAAGAGCTCTGAAATAATTATAGCACCTGGAGTTGGTGAATTTTCTCATAACATTTTTAAAGGAAATGCGTTAGATTATTACTACTATATTACAGCAAAATTGATAGAAAAATTTTTAGAACATTATGATGAAGAATTTGAGGTTCACCTTGATCTTACTCATGGTATTAACTTCATGCCTGTCTTAACTTATAGATCTGTAAAAGAAATTTTAGAAATACTTAGTATTTTTACGAAAGTAAACTTTATAGTTTACAATGCTGATCCATATATAAAGAATATTACAAAATCTCTATCTATAAATATTATTGAGGAAGGAAAGATTTTTTCAAGAGCTTTTAATAGTGGAACTCATGATCATAAGATACTAACTCCAAGAGATTTAATTGAAGAAGAAAGAAGGAAACTATATGAAGATGAGCTAAAAATACTAAGAAACATTAACATGAAAGAGATATCGGCTTTTTTAGGTTCTATATATAATGGATTACCATTAGCTTTATTTAGTTTTTTCCCAGATCTAAAAATTTTAAATAATATAATCCCGATAATACTTGATATATATAGAAGATATATCAAAATTGAAGTAAGAGAGAAGTTAGAAGTAAAAAGAAGACTAGAATTTAATGAAAAATTTAAAATACTTTTATTCGTCTATTTAATCTCAAATCTTTTAGAGAAAAATAATATTATTTCTGAGAGAAAGCTTGAAGTTAAACTTAAGGAGATTAAAGAATTAAATTCTAAGTTATTTAAATTTGATAAGCGTTCTTACGTAAGGATAGATAAAGAAGTATATAATTTAGAAAAAGATATTAAAGATAAGAATATTGATCAGTGGAAACTTTATAATGAAATTCTTGAAAGAAATATTGGTGAAATAGATCAAAGAAATTTTCTTGCGCATGCTGGATTTGAAGGAAATTCGATAGAAGTAAAGAAAGAGGATAAAGAATTACTATTAAGATATAAGCAAGAACAAAAAGAAACGATTAAAAATTTGTGTATGGAAGGATTAAGCATGATTTAAAGCATTAATATATGTTTTTAAACCATTCTTAAGTTTATCTTCAACCAACACAGCTATTAATGCATCAAGAAGTAGTAAAATATATAAATTATGTCCAGTAGATATATCTGCAATAATCTATGCTATTGCTATCCATTTGTATATCATCCATTCTGTTAATTATATCAAAAAATATTTGTAAAGAAATGTTTTTCAGGTGTGCTATTAAAAGTTAATTTCTTTATTATTAATTTTGTATTTTCCAATAGAATTAACTATCAATTTATCGAATTTTGTATCATCTGTTAATTTATTTAATGATTCCATAAATTTATTCTTAATTACATCAAGATTAATTATATCTTTTAAGTTAAAAAATTCTGCAATAAATTCTATAAGACTATGTGGACATATATAAAATAATCGACACTTTATAATCATTTTCAGTATAATATTTATAAATTGCAATTGAAGAAAGGAATGTGTTATAAGTAAAATTATTAAGCGTATACGATACTCTATCATAAACGTTAATTTTACCTATAACTTGATAAATTATACATTCTTTCATTCGATCATTAATTTTTCTAAAAATTATAGATAAGAATAATCTACTTACATTTTTTAAGTAATTACTATTCTTCAATTTCATATTTTATCATTCCTAATCCAGCAGTTCTTCCTCCACCTACATTTGTATAAGTAGCAAATTTTAATAAAGTATTTGCTATTTTTGATTTTTCAGAATTATAAAGGTCTTT
>Ga0185307_1001921_pt1 | contig 11140 bp, 9 predicted proteins | sample LHCtaG_FD_128010 | JGI IMG/M metagenome (GOLD analysis project Ga0185307, IMG submission 128010) | Hot spring microbial communities from Little Hot Creek, USA to study Microbial Dark Matter (Phase II) - LHC4sed_matched (SPADES... | ecosystem: Environmental > Aquatic > Thermal springs > Hot... | reverse complement strand
CACTGTGCAGCTTTAACAGGCATTAGGGAATGTGAGAACGATAAGGAATCTGCTTGGCGGGTTAATGTTGAGGGAACCGAAAATTTGGTTAAGGCTTGTGAAAAATTTGCCAAAAAGTGTTATTTTGTGTATATTTCTACTGCTTGCGTCTTTTACGGTGATAAAGGGGAGTATGTGGAAACAGATATACCGTACCCCAAAAATTTTTATTCTTTAACTAAGCTTTTGGGCGAGTTTGTTGTTAAGTACTCAAACCTTAAAAAGTGGTTGATAATAAGGACAAATTTTGTAGCTAGGGAAAAGTGGCCTTACCCGAAGGCTTTCGTTGACAGATATGGAACTTATTTGTTTGCTGACGACTTGGCTAAAGCCATTAAAGTTGTCTTAGAGAAAAATTATACCGGAATACTTCATGTTTGTGGGAATAGGAAACTTTCTATGTTTGAGTTAGCGAAAATTACAACTCCGGAAGTTCAGCCCATGACATTAGAAGAGTATAACGGCCCTCCATTGACGGTGGATATGAGCCTAAAGTCCGTTAGGATAAAACCATTTAAATTGACATATTAAGTTTTGGTTAATTGGGGGCTACGAGGATTTCCAATGTATAGAAGCGTCGAAGTGTCGACTAAATGTGCTGAAAACGCTGTTGAAAATGAACAGTGCACGTTATCAGTTATCGTCCCTATTCACAATGAAGAGAAAATTCTGGAGTCACAAGCCCTTAAATTAATAGGTTATGTACGGGAATTAACCGAACGTTTTGAGATATTACTTGTTGAAAACGGGAGCACCGACAAAACTTTTCAAATTGCAAGAGAGCTTCAGAAGCGCTTCAACTTTATAAGATTGATCAAGCTTAGCCAAGCTGATTATTCCACCGCGGTTATTGAAGGGGTAAAGCGTGCAAGGGGAGAGTACAGTATTATTTTCGGAATCGACTTCGTAGACTTGGAGGTTTTAAAACGCTGCTTTCAAAAGTTGAAGCATTCCGACATAGTTATTTGCTCCAAGAATTTAGGGTTTGACGGGAGACCATTTTTAAACCGTCTAGCCAATAAGATTTATAATACTGCCGCAAAAACATTTTTGGGATTAACCCACTCTGACGTGGAAGGTTACCACGGATATAACACCAAAAAAATTCAAGCCCTTCTTACTGGAGTAAAAACGAAGGCGCACCTATGCAATGTTTGGATATTGGCAAAGGCTAAAAAGGCACGTCTGAAAGTGGATGAAGTGCCAATGACGGTTTATGAAGTCAGAAAATCGAGGTTCATGAAACTTATACGGCTACCATATCTCGCGGCAATAAGTCTAATCGAGATTATAAAGATAAAGTATATGAATATCAAATGGAAACCTAAATTAAATTATGGAAAAGCTTTTAGTTGAACTACTTTAATGAGATCTAGAAACAGGTTTGTTTTTCCAGAAACGTCCGTTATACCAAATTCTATCGCGGCTGGTGTACTTATTGAAAATGTCAAGTTAAATTCTTCATATGTATTTGGTTTGGAAAAATCATGGCCAAACAAAATTCTTCTGGAATAAACAACTGTGTAGTTGGAATATTGAAATTCGAAGAGATATTTGTGTCCGCTATTTTCATCTCCTATCTTTGTTATATTTAAAAAGAATGGGAAGCTGAATACGCTTACATCAGCAATTTTTTCTGAGGGGAAATTATTTGTTACCTTCAGCCTAAATGTTGCTTTATACTCGCCGGGTGGCAAAAATACGGGTGGACCACGGCAAAAGTCATTTAGTGGTTCCTGATGTTCCTTATGCAAAAAAACTTTCTGGCTGATTGATTCAGGATCACACACCACATTTCCATTAATAAGTGTAAGATTAATCCAGTTTAAAGATGTTTTATATGGGTCAAATATGTAAGGTTTGTTCCGGAAATCACGTCGCAATAAAATTATCCCATCACTAGACGCGTACACTTTAAAACTATTGTTGGTGTAAGCGTTAATGTAGGTGTACATGAGATAAGTTTCAAACACACTCGTTTTTAAATCAACCAAAACAAAATCACATCGCATCAGCCATTCATTTAGCGTAGAATTGAAGCTGGTTCCAGGTGGATAAAAGGATCCCAGTGGAATTACAAACGCGTTAACCCTACTCGAGACCAATGGAAATATGTTTTGTTGGGTTATAATTGACGCATTTTGAGGAATTAATTTTAGTAAATGTATAAGGACCTCCTCATGTTCAGTGATTCTATCTAATCCATATGTTAAATCAGGCCAATTACCTAAGTGCAATCCATACAGTGGACTTGATAATAACGAAAAAAATAAGGCTACAGCTAGCATAAAGCATGCGAGTTTCCTTTGCCCGATAAATGGGAGGTTTTTTCTTTTTCTCCACTCCAGAATTTTCTTTGCCCCAAGACTAGATCCCACCATAATGTACGGTAATAAAAAAGCAGGATATTGGTTTCCGATATAATAAAAAGGATAATAGTTGCTAAACAGTGCGGCAATTAACCATGGCAATGTCATAATTAATGATTTGGGGCTCAGAAGAGCGAAGAATGCCGTAGAACCAAAAATAATAACCAAATAAGCCATCTTGATGGGGAAATCGTACGCCAAAGCATCAACCGCCCTCTGCGGTGCTAACAATATCCGTAAAGGTATACTGAGCGTTCCTTCTGCCCCTAAGATACTCCACTGAGGCGCTCCACCATGGATCATCGGATTTTTGGAACTAAAAAGCGCTATTACTTCTATAGCTATGAGAAACCATGTAATGGCAAGGATCATAGTTAAAAATGGATAAATAAACTGTTTACTAATGTTTCGTGGACGCAAATTTTTTAGAGCCTTCAAAGAATCTATAGTTTCTTTCTTCTTTATCCACAAAAAGTATAGCGATTCTATTAAAACTAGAACAGCAGCATATTCCGTTGTTGTCAGCGTTAAAATGGAGCATAGGATATATCGCAACCATTTCTCTCTGAAACCATAATAAAGTGAAAAAAGACAAAATGTCGGAAAAAAAGCTTCTGGGTGAAAATCAAACCAATTAATTCCTTGAAGAGCTGGATTTAATAGATAAATAGCCGCGAAAAGATATCCCCAGTGTCTATTTTTAAAAAAATATGCGGCTAACCAATATACCGGAAGCGCTCCGAGACCTAACATAAACGATTTAAGCACAAGCAAAGTGGGAGGAGCAGGATATATTGCGTAGAAAGGAAGAATCATCAATAAGATCGGGCAAAAGTGAACACCCAACATGCTACCCCCGGTAGCAGGAAGATCTGCCGTGTAGTAGAGGATCCCATGACCGAAAAGGGTTGTATATAATGCCTGGTTATAATTGCCCAAATCGTATGCATAAGTTTTTAATGCATAAAATTTTATAATCATAGCGTAAGAAAAAATAATGGTGTAGGAAAAAATCATTAGGGGTATTAAGATTGGCTTTTTAAAAATTTTGAACATGCATATTCGTTTTAGTGACATTCATATCCCGCACATGAACTGTTGCCGCCTCAAGAGAAGATAAAAAATAGAAAAACTAAATAAGATTTTAGCTTATGTACTGTACATCAATTGCTAAATGCACTACGCGCTAGGGATCAGATGAAGCAAGAGAAAAAAATGTTACCTTTATTATTCATTTTTTTGTTACTTTACGGGACATGCATAGCATTTTGTAGAGGAAACCTTCCCAATCAAACCGCGGCTCTTTTAAGTGTTGTAGACAATGAAATTTATTCGGTGGTTTATGATGCAACGCAACTTTCCTCAATGCCAATATCCCTTGACATGAATTTATGGAGGATTGTTGGAAAAAATGTTACGATAGAGAATGTTAACGGTGAAATGATTCTGCATGGAATAATAAATAATTATAGCGAGCCGCTTTTTACTGCAACAATAAGGGATGTTCGATTAAATTTCCTCAACTTTCCTTACTTACATGCTGTTATCAGCGGAGATCCAGATGTTACCATTAACTTTGCAATAGGATTAGAGTCAAATTTAACTTTGAGAGAGAAGTTTAAAGAAGTAAATCCCAATATTGTAAAAGAGGATGAAAATTACATATGGATAAATCTTTCATTTTTGGACAATGGCGATATCATAATAGATCATCAAAGAGACCACGTAGTTACAATAAATGTTAAACAGAAAATTTCCCAATTTAATGAAATTTTAAATTTAAATTTCACGGCTCTACAGATCAGCGCACTTTACGCGGGGTATCTATCCACCGACAATAATTGTCATTTTAGAATAGAAATTAAATCACTGTATCTTTGGAACAGATTACCCTATTACTTAAGAGTAAATGATGGGGAAAACTCAGATCTTTTAGATCAATCGATAGTGTTTGTCGTTAAGGAAAAAAGCATCAACCAATTGGCTGACGCATATCCATACCTACAAAGAACCTATGTCCAATATTCCCTTAAAGCACCACAAGGCGCGCTTTATACCTTATTTTTAGTTTTTAAAAGCAATGAAACGTTAATTGCGTCTAGATGTAATTTCCTATTTAGCCATTCAGGCCTTCTAGACGTAATAGGCACGTACGTTGATTGGAGACAGTTGATGCTTTTGAATCCTAATTTTGATCCTATAGGTGGGCTTTGCAGTGTGATGGATGATGGGGATTATGCCATAATTTTTGCTCCTGTTAACCGAAGCAGGTTGGAAAGTATTAAGCTATACAAGGTGGAGTTTACGTTTTCTAAAGCTCAATACACTGAATTTATTTTACCCAGTTTGAGTGAACAGACGCTTTTAGCGGCAACGTTGTTCATATTGATAACTGCTGGAATACTGCCTACATCCCTACTTCTAGTGTTAATCTATATGCACATTAAGGGATCATTAAAAAACAACAAGAAAGGCGTAACCAAAATATTAATTGCGGGCTCTGCATTTAGACTGATTGTTGCGCCAATAACAGCATTTACTAATGACCTTCAAATATTTGCGCAATTGGGCGCTTTATACTTCGGCTCGGGTATACTAGGGGCGCAATGGGTTAGTTTACCCGGATTTGTCTACATACAAATTGCCACATACTTTCCATACGCCTTGCTAAGGGCAGCAGGCTTCCAAGACTTCCAATTCCTAGCGCTATCCATTTTCGCCATCGAAGCCTTTTTCGCTAAAATTCCATCAATTTTAGGCGACTTAGGCACGGTTTTTTACTTGAGGAAAATGTCGCAAAAATACATGCCGGAAAAGGAAGCCTTGATAGCAGGTTTGTATATGCTTAACCCCCTCACCATATACATTTCCGGAATACTTGGTCAATTCGACACCATTTTCCTATTCACCATAATCCTCAGCCTTTACCATCTAACAGCGAAGTATGATAAAGTTAAAGCAACAATATTTTCAAGCTTATCTTTAATAATTAACCCCGTTGGAGCAGCCACTTTCATACCTCTTTTAGCAAAAGTCAAAAAGAAAGAAAACTTATTCACCGTCATAAAAATTCTATTACTAGCTTTAAGCATCCTTAGCGCCTTGATGCTGCCATTTTTCTTTGAACCAAAATCACCAGTGCTTTTAACGTCCTACGAGAGATTTCTAACAGGAATACCGGGCGAAGCCTTTTACAGTAAACAATTCAGCTTTTATTTATACGGCTTAATTATATCGTCTTCTGTTGGATACGGTCTCACCTTCCGATTCATGCTAGAACTTCTTGGACATGAGCTTGGGGCATTCTTTTATCCCCTCGGAACACTGGCGGCATTTTTTGCACTGACCGCCTTTTTCATATATCAAATGTATAGGGCTAAAAATGTTAACGTGCATGAGACTCTACTCATAGGAACCTTCATGTTATGCACGGCCATAATATTCCAGCTAACTTTCCCAACAATATATGATCAATTTGTAATATGGATAGCAGGACTATTGTTAGTGGCATACCTTCTATCCAAAGGAAAAAGTTTCATAATGATATTTACAATTATAAGCATTGCTACAGGCTGCATATATGTTGCTGTATGGAGAAATTACGTGCAATTGATAAGCGGAGTGGAGCGGGTATCGCTTGGCAACCCCTACCTATCAAACATTATAAGCGCTTCCATAGGAGTTCTTTACTCCGCCATGCTAATGGCAGTTCTCATAATAATTTTAAAACTGTGGCTTCGGAAACCAAAAGAACAACAATGAACGCCAAACTCGTGGGTGCAGCATGAGAGTGCTGATACAAAATAGGCCAGACGCATTTGACATCTCTGGAGGGGACACTGTTCAAATGTTGAAAACGGCGCAATACTTGAAAAAACTCGGGGTTGATGTGGATATATCTCTTGAACTAACCCCAGACCTATCCGAATATGATATTGTACATTTAATGAATATAACCCGCGTTACATTCACATATACCCAACTTAAAAATGCAAAAAAACAACGGAAAAAAGTAGTGCTTTCACCCATATACTGGAACACACGAGAAGTTATCCTCTCCTACATTTTACAAACAACTTCCTGCATAAGAGATATTCATTCGTTAAAAGAGCTAGGAGGCGTCTGTCTCCGATCAATTGCCAATAGAACTTTCTTAGCCCAAGCAGAAGAGCTGTTTTTCAGCAAAAAGATGGCTTTAACCGTCTTAGCTAATGTTGATTGTATACTACCCAACTCCCGCGCTGAACTTGAAATTTTAAAGCAGGATTTCCCAGACGTGTTTAAAAAAGGAGAGGTGAAAGCAATCATCGTGCCCAACGGAGTTGATGAAGAAATCTTCTCCAAATCTTCTCCGGAACCCTTTATAAGAAGATACGGGATAAGCGATTTCATTTTAAATGTTGGGCGCTTCAGTTTTCGTAAAAATCAGCTTTCCTTAATAAGAGCTTTAAAGGGAACAGGGTTAACCGTCGTGTTTATAGGAGGGTCTACTGAAAGCGCAGATTATTATGCAATAAAGGATACAATCGACAAATTATATTATCAACAGTGTAAAAAAGAGGCTGATGCGTCGTTTAAATTTCTTGGATCAATGCCCCACGAGAAACTCGCCAGCGCGTACGCAGCTTGTAAGGTTTTCGTCCTTCCAAGCCTATACGAAACTCCGGGGTTGTCTGCGCTTGAGGCAGCGTTAGCTGGTGCGAACATATGCATAACTGCTGAAGGAGCTACGCGTGAATATTTCTCGAATTTTGCATTTTACTGCAATCCTCATTCTATAAAATCTATTAGAAAAGCTGTTCTTGAAGCGTATGATGCGCCAAAAAATGACAAACTGAAATGGCATATATTAAAGAACTTCACATGGAAACATACAGCTGAAGCCACTTTAAAAACGTATGAGAAAGTTTTAGATGAAAACTTTTAGAATTCAAGAACAAGGATTATCTGATTTTACCTTGTTTAAGCTTTATTTTGTAGTAGATTGTTGGATGGCTTATCTTTCGACAGTCGTCCTCCCAATTTATACATATTCCATGGGTTTGGAGGGTTTCGCATTTTGGTGGTTTGTATCTTGTTCTTGAGCCTCTTTCGCCTGCTATGTGTTCCACTTGGTATCGGGTTAGGCGTTCGTTGAAGTCCGAGGATGCTCTGAATAGGTCTATTATTTTTTCTGTTGGCATTCCAATGTTTACGAGGAATGTTGTCAGCGTGAATCTGCCTATGTGGGATATATGCCTTCCTTTTACGGCTGCTTCGTATAAGGCTTTTATGCATGGTGGGAAGGCTTCCAAATTTATTGTTTTGGGGATTCCTTCTATTTCGGCTTTGTCTACTTTTTCAAGGGTTAGGGTTTTCAGTGCTTCTGCCGTGTCTGTTATTTTTTGGGGCAGTTTCGGCAGTTCTTTTATTTCTAGGCGTTTTTCTATATGGCGTCTAACTTCTTCGCTGAGGAGTCTTGCTGTTTCCGATTTTGTTAGGTAGACGTTTCCGTTGGCTAGGGGTCGGTTGACGAGTTTCCATTTTTTGTCGCGGAGGTTTGTGGTGTTTTTTAAGTAGTCTATGAAGTGGAGTTTGAACTCGTAGGGTGCAATGTTTTCTTCAGCTGTTGGGGTTGTGATTTTCCATTGGAAGTTTTTGGCTATTGCCAAGATTTTCTCTTTTGGTTCGAATTTTAGGTCGTTATAGGCTTGTTTTGCCTCTGCTAGAGCATATCTCCTTTTTATGAACTGGTTTTCTGTGGCTGCTGCAAGCATTATGGCTGTTGGGAAGGATAAAATTTCTATTTCCTCGTTTTGGAGTTTTCTGCTTACTATGGCGTAGAGTATGGCTTCTTCCACTCTTTCTTTTGCGCGTTCAAGAATTTGGGAGAATTCTGGGCTTTCCAAGTCTTCGATTTTTAAGTCTAGGGTTTTAACGTATTCCGCCGCCTCTCTAAGGAAGGGGTATTTGGCCAAGTCGTTTTTTGTGAATTTTGCTGTTGTGAGCTGCATTTTTCCACTAGGCTGTTTCAATTCTCGGCGCTAAGTAGAAGACTAGTTTTCCGTCTTTTGCTTGTTGGAAGTCCAGTTTTATGGGCATGTCTGTTGAGAATTCGAGGGTTGCAATGTCTGATGTAGCGGATGCAGCCTTTATTATTTCTGAGAGGTAGCTTAGGCTGAAGGTTGCCTTTGAAGGTTCTTTAGCCTCAAGGTCTAATAGGGCGTCGCTTCCCTTCTTTATTTCTATTGTGGCGCCCATGAGGTCTCCGGTTGCTTGGAAAACAAGTTTTTCATTGTCGGCTTCTATGCGCACGTGGTCGCTTACGAGTTCGGCATCTTCTATGGCTTGGCGCAGTCCAGCCGTTGTCGCCTTTGCTCTAACGTTAAATGTTATTTTTGGTGTTGGCACCTCCTCCTCTGAGGCTTCAAGGGTTGGCATGGTGAAGTTTCGCGTGTATTTCCCCGTTATTTTCACTTGAAGTCTTCCTGTTTTCTCGTCTAAGGCTAGCTCAATAACTTCGTCTTTGCCCGCCCTTTTTAACAGTTTAAGAAGCTCGCCTATGTTTATGCACATTTTCGCTGGTTCAGTGCAAATATATTCTTCGAAAACTGTTTTGGGCCATTCGAAGTCCACCATGGCGACGCGGGAAGGATCCATTGCTCTAAGCTTTAGGGCTTCTGGCGTTATTTGGAATGTCGCCTCATCCACGAGGATGGATATGGCTGTAGCCATGTCTCTTAAAAGTTTGGCGTCTGCAACTTTGAGCTTGAACATGCTTTCTCCCTTTTAATGGGTAATACTTAGTGTTATAAAACTTTACACACTTAAATGTGACGTCAAAGCTAGGGCCTTGGGAAAATTCCGAATTTTATCTTAACTGTATTCTCTGAAGGTGTAGCCGCATTTTGTGCAGCGAAGGAATTGGGTTGAGGATTCGTCTGCTCCGCGGGTTTGCACTTGCCATACGTATGCTGTGTTGTTTCCACATTTTGGGCATTCAATTCTCACCGTTGGAAGTGTTCGCAGCTTCTGTTCCTCCTTACCTATGACCGCCACGAGTTGTTGGGGGTTGTGCTGTATAACTTTTGCCACTTTTGGTGCTGCCTTCTCGCTCACAATGCCTTTTTTATATCCGCACTTTGGGCAGGTAAGGGTTAGGGATTCCCTTTTCTCCGTTTTCCCCTTCTTTGGCACAAGGCGGGTTCCACATTTTGGGCAAAATTCCATTATTTTAAACTCCGTCTTCGTTTGTTTTCCCATGGTTACAGTGTCTTTTAAACTTTTTCTTACAGCAATAAGGATTAGTGGTATGGGGCGCTAATACCGGATGCTATTAAATGGGCTACGCGTAGTGCTTCAGGTATGTTGCTTCTTGTAGATGTTAGTTTTAAAATTTTCACGGCGTCTTCCATGCATATTCCAACAGCTTGCACGTAAACCTTAGCCTTTCCACCTTTAACAGACACTTCAACGGGTTCTCCGGCGTTGACTATGGCCTTCCACCGCTGCTTACTGTTTGGGAGGTTCTCTAAGGCCTTGCGGATTTCTTCAAAGTCCGGTTTTTCACGGGTTACAGTTATGACGGGAAGCTTCGTTTCGGCGTTTAGCCTTTTTATGTCTACAACGTTGAAGCCTGCGAAGGTTATTCCGTCCAGCATTATGATTCTTAACTGTTTATAATGTGGAGAGCCAGTTATCATTGAAACTATTTTTCTTGTGGCGTCGGTTCCATCAACCCTTATTTTTGTGTGCATTACTCCGTCAAGCCAGTATCCTCCGCGAAAAACAACCCCTACAACGGGCACTAAGCTCCTCGTTCGAGGCTCGAACACTCCATCGTCGACGCCTAAAACGCGGATTTCCGGCTTGATAACCCGAAGCCTTTTGCAACTCAAAACTTTCCCTCGCGGCAAGCAGACATAAGGCCGGCAACCCTGTTATAAGTTTAGCGAAAGATAAGCTTAAAGTCGTGAAACACGCCAAAATAACACTAAACCATGCGTGAAAAGCCATGGATAAAGCAGAGTTCCTCAGCTTTTTTCTAATAGCTTTAGGCGTATCCCTCGTCATCCATCATGTGGTGTTTTGGCAGAGACCCTTTGATGTCAACGACGTGATGCACCATGAATTTTTTGAAGCCATATTCTTCACGGCAGGCTTAACACTGCTCATTGCTACACATTCAAAAAGGCGAGGGGAGAAGCTGAAATGAATATTATAATTTACGGCGGAACCATCATCGCCATGAAGGATGGCAAGATAATCAAAGATGGTGCAGTTGTCATCGAAGACCAAACTATAATCGATGTTGGAAAATCCAGCGAGCTGTTAAGGAAATATCCGGTGGGTTATGAACGCATAAATGCAAAAGGCAAAGTGGTGATTCCCGGGCTTGTCAACACGCATCAGCACGCAGCCATGAGTTTGTTAAGGGGATACGCGGACGACCTGCCTCTCCAAGAGTGGCTTGAGAAGTGGATATGGCCCATAGAAGCGTGCATGACCGCCAGAGACATATACGCAGGCGCCCTCTTAACAGCCGTAGAATCCATTATGGGCGGAACTACAACAGTCAACACCATGTATCATTATATGCCCGACGAGAATGAAGCGAAAGCCTTCGAAGACGCTGGCTTAAGGGGGGTTGTGGGCCACGTGTGCTTTTCATGGAGAAAAGAGGAAGACAGGAAAGCCTTAGAAGATTTGGCTAAGAACTGGCATAATAAGGCGGATGGGCTTATACGGGTTAG
>Ga0185307_1001920_pt1 | contig 11148 bp, 10 predicted proteins | sample LHCtaG_FD_128010 | JGI IMG/M metagenome (GOLD analysis project Ga0185307, IMG submission 128010) | Hot spring microbial communities from Little Hot Creek, USA to study Microbial Dark Matter (Phase II) - LHC4sed_matched (SPADES... | ecosystem: Environmental > Aquatic > Thermal springs > Hot... | reverse complement strand
AATCGTTTATCTTAAAGCCCGAAATGACAAGGTTTCCAAGGTGCAACAGGCCTGAAATCTCAAAGCCTATATAGTGGCCTGGATGAGGGTTTGTTTCAAGCAGCTCCCGTAGCTCGCTTTCAACGAGGATCTCCTCTGTGGGCGGCCGTTTAATCAGCTCGATTTTGGTTTCTACGTCCAAGCCCGGTCAAACCTTTCACATTATATGCAAACGCATAACTTAAAAGTTGTTTCCGAAAAGGTGCACGGTGTTTTATCGCGGGCGCCCCCATGCTTGTCTCCCGACGTCACCTATCACTTAACTTCATCGTGGAGCCATACGCTCCCCTCGGTTAAGCTCTCTCCGGCGCGGGAGTTTAGGAGGCGCCCGCGCCCGCCGGTGTCCCATGCTTGGGTAAACCCGCCTTCACAGCAACAAGCGCCTAAACGCTTGCCGCTCAGTTGGGTCCGTCGGCATGGATTTGCCCCGGCGGGGTTCGCTGGAGGCTCCTTTACAAGCTGTCATCGCCAAGATAGGTTTAAAACCCTTTGAAGAATTAAATGTTGCCCTTTGGCTCTCGTTAAACTTTTACGACTGATCAATCATTAACGTATTGTGGGGGTTACAGGGGACTAAGGTGAAGGCCTGCGTACTGTTCGGCTTAATTCTCCTTCTAGCCATAGCTTTAAGTTCAGCGTTCAGTTTTCTGCGCTGAGATGATGGTCTGCTGGGTTAATGTTGTCCCAGAAAAACCGACGGAACTTGATGATGTTAGGGTTTTCGTTGACTTCTTCTCTTACACTAACCCGCCACACATTGTTGTCTTCGGCAAGGTTCATGAGGAAGGTAACGCGTTTTCTGTAAACGCGACTGTTCACGTGCCCAGAAGGGACGACTTTGTTTTGCAAGTTATCCACAACCAGAGCAACACTTACACTCTTGGAAGGCTTGAAGCTGGCGAATATGCTTTTAGAGTTTATGTCCAGACGGTTCATGGAAGCTGTAAATATTGGCTTGAGAGGGAGGTCAAGTTTACGGTTTACGAACCACCCCATACTCCAGAGATGCCAAGTAGCGGCTACTTGCTGGTTCTATTAGCTTTAACGTCGGCAGCAGTCATGTTAAAGTTTTTTAAAAAAGAAACTAATTTTGCTGGTGGCAGACCGTTAAATGGATAGATAGCTTCAACATTTTGCAGCAAAAATAACACTGACTCCAGTTTTATTTTCTATTTCCTTTCTCAGTTTTTCGTATCAGCCATTCTAGGTCTATTTCGAGGGCAGCGGTTGGATTTTCAATTTCAAAATTGTTTAGTACTTGTGGGTGAATTTCGCCTAAAACGCCTACCTGTTTTTTGTCTACGTAAATGGATGCTGTTCGCCCCTCTAGAAAACTTGGGTGTTTAGTCTCTTTTATTTGCCAGTCCACAACCCCTATGTTGGCTAGAAACGCGTCGCACACAGACCTTATTTCAGTGTAGTTGGCTGTGGAGTGGCATATCACAGCAGCCAAGTGCAAGCGTCTTTCGCACATGGTTTCGAGACGTCTGTTTATTTTCGCTACGTCGGATACTTCGAAAAGCTTTTGAGGATAGCTTTCATGCTTGTTCTCGGCTAGGTTCTTTAAAACCCCAGGTAGAAGCATCTCCCTCATTATGGTGTATTCAGCTGACACCGGGTTGGCTATGCGCACAGGGTTTTTGGGCTTCAAACTCATAAGCTCGTAGTGGACCCGCTCGTTTGTCAAAGTGAAGTTCATAACTTCTAGGAAGCCTAAGCCTGTCATGATTTGGCGGACTGTTTCCGCTAGCCTAGTAGCAGGATGTTTTTGGCCGACCGTCACGGCGACTGGTATTGTTGGCTCAAGCCTATAGTAACCGTAGCCTATGGCGACTTCTTCGACAAGGTCTATTTCATGCATTACATCGATGCGGTATGGCGGGATGGCTACCTCCAAAACATCCCCCTCAACGGGTTTGACGCCCAGCCGGCACTTCCGTAAACATCGGGCAACCTCGTCCACGGAAAGTTTCGAGCCGAGCATTTTGTTGGCGTAGCTGATCCTAAGCTTCATCTTTTCCGGTTCAAGGTTGGGCGAAACCAGAGTGCGGTCTGGATAACACACCGTAACTTTTTCTAATTTGCCGCCCATGTCCGCAAGCGCCGTCGCTAAAACTTTTAGGCTTTTCTCCACAGCCTCGAGGCTAGGCCCGGTGACGTCCAAAAAAAGGTTCCGCGTTTTCTCGTCAACTCTTGTTAATTCGCCGTTTATTATGGGCGGCATGGATAACACCTGTCCATGTTTATCAATGAGCAATGGATATCTAGACGCCCAGTCGACAAGGTGACGGTAGGCCACACCCTTTTCATGTTTTTCCAAAATCTCTTTGGGCGTCATCATCTCTGTTTTGCCCAGCGGCACAAATTTAACGCTTGTAGGCTCCACGGTCGTGTATGTGAAGGGCGGCTCCACAGCGTCCAGGTTGTGGATGCCTATAGAGGCCTTTTTACGGTTTCGCCCAACACCCCAGTGGAGGTCTTCCTGCATTTCCATAAGCTCAACAACAACGTCCTCGTCGAGCTTGACGTCGCGGACGACGGCTGCCAACATGTACGGCCTAACGGCTGCAACGGTGCTGTCAACGTTTAGGACTATTTTTGGAGGTTCAGCCTGATATTCGGGCAATCCCGTTTCCAGCTCAAGGAAGCCCTTTAAGGCGCGGGCTACACCTACGTGGCTGCAGAAGTCTATGCGGTTTGGGTTATATTCGACCTTAACATAATCCTCGCCTACCTCTTCCAAGTCGAAGCCGAGCCATGGCAGCCACCTCGTTAACTCCTCAACGTTTACAGGTTTACCTAGAAACTTTGCCAGTTTCTCCACCTGAAGCCTTATTACCGGCATAAAGGTGTCCTCCTAAGCCAGCCAATCTTGTTCGCGTATAACATGCGAATATCATCTAAACCAAGCTCTATCATGGCTAAACGTTCCAAGCCTCCGCCCCAAGCCAGAACGGGGCATTTAATGCCCATGGGCGCTAAAACTTCGGGGCGGAACATGCCCATGCCGCACAGCTCTACCCAACGCTTAAGTTTGGGGTGGTAGGCCACTGCTTGTGCTGAAGGCTCCGTGTAGGGGAAGTAGCTTGGCCAAAACTCAATCTTCTCAATGCCGAATTTGGTATAGAACATTTTTAACGTGCCCATTAAATCCCTAAGTGTGGCCTTCTTGTCAACTATGATGCCTTCAATCTGATGGAACTCCGCCAAATGTCTATATGTGACCTGCTCGTTGCGGTAAACCCTGTCTACGGAAAAAACTTTTATCGGTGGCTTCTTGTGGGTTGCCAAATACTTTATAGTTTCAGCCGTCGTATGCGTTCTTAAAACAAGCTTTTTGGCCTCCTCGGGACTCCATTTGTAGCCCCAGCCCTTAGAACCCGTAATCCACCCGCCCTCGTGAGTTTTCGCCACTGCGTCCACAAGCCTTTTCGAGGGCAGTCGGCCGGTTTGGGGATTGGCTAGGTAAAACGTGTCCATCATCTCGCGGGCTGGATGGTCTTGAGGCTGGAAAAGGGCGTCAAAATTCCAAAAGGCCGTCTCCACCAGTGGTCCACGAATTTCCGTGAAGCCCATCTCCAAGAAAATTTCGCGGACGCGTTGAATAATCTGCTGCAGCGGGTGCGTTTTACCCGGGTGAACTGCGGGACCTGGTGCTGTCACATCAAACTTTGTTAGCTTTACGTTTCGCCATCGGCCCGAAACTATCAGTTCGGGCGTAAGCTGCGTGACTTCCTCAGCTACTTCCAAGCCTTTTTTGGCTAATCGCCATCCTTCCTCAGTTAGCTCTAGTTCACGATAAACTTTCTCCTCAATTTCAACCAGGTTGCGTTTTCGAAGGGTTTCCAAAACCTTTTTAAGGTTCTCGCCTAGATCTTCAACCTTCACGGAGCGTTTTTCGAATACTGTGGCCAAGAGCTTCTCGTCTTCTCCGAGAGGCGGCTCGACTTCCACGTTTAACGTGCATTTTTTATCCCTTATAGCACCCCAATTCTTCTTTTTAAGCCAACCCAAAGCTATTGGAACCATTTCGGCCTCCAAATCCGCTTCCTTCACGGCTTCGTCCACACCTGCTTCGCCGCCAAGCCTTAACAAAGCGCGAAGTAAACGGCGTTCCGGCAAGCCATATTGTGCGTAGTATTCGCCCTCTTCGCTTAAAGCGGCAACTTTCCACCGCCTTTCGTGAACTTTAACAAGCCCCCTCTCAGAGAGGGTTAGAGCAGCCCTCATGACAGCTGCGTGGGCCAAGCCTCCTTTTTCGGCTATATCCTCTATAGAGGCTCTTCCGTTAAGAGTCCTCAAAACCATCAAAGTCTTTTTCTCGTGAAGTCTTAAACCAGCCATTTAAGCACCCAAACCGCCTTTGTGATCCTTAACCGCGCTGGGATGCTTACATAGAAGCCTTTGAGACTTTTTAAGCTATACCCGTCAAAAACCGAAACAGCGAGACGCTTTACGGAAATTGGTGGGGCATCCCTTCACCCGGCGATAACAATGGAAGAGCGAACCGCATATTTATAGGTTATTCCAGAAGCCGCTTCACAAAACTTAATACAAGTGGTTGAAAAGTATTAGAAGCCGAAGAAACCTTTAAAGAGGGCGCAGTTTGGCTGGCGAAGAACGAAGCGAAATGGTTGTCACTCCTTGGGAGGTTAGGGGCAAGGTAGACTATGAACGTTTAATCCGCGAGTTTGGGACCCAACCCATAACTGAGGAGCTGCTGCGAAGGATAGCTAAACACACTGGTGGGCTTCACCTCCAGCTTAGGCGTAAAATCTTTTTCTCCCACAGAGACCTCGACACGGTTTTAGACCTTTACGAAAGGGGGACGCACTTCGTCCTATACACGGGTAGGGGACCTTCTGGGCCTGTTCACATAGGACATCTTGTTCCATGGATTTTCACTCGGCATTTACAAGAGAAGTTCGGAACAAGGCTTTATTTCCAGATGACGGATGACGAGAAGTTCGTTGTGGACGACGAGCTTAGGCTTGAGGACACGAGGCATTTTGCCTACGAAAACGCTTTAGACTTAATTGCCTTAGGCTTTGAGCCCGAGGACACCTACATAATCTTCGACGTTGAGGACATCGGCATGCTCTACGACATAGCCCTCGAGGTGGCTAAAAGAATAACCTTTTCCACGGCGAAGGCGACCTTCGGTTTTCAGGAAAGCACAAACATCGGGTGGATTTTCTGGCCGGCGATACAGGCGGTTCCATGCTTCCTTCACACCAAACTCACAGGCGAAAATGTTCCTGCGCTTATTCCAGCAGCCATAGACCAAGACCCTTACTGGAGGATTACTAGGGACGTGGCGCCTAAACTAGGCTACTACAAGCCAGCCCAAATTCACTGCCGCTTTCTGCCTGGGCTGGGTGCGGGCGGAAAAATGAGCGCTTCAGAGCCTGAAACATCCATATTCACCACAGACCCGCCTGAAGCGGTTAGGCGTAAGATTTGGAATGCTTTCACCGGCGGCAGACCCACTGTGGCTGAACAACGTAGGCTGGGCGGAGACCCGACCGTATGCTCTGTTTTCCAGTACTTCTACTTCCTTTTCGAAGACGACGACGACAGATTAGCGGAGAGGGAGCGCATGTGCAGGGCCGGCGAAATCCTTTGCGGTGAATGCAAAACGGAACTAACCGAAAGGGTTTTGACGTTCTTGACGGAGCATCAGAGGCGGCGGGAGAAGGCCAGAAACATAATACACAAGTTCCATCTAAAACGCTAGGAGGGGGCTGAATGAGGGAGAAAAAAGTCGTCAACGTTGGCTTGTCAAACGCTTACAGACTTGTCCACCCCATGCACACGGTTCTCGTTTCATGCGCCGGCAAGGATGGGAAACCAAACATTATAACGCTGGCATGGGCCATGCCAACCTCCATTAACCCGCCGCTGGTCGCCGTGAGCATTGCACCCCACAGGTTCTCGTACACCCTCATCGAGGAAACCGGCGAGTTCGTGGTGAACATTCCAACCATGGAAATTCTAAACGCAACCTTTTACTGCGGAAGAGTAAGCGGAAGAGACCACGACAAGTTTAAGGGGGCTGGCTTGACACCGCTACCGGCTAGGCGGGTTAAGCCTCCAATAATTAAGGAGTGCGTCGCCCACTTGGAGTGTAAGCTTTACAGCAAATGTCCAACAGGAGACCATACAATATTCGTGGGCGAAGTTGTGGAAGCCTACGCCGAAAAAGAATGCTTCAGTGAGGTTGGCGGCTACGACCTTGAAAGGGCGAGAATGGTCTTTCATCTCGGCGGAAATGAGTTCGCAACCCTTGAACCAAAAATTTACAGGCCGAAAATTTAAAAATGAGGGGTTTAGAACTCGAAGCTTTCTCCTGGGTTTAAAACTACAACCTTAACCTTTGCCGCCTTTTTCTTCACCTTCTCCACAAAATCGTCTGCCGACTGGGTTAGAATCGGGAAAGTTTTGTAGTGCATTGGTATGACGGCTTTAGGCTTTAAGAGTTTAACGGCTTCAGCGGCTTCTGAGACGCCCATAGTGTAGTATCCGCCTATGGGTAAGAGCGCCAAATCCAGCTTGTACAGCTGCCCAATAAGCTTCATGTCTGTGAAAAGGCCCGTGTCCCCAGCGTGGTAAACGGTTTTGCCTTCTCCCTCCACTATAACCCCTGTGGGTGACCCCTTCGAACTCGTGTGGAAAGCCTGCACCATGTGCAGTTTTATACCCTTCACTTCCACGCATCCGCCGATGTTAAACCCAACAACATTTTTAACCCCATTTTCACTGGCGTAGTTTCCAAGCTCAAAGGTTGAAGCGAAGGTGGCTCCCGTGCGTTTGCATATGGCTACAGCGTCGCCCAAGTGGTCACCATGGTCGTGTGTGACGTAGACAACATCCACCCTGTTTATCTCTGAAGCTTTCATTGGCGCCAAGGGGTTTCCGTCAAGCCACGGGTCTATAAGAACGGTTTTCCCGGCTAAATCAAGCTGGAAGGCTGCGTGTCCAAACCATGTAACCTTCGCCATCCCACCGCCTCCGCAATCAAACCTTTTAAGGCTGTGTTTTGGTTAATAAAGGTTAAAGTGGAGGCAAACTGAAAGTTTGGACGAAGAAGTTGTTAGAAAGCTCCGCGAATCTGGAAGAATTCTCCGCGAAACCCGCGAGGAGCTTAAGGGTTTTGTCCGGGAAAACATGCCCATAATCAAAGTCTGCGAAAAAGCCGAGGAGCTCATAAAAAAGAAGGGTGCAAAGCCAGCCTTCCCATGCAACGTTTCAATAAACGAGATAGCCGCCCACTACACTTCGCCGCCGGGCGACAAAAGAACTATTCCAGAGAACTCTTTAGTGAAGGTGGACATAGGCGCCCACGTAGACGGCTACGTGACGGACACAGCCGTAACAGTCTGCTTCAACCATGAACTTCGAGACATGGTGGAGACAGCTGAACAAGCCTTAAAAAAGGCCATTGAAACAATCCAGCCGAACATGTCCACGTCCAAAATCGGAGCAGTTATCGAACAAGCCATAAAATCCAGAGGGTACAAGCCCGTATCAAACTTGACCGGGCATCAAGTTGGCAGATACCTAGTGCACGCTGGGTCATCCTTGCCCAACGTGGCACACATATCTATTACAAAGGTTAGGCTGGGCGAGGCTTACGCTGTCGAACCCTTCGTCACAGTTCAAAACGCCGTGGGAAAGGTGGAGGAAAGCAGTGAGGTAACTATATTCCGTTTTGTGAAACAGAAGCCTCTAAAAAACCCCTACGCTAAAAAGCTCCTCGCATACATTGAGGAAAACTTTAGGACTTTGCCATTCGCTGAAAGGTGGCTTCAGGACGTTGTACCCCAAGAACATTATCGGGAGGCTTTTCGCGAGCTCCTTGTTTCAAAGGCTGTTGTGGGCTACCCCGTTTTCGTCGAAGCTAGCGGAAAACCCGTAGCTCAAGCGGAACACACGGTTCTAATTGTTGAAGACGGCTGTTTGGTTCTAACCTAAAAGGGGAAGGAAGGCTTACCCTTCTCTCGAACCTCTCTGTAAATAGCGGTTATCAACATTTTCTCATTGCACTTCTGGCAGACGTCCACCTCTTTAAATATGTAGTCGCCGCGTTGGAACTCCCTGACTGTTTTGAAGCCGCATTTTCTACACTCGATGGTCGTCGTTATAGGCGGCAGCTCGATTCTTAAACGTATCAACCGCTGCCTCAGCTGGAAAAGCATGTATGTGCCCGCCGCCACACCTATGAAGCCAACAAGCAGCAGAACCATGGCAACTTCATGTTCGCCTGAAAGATAGAACTGAAGCGAATTGGCTAAAGCCATGACGGCTATAACTAGGGTTATGAATATTGCCATCAAGACGAATGGTGAAACTTTCACAGCCGACTGCTGTTCGGAAGAGTTTTGGCTCAAGGTATTTTCCTCGCTTACTGTCCTATCCCTATTGTGTTGCCAACGCCGCAAATAATAACCTTGTCGCCTTCCTTAGTTCTTTCCACTATAAGCTGCTTGATTCTCTCGATGGCCTTGTCCGCAGCCTCGAAAATTTCCCTTCTCATGGGCGAAACCGCGTCGCCGATATCCTCCTTAATTATCACCGCATTTATTGGTATGCGATATTTCAAAATGGTTTCTTCAATCTTAAACTGGTCCACCCCCGGACCTCCGATGGCTGCGCCTACGCCGTCAGCTACCTCGCCAACCTCTTCGCCTTCAAGCTTTAGGGCAGCGTCGATCATTATTATGTTGGCAATTTTGCCTTCGTTTTCCTCTATAATCGTTTTAATAGCGTCTCCGGGCTTGCCCACATTTCCACCGGGCCCTTCGGCTTTTATGACGTAGGCTGTTCTCCCCTCTATTGGAACAGTTGCAACAACGCAGTCTTTAGGAACCTTCCTAACCGGGTAACCGTGCATAAGCTTGGCGGCCACGAGGGCGCCGACGCCGTCGCCTATTGGCTGTCCGTAGGCAAATGCCTTGAGGGCGCTGGCGTATGCTTCAGCCTCCCGCATTACAAGGGGCAGTATCATTTGGATCTGCATTATAATGTAAAGGCTCAAAGTTTTCTTGCCAAGTAGAAAGTAGTGTCTTATAACCTTGTAAATGTAGTTTAGCACCATAGCAGCCTCAAGCGTGTTCTCCAAATTGTTTATCTGGGTTTCGTCGGCGGAGGGCGCCAAAAGCTTAACCTCATCCTTAAAACGGGTGTCCCGAACATCCAGAATGTGCTCAAGCTTCCATACAATTCCCACGGGGTCGAGGCTTTGGGGGTAGATGGTGAAATATTCTAGGAAACGGTCAACCCTTGGTGTGGGGTCTATTTGAGGCTTCCCAACCTCCTTGATGGCTTCTATGGCTATTCTCCGCCCCTCATCCCTCAAATACTTAAGCTTGTATAGGGAGCTTTCAATCTCGTTAAGCCATATGCGAAGCTGAATTCTCTGTCCGTAAAACATGGAAATGAGCATCATAATTATGAAGATAATCCACGCTATCTGGGAAAACAATTCACCCGGCACCTGAAACAGCCAGCTTTGCATCATAGCCAATGAAGCCAACAGCATAACTGTTATGTTCACTAAATCACCTTCCGTGAAACTAGCAAAATCTCGGTTATAAGCTTTAAGATATTCCAAGTAAGTATGCAAAATCTAGACACTCGACTAAATGCTCCGCAGGTTTTTCAAAATCATGTTCACGCTGGCCACCACAAGCATGCGGCGAACACGAGGCTTAGGCTTCTGCTTAACAGTTTCCCACCTGTGTAGGCTCAAGCTGGGCGCCGGCGACGGCGCCTAAGCCGAGGCAGACGGCATACAATGTTTGGACGTTTCCCGCTGCATGTGGTTAACAACGCCGGATATTACGTGAAAACCATGATGAACATGGAGGTGGGATTGCAAAGTGGATTGGAAAACCAAGCGCATGGCACATGACTGGAACTAGGACAACCCCGCCGCCTACTCCCAAAAGTCCAGAGGAAACTCCTCCAAGAAAGCTTAGAAAAAGCCCAGGAGCATCCGCTTTTTGAAAAGGGCTTTTTAAAAGCCGAGTCAAAAGTCACTGAGGCTTTCATGGGCACCTCCTTTAAAGCTTTATGGGCTATCTGGAACGTTACCAGGATCAGGAAGACTTCAAAGATCAGCCAAAGCCACATCTTCACTAAGGGATAGCCGTAATAGCAGCGCCCACATATCCCCCTCAGGGGTTGTGGCACGTGCCAAAACAAATCCAGACCTTACATAGATGCGTTTCTGCCTCAAATAGTTCGCCGAGGAAGCCAGCGAGGTGATTATGAGGGTTACCAGCTCGTGCCAACAGCCGCCACGGGCTCAAAACCATAAAGAAGCGTCAACAAGGGAACGATGAAATTCCACCGTCGACGCCTGTTAATGCAGCAACCATGCTTACTAAAAGCCAAAAAGGGGTAAAAGCCACTCCCACATGCCGAAGCCTCAAACACGAAACTATGCGATGTAAAGTGACGAACAATCCACACTCTGCTATTTAAAATACGCCGTGCACACGGATGAATCTGCCCAAAATCAACAGGTGAAATGGGGCTGCCGGCTTTCCCGGGTTCGCGTGGCCGAAGACCACACTACTGCCGGGAACGGAGCGCGGTTTAACTTCCGAGTTCGGAATGGGATCGGGTGGGTCCCGCGCCCTATGGCCGGCATGCCCCAAAATACACCTTCAGCGATTCCACATTAACCTTTCGCTTTAAAAGCTGCCTTTCAGCTTTTGAGAAGGGTTTCCCATATTCCGAAGCCGCCGACGGTTTCAGGGCGCTCCACAGGGTTATACCACTGTTTCCTTGTGCCTATTTTGGAACGCATTTTCCACACGAGGGATTTCGGCTCTCCTTCCACAGCCTCCAATATTTTATCCACTTTACGGATTATTTCCTCCCTATCGCCCATGCTCACCTGTTTAGGGTCTATTTCTGCCTGAGAAGCCAGCTCATCCAGCCTTGCCAGAAAAGCCCTAACCTTTTTGAGGTTGGTTGTGGCCGTATACCAGAACCCCCAATCTTGAGCCAGAAGTCTGGCTATGTAGGAGGCGTCTACGCTCTCTCTTTCCTGTTTTAGGCTAATTTCGTGGGCTTTTAAAAGAAGCAAGCAGTCTTTAA
>Ga0185307_1001919_pt1 | contig 11148 bp, 12 predicted proteins | sample LHCtaG_FD_128010 | JGI IMG/M metagenome (GOLD analysis project Ga0185307, IMG submission 128010) | Hot spring microbial communities from Little Hot Creek, USA to study Microbial Dark Matter (Phase II) - LHC4sed_matched (SPADES... | ecosystem: Environmental > Aquatic > Thermal springs > Hot... | reverse complement strand
GCTATCGCACTATTAATCTAATTGGGTCTATTTTTAATTTTTTCAAAAAAATTTTGGAGAGGAGAGTGAATATCTATTCACTCTTACCTTCAAGTAAATCTTTCTTCATAATAGACATTTCGTTCATTATCTTGTTTGCCGCATATATTGGGCTCTGTGACCTAACGGCTAAAGCTATAGCATCACTTGACCTACACTCAAAATCTTTAACTTCACCTTTAACGTTTAATGAAATCTTTGCACAATACCTGTTCTCTACTAGGTCATATATTTTTGCACTCAAAACTTTTACATCAAGTTCCTTGAAAACGTCCATCATAAGATCATGCGTCAACGGCACCTGCATGCTTCCCTCTATCCCAGCCTTTATAGAAAAAGCCTGTTGTTCATCTATAAAGATTGGTAAAACCCTATCCTCTTGATCTATCAAGAAGACGACAGGCACATTCCCAGCATCAGTATTCACAATAGCTACGTCAAACACTTTTGTTTCAATAAGGTCTTCCAATAAAATCTCACCAAGCAACTTGTTTTCCCCCGCATATAAACATTTTCTATTTTTGGTTAGCGTAAAGAATTTAAACCATTCCTATGCAATTTAATGTTATGACAGAGCTTCTGTACATGGATAACTCTTATTTAAAGGAGTTTGAAGCTAAAGTTTTAGAGGTTTTGGGTGATGAAGTTGTATTAGATCGGACAGCATTTTATCCAAGAGGAGGAGGGTTGCCTGAAGATACGGGAGTAATTGTTAAAGGGCAAGAAAGGTATTTAGTTGATCGAGTTAGAAAAGAGGGTGATAAGGTTTTCCATCACATAGCTTTCAAAGGCTTACGTGAAGGTGATATGGTTCGAGGAATCATCGATTGGGAAAGAAGGTACACTATAATGAGAATGCATACTGGCTTACATGCTCTCGCCTCCGTATTTAATAGGAAGACAGGCGCCTTGATTACAGGAAATCAGGTTGGAACAGATGTTTCGAGATTGGATGTTAATATTGAAAAATTTGATAGGATGTTAATTGAAGAAGTCTTCTCAGAAACGAATGGGGAACTTTCAAAGAACAGGAACGTAAAAATTTACTATCTATCTAGAGAGGAGGCCTTCAAGCTTCCAGGAATAGTTAAGCTTGCGGAAGCCATGCCACCAAATGTTGAAAGGTTGAGGATTGTAGAAATAGAAGGATTAGATATCCAAGCAGATGGAGGCCCCCACGTATCAAATACAAGGGAAGTTGGTCTCCTTAAACTTGTTAAGCTCGAAAATAAAGGAAAAAATAACAGAAGAGTATACTTTTCCCTGGAGCCAAGTAAGTGACGCCATCTAATCAACCTAAGCCAGAGGCTTCTCGCGTTTGCCTTAATCTTTAAGCTTAAGCCTTGTCTGTTGCCTCAAAAAGCATCATTAAGCCAAAATATTATACATCACATTAGCACCGTGACCAATATGCTAGTGTGGCCACATCTTTATGGAGCCCGAAACATCCGACTAAGACTAAATTTTTTTTAGAACAGTAGTAAAAATTTCCTGCAAATCCTTTGAGAATACATCGTCTAATTTTTCATTTGATTTTGTTTCTCATGCTTTAATCTTTCTTTAAAATATTCAATTAACTTTTCTTCACTAGCATCTCTATATTTATCAACGAGTAATCTTCTTTTATCAACTTCTTTGATAAAGTAATTTATTGCGTAACTGCATTCTGGTAAAATTTTCAAATTTTCTTTGACAGCGTATTCGACGGCTTTATCAACCATCATTTTAGCTAAACCCATATGCCTGTATGCTGGAGGAGTATATGTTTCTATCAAATACATTGTATTGTTCTCAATCTTATACTTTAGGTATGCTTTAGAATTGTCTGGTAATCTTATGTAGAAGACGGAGCCAGTTTGCTTAACTTCAAATCCCATGTTCATCAACTTTTTGCATTTGAATAATAGCTTTAAATAGTTTTGTATGGCTAACATTTATTATGCCAGTATATTGGATTCTAGATGTATCTGGCGAAGAAGAATATAATGAAGTTGAAATATGGGCTGTTTCTGAAGAGGGAGAAAGGGTTGTTATCAAAGACGAATTTAATCCAGAATTTTTTATCCAATCAGAAAATTTTGAAGAAGATGTTAAAATGATTAGAACTTTAAAGGGTGTAAAAGATTCTGAAGTTGTTGAAAGAACTTTTAGAGGTAGCCCTGTAAAACTAGTTAGGGTTACCACAGCCAATGCACGGCTGGAAGATGTTGCCAACGAAGTTAGGAAAAGATGCAAACATGTTTTGGACGTCTTCCAAGATGATGTGAGATTCTCTAATCAATATATTTTCAAAAAGAACATTATTCCATCATCATGGACTGTACTGGATACTGAAAGGACTGGTTCCCTAAATGGATACACACTCTTGAAGTTGAATAGATTGTGTTCGATCGAGTTTGAGAAAACAGTTTTCCCAGAACTTAGAACTCTGGCATTTGATGCCTTTTTCTATTCTACCAAAGGCTCTCCTGATCCTGAGCATAGTCCAATTATTTCTATCTCAGCGATGACATCAGAAAATGATTTCATAAATTTTAGTGGGGATGAAAAGACTTTGCTTAACAGTTTCCTGGATTTTGTTAAAAAGTTTGATCCAGACGTGATTGTCGGATTCAACAGTAATAGGAAAATCATTCCTCTTCTCGTTGAAAGGTCTAAAAGGATTGGTCTAGCTTTCAACATCGGAAGACTAGATAGCGAGCCTCGTGGTAGCGTTTATGGACATCAATCAATAAGAGGCAGATTAAATATTGACTTATATGATCTGGTTGAAGAGTCTCCTGAAATCAAGTTGGAAACTTTAGAAGAGTTCACCCAATTCTTGAATCTTCCAATAAAATATGATACGATTGAAGAGTATGAGTTGGCTGAACTCTGGTCTAAAGATAAGATGCGGGTTATAAAATATTTGGGTCAAAGAGTTAAGGGTATATTTGAAATATACAAGCTTGTCGACGAATACATATTTTCCCTCTCACAATTAACTTGCATGCCCTCAGACTATGTTATGGCTGCTTCAACAGGATTTAGGGTTGAAAATTACCTTTCTAAGCTTGCTGTTGAAAGAGGAGAAGTGATTCCCTCAAGAAAGGAGGTTGTTCACATACCTTATCAAGGCGGCATTGTAAGGTCTCCCACACCTGGACTACACAAGAATATTGTTGTTCTAGACTTTAGATCAATGTACCCATCTCTAATGATAAAATACAATATTTCCTTTGACACAATCGACCCAAACGGACCTATAAGTGTACCCAATTCAAATATAAGGTTTAGTGAAAGAGAGGGCTTCATACCTCATGCTTTGAAGAGGCTTCTTGAAGAAAGGAAGAGAATAAGAGAAAGGTTGAACACCCTTCCTAAAGACTCTCCTGAAGGAATAGTATTGGATGCTAGACAGAAGGCTGTTAAAGTTATCTCGAACGCCATCTACGGCTACACTGGATGGGCTGGAGCAAGATGGTATACGAGAGAAGTTGCAGAAGTTACTGCAGCATTAGGGCGTGAAACAATATTAAAGGCTATGGGAAAAGCGGAAGAGTTAAAACTAAAGATAGTGTACGGTGACACAGACTCACTCTTTATAAAAGAGGATGAGAAGATAAACGAGTTAGTTAATTGGATAGAAAACTTTCTAGGCCTTGAAGTTAAGATTGACAAAATTTATAGGACAGTCATATTTACTGAGGCTAAAAAGAAGTATGCTGGCCTAAAAGATGATGGGATTATAGAAATTGTCGGCTTAGAAGCAATAAGAGGCGATTGGAGTGAAGTGGCTAAAGCTGCTCAGAGGGAAGTTGTGGAAGCTATATTAAGGGTCGGTGTTGAAGAAGGTGTTAGAGTCGCTAGAAAGCACATAGATAACCTTTTGAACCAGAGGGTTCCATTAAAGCAGCTTATCATTTGGAAGCAGATAACAAAATCTATAGAAGAATATGAGGCTACAGCACCACATGTTGAGGTTGCGAAAAAGCTTATTGAGGAAGGTTGGCGTATAAGGCCTGGTGATAAGGTAGGATATGTTATAGTAAAGGGGGCTGGAAGACTCTATACTAGAGTAAAACCATACTTTAAAGCTGAATTAAATGAAATAGACTGGAACTATTATGTTGAAAAGCAGGTTCTGCCAGTCTGTTTGAGAATACTAGAGGTTTTCGGCATAAAAGAATCGGATTTAAAGCCGAGCAAAGATTTAACAGCATTCTTCCAATAGCATCTAATCGATTACAGCTTTACGCTTAACTCTTCTAACACCGTTCACCCAATCTTCGACAAGCTTGTCAACTTCTGCAATAAACTTTTCAAGGGAATCCTTTGGTATTACACAGCTGGCTGCAAACTCGTGGCCGTCAGAGAAGCCACCCATTTCTTCAGCCACACTTAAGATGTCAATTGCGGAAGGCATCCTATCTTCTTCAACAGCCTTCCTCAAACCTTCAGGCACTCTAACAGAAACCTTAGCTAGTCTCTCATCAAGTTTTCCGAAGCTTGGAACCTCATCCAATAAATCCATGTAGCCTAAAAGGTACTTATCTGCCTTAACCAAACTCTTTTGAAAAGAGAGATAGGAGCAGAATGTTCCAAGAACCTTACTCCCCATGCCATTAAACATGTTCCTGGAATCAAAATATTGAATGTACTTTGTCTCCTTCAATCCACTTCTATATAATATAGCCAGTAGTCTCCTATTAGCCTCTTTCCTTTCACCTTCAAGTTCCTCCAAAAATTTTTTACTCTCAGAAGAAAAGCCCTCCAATGCAACCCTAATACCAACATTTGGCCCACCCCTATAGTATCCGACTGAACCCAAAATCTGTAGTGCTGAAAAGAGCTCGTCAATTGACACACTAAACTTTACAATCTCAATCTTCCTGTCCTTCTTTAGAACACCTTTGTCTAAAGCATCATCCAGAATTCTAGCGTTTAATCCTGTGAAGCCGGATGGAATTTCTTTCGAGCCTACAAGTGCAAGATATGATAGGTCAAAGTTCCTTTCATCCACTATAAGTGAGAAAAGGTATGCCACTGTAGAAGCTGAAAAATCTCTTTCCCCACTGAAACCATAATGCTCAAGGTTTAGGTCGAAGACCATGGGGTCTGAGCACGGTCTAGGATCATGATGATCCAAGATCAGCACAACGTTCTTACCACAATTTTTTGATGAAATTGTGTCAGCGTGAGGCGAACCTAAGTCTGCGTAGACAACCGGTAAACCTTTTTCATGAACCTTTTCAACAACCTTTGGAAAAAGCTTCTCCAAGCAGATGAAACTAAAGTTTAAGCCCTTCCTCTCGAAGCAGGCCTTAAGTATTGCGGCTGAAGAAAGTCCATCTGCATCATCATGGTGCACAATATAGCCTCCTGAACCATCGATTAAACTAATTACCTTTCCAGCATCCTCTCTAAACCTTTCAGGGAACACGACCAAAACATTATCTTATGCAATAGATAAAGCTTTAATAAAAACTCGGGCACACTTAACAAACTGTTGCCTAAAAACCCCTTAACCACATTCTTATCCTAAAATAAAGGTCTTTTGCATCATGCCGGCTTAGCTTAATCTTTCCCCCATTCTTTGTAAAAAGAATTAAAATGTCACCATCTAACTTAACATCCTCAACCTCATTCCTATCAAAGATTATAATCCATTCATTTGGTAAAATTCCTCTAGAAGATACGTCAGTGTAGGAAACAGTGATAACAATTTTATCCTCTAAAATGTAAACATTCTCTTCAGCTTCACCAAACAGATTTTCCGACATAAAGTTACTATAGTAGCCTATATTTGATAGTAACTTAAATAACTTTTCTTCAAATAAACATGAAATAAACAGATAGCCATAATTTTATTACAAACGGTAACAGGGAATACTAGAAGTTAAGCTTAAAACTTTAACGGCCTAGAAAGTTAAATGCTTTTAGAAGCCTTTCTGATTACTGGATCTGTGAAATTGTTTTCTTCATCAATTATAGAATGTGCTTTAAGTTGCTGAAGAATTTCGTAAAGAACTCTATCACTTAATTCTCTTCCTTCAACCTTCTCAAGGCCTCTCTTGAGCAGACTCCACTCCTTCACACCTTCTGTTAAGAGCTTCAGCACAAGTCTATATCTACTGCTCACCCTCCCTTTTAGAAAATTTTCTAGTTCCGTCTTAGCTAGTCCCACAGCCTCTCTCTTGATCTCTTCTAAATCTCCTCTACCGCTAACTTTCAAATACCCATAATATGTCAGCCAACCTATAATGCCATCAAGTTCCTCTACAACAATGTTAATTTCTTTCCGCGGCACCTCTTTTCCAGACTCTTTAAAACCCATTTCTAGAAAATCTATGGCATCATCACTTCTAAGCTTTCTAGTCCTTATCTCGATAAAGGCCCTCCCATAGAGAGGATTCTCAGTGTTTCTCAATATGTTATAGAGGATACCCATTTCTGAGCCTGTCAGTATAAAAGATAAATTTCTGTAGTAATCATATGAGTACGCTATTGCATTATGAAGCATCAACCCAACGCTTCCTCCTGACCTTTGAAACTCATCAAAGACGATAACAACCTTCTCTCCAATCCTTTCACCAAGATCATTCAACGCCCCAAAAATTGGTCAAAAGAAAACGGTCTTTGCCCCAGCTAAAGGAGACAGATAAACCAGCTAAGGACACTCCTCGAAGTCTTTTAAGGCCTTTTATAAAAAGTTCCCTCAGCTTCTCTTTACCCGAGATCCTTGAAACAAAATCGCTTGAACTTCTAGAAAGCAGCTGATAGAGGTCCCTGTAAGACTGAAACCTTCTCATAGGTCGATAAAAATGTACGGTTTATCAGATTCAGAAAGAGCTGTTAGAACAAGAGACGTTTTTCCAGTGCGTCTTAACCCGGAGACGATAACCATCGGTTTTTCAATATTTTTCAAAAGCAGTTCAAATTCTTCATTAAAATTGTATAAGTCATTCTTTGAAGTTTTAGGTCTAGGGTCGAACAGCATACTTCCACACCGGAATAAACTTCCGCACCGGAATATAAACATTAAAGTTTAAACAATGGGTAAATTGTTCAAAAATCTAAAAATCTTCGAGAATCAAATATTGAAGGGTTGTCTGTTTTCTGATAATATGCATAAAGACATGATTTATAAAATCGAAGACTCTATGAAGTCCATTATCAGAAACTGCTGTTGGAATAAGATTAAAGTAACATGCAATAGAGAAAAATCTTTGTTTATAAGACATTTTGGACCTAAAAATATCCCCTATCTTCTATTACCTTTCTAAGCATCCAGTTTGATGAAGCCCTATCTCTAACAAATTTTTCTATATTCTCTTCTCTTGGAACATTGAGTTTGAGAAATGTTCCTGTTCTTCCCACTTCATCTCTCTTACTTAAGACCCTAACCCTTTCCATAACTGTTTCAAGGGAGATGCTCAGCTCTTTAGCCACTTCCGCCTCCCTCCCCAATATAGACCTTTCAACGTGACCGAAGTCCTTTGGAATTATAAGCATAAGCTTCTTGTTGACACCCTTTTTCCTTACACCATCGTATAATTCTTTCAATCCTACAGTTCCACCGAACTCATAAAATTCTATCTCGTTTTTCAATAATCTTGCGAGCGGAAAGGAAACACATGTCTTCTCGTATGGGTCGAGGTAGAGATACACCTTTGGAGTCGACCTAGGTGTTGCCTGAACAACTTCTCTCTTGTAAATGGTGTACGTTTTTTCCAGTGCTAGTTCAACCTTATATGATGGAAAATATTCTGTGAAAAATACGTCCACATCACTGTCTGTGTTAACGTCTCCTCTGGCGATACTGCCATGTGTTCTAGCATGAATTCCGTTACTTTCAAGTGCAATGATCACCTTCTTAGCTATCTCCCTTTTCTCCTTTAACAAGTTCCATCTTCTATCATCGTAGTAGACTGTCCTTTCAACACCACCCTTTTCCACTTTTACACCCAATTTTCTACACCAGAATTTTGACTCAAATCTTTTGAGCTCCTACAAATTCTTAAGTTAAGAAAAATAAATACTTATATCGTTCGAACTTACATTAGTACTTAAACTGTATGTTGGAAGAAAAGATATTGATAGGAACTTCTGGATGGGATTACGAGGACTGGGTAGGCCCCTTTTATAGCTCAAGTGAAAAGAAATTTTCTACTTATTCCCAAATTTTTAGAACTGTGGAAATAGATTCAACATTCTACTCTTTTCCATCACCCAGCTTTATTCGAGGCCTTTCTAGAACAGCGCCTAGGGGTTTCAAATTTTCAGCAAAGCTTCCTAAAGATATTACCCACAAAAAGTTGCTGGATGTTAGAAAGGGTGTACTGGAGGATTTAAGCAGATTCCTAGAAATTTTGACGCCTCTTGAAAATGAGGATAAGTTGGGTGCACTTCTTATCCAAATGCCGCCTAAGACAAGGGAAGAACTTTTTGAAAACTTTTCGAAATTCTTAGAGAATCTTGAGGTTGAAAGATATGATTTTGTTGCAGAGTTTAGAGATGAAAGCTGGCTTAATGGGGAAGTTTTTAAACTTTTGAAAAAATTTAATGTGGCATACTGTATTGTAGACGAACCTCTATTGCCGCCAGTGATTGAGGTAACTGGTAGTGTTGCCTATGTTAGATGGCATGGGCGAGGCAATAGGCCATGGTACTATTACGAGTACAGGGAAGACGAGCTTAAAGAATGGCTTCCAAGATTAAATAGGATTGCATCTGAAGTTGAAATATTATATGGATACTTTAATAACCATTTTCGAGGCTATGCACCGAAAAATGCATTACAAATGTTAAAGCTTTTAGGCTCTATCGATAGTAATCAAGAGCGTGTTCTAAATCAAATTTTAGACTATTTTGATAAAGAGTCTGTTAGGATTATAAAGGAAAAGGGTCGTGAAATTATCTTGACAAGAGACCTGAACGCCATGCTTTCTCTTTTTATTGACAGAAAAAGGTTGGAGAGGGCTTTAGAGGAAAAGGATAACGTGAAAATCATTGAGCATGATAACAATACCTTGGCTGGCACAGTTAAGGATTATAGTTTCAGGATAAATTTGGTTGATAAAACTATTGTTCACGATTGTGAGGATTGGAGGAAGAGGCTTACAACAAAACAATTTTGTAAACATATTGGAGGCGTATTCCTCTATCTAGCTAAAGATGATGCTACCGACATTTTAATCGATATTATTACAAATATTGATGGTTGGAAGTTTCAAACTTAACAAATTGTTGACCTTTTAAAACCATTCACTTAATTTAGGACTTTCTAATTCTGTATAAAATCTGGTAAGCCTTTCAACTATCTTTTCAATATTACTTTCTGAGAAGTCTCTATCCCTATAAAATTCGATCAGCTTATCAATTTGCGGTTTTCTAAAAGATATAGAATACTCTTTAGCTATCTTCGGTGAAAGGAAGATTTCACGTATCACGTTGATATTCTCAATTTTACAATCAATTTTATTAGAGGGGATATTTTCTATGCGCCCATAACTTTTTATTAGATTATAGGCCTTTTTTGGCCCAATCCCTGGTATACCCCTATTAAAGTCTGTTCCGACTAGAATGGCGAGATCAATTAGTTGCTCTCTTGTTAAACCAAGATCCTTTAATAGTGTATCTAAGCTTATAAGTTCGGGTATTAAAGGTTTAATGATCTTCTTTGATGGAAGAAAGTCTGTCCCATGAATGGTCACATATCTTATAATCTTTGGTGAGCCATAAAGTAAGGCATCATAATCTTGTGTAGCAACAGCCCACACATCATTTCTTTCACACATGTATGACGCCTGTGCTTCCGCATCTTCTGGAGCAAATATTACCGGTAAACCCATTAGCTTAAACATGTCCACAGAATCTTTGACAAGCTCTCTACTCAATGTTGCTGAAACAACAGCTTTAGAGAAGGCTTTCCTTAAGTCACCTCTTTTTATTTCCTCTTCCCATTCTTTTAGAGCTTTAGTCCTTTGTACCTTTCTTTCTTGAAGTGCCTCCATTTTTAATATATTTGGTGTTCCATCAAAAACTAGTATTGGCTTAATTTGATAATCTGCCATGAGTCTAGTGAGTCTTAAGGAAGCGCCAAGCAAGTGTGAAGTTATCCTACCCCTATTGTCTTTAAAAAGTGTGCCATCTGGCATTCTAACCAATGCTAGGAATTGATAAAGTAAATTGTTGGCATCAAAAGCTATAACCTTATTTGATAAAGTAGATAGATATATTTTTCTAGATTTGACTAGAGGCGAAAGTTTAACACCCATTCTTCTACCATTAGTTAGTATAGTTTATCTAAAATTTAATTTTTTAGTTACCTAAAATTTTGTGTTAAAAGCAGCAAATTTTTTGTCATAAACTTTATATTCTTCCTGCCACCACTATTTTTGAATTGAATAATTATGGTAAAGCAAGAGATAGGCTAAAAATGTGCTTAAATGATTTAATTAGAAGTTTGGCACGTTACAAGGAGGAAGACTATTCTGACGCTATTTTCAGACTACAATTGTCAGTTGAAAATGCCTGCAAATCTATTCTAAGTTTCTTAGGGGTAGAATTTGAAAAAACCCACTTCCCTAGTGTTATAATAGGGAAACTTATCTCGGATAAGGAAAGGTTAAAAAGGCTTAACTTAAATAGGGATCAGATAGCACACTTAACGCTAATAATCTCTTACGCGTCATCTCTTGAAGCTCAAGGGTCTATGCCAAGATATGGCTGGGAAACCGAGGAAAGAATAATTGTGCCTTCAGAAATCTATACAAGGGATATAGCAAGCAGAATTTTCGAATTAGGCTTAAACTGTTTAGGTAATGTAGTAAAATTTTTTCTAGAATTTAAGGATCTACGATCTGATCTTTTGACAGTGGTTGAACAGTTGAGGTGTATTGTTGAAGATGTTTCTAGAAAATTTGGATAAAATTAAAGATAGAGAATATCGGGAAATTGTAGCAAATTATATAACGAAAATCATAAGCATATTTAAGGAGAAGGTTACTGGCATACTATTATTTGGTTCTGTGGCTAGAGGTATGGCGAAACCCTTTACATCTTTTGAAAGTGATGTTGACCTAATTATTTTAGTTGAAACGCTTCCCAATCTTCAAGAAAGAATAC
>Ga0185307_1001918_pt1 | contig 11150 bp, 6 predicted proteins | sample LHCtaG_FD_128010 | JGI IMG/M metagenome (GOLD analysis project Ga0185307, IMG submission 128010) | Hot spring microbial communities from Little Hot Creek, USA to study Microbial Dark Matter (Phase II) - LHC4sed_matched (SPADES... | ecosystem: Environmental > Aquatic > Thermal springs > Hot... | reverse complement strand
AATCAGACTACTATACCTTTCACACCTGAGGATGGTTACTATGAGTTTAAGTGGGCTCCTCCAACAGTTAACCCAACCATCGCCATAAGACCCAACTACGTCCTAATAGACCAGTATACAAATATTTCTGAGCTTCCATCCCCCCACGTTAGCGTGGACTTAATGATTGAAAAACTCGACCTCGGATGGGCACTCCACAACGCCTCCTTCACAATAACCTACAACACACCACAAGAAATCCTACTACTCATTGAAGTGGTCGCCAATCCAGAATGGGTCATCGCCATAATAAACGCAAGTGTGCCAAACCAAATAACCATCTACGTAGAGGGTCATCCAAACCCCACAGGAAACATTAAAGTCGCAACCCTAAAGTTTAATGTCACATATCAAGGAGTCAACCCGCCGCAAGCAGAATCAAATGTTTCAGACATAAAAATTGTAGACTACGAACTCATGGACACTGTTGGTCCAGTACCAGTAGCAGCAGTTGTGAACGGAAAGGTTGAGGTTCAATCCTTCCTAATCTTGCCGCTGCCGAAACTCTCAGTTATTGACCCAAGAGACGGAGACACCATAATCGAATTAGGACCAGACCTCTGGGTAGGCGACCAGTTCGGAAAAACCTTCAAAGTTAACGTAGTCATAAGCGAACTTCACTTCGCATGGAAACTAATAGGAGTACAATTCAGACTAGGCTACGACAAAACACTAATGGAAGTAGTCAGCGTCGAAGAAGGACCATTCCTCAAAGACTACGCCCAATACGGAACCTTCCCAATAGTATATCTTGAACCAGACACCATGTACGGACCCCACGTACTCTTCGGCGACATCATCCTGCCCGACGAAAATGGAAGCTGGGACTGGATGCCAAAATACAACGGATGGCCAAACGGAACAGGCGTATTAGCTACAATAACCTTCAAGCCACTAAAACAAAGCTGGGTGGAAACCTACGAATCAACACTACCCCTTAAAGACATAATACTTGTCGACAGCAAGTTAGCTACAATAAGCTTCTTGCCACCTGAACACGGCACCTACAGAATGCTTCCAATCGCAGCCACCGGAAGAGTCATCGACGTCTGGATGCAATACCCAGCCCCCTACGGCGGACAAGGACCCAACCAGCCAGCGGACCTAGTAGTCCCGCAGCAAGAAGTCTGCCTAACAGCCAAAGTAACCTACAACTGGTGGCCAGTCCAAGGCAAACTCGTAACCTTCAAAGTATTCGACAACACGGGCAAACTCTACGCCACATTCCAAGCAACCACAGGAGCAGACGGCCACGCCAATGTATGTTTCAGAATGCCATGGCCAGGAGAAAACTACTTCGGAGTATGGACAGTGGTAGCATCAGTAAGCGTAGCCGACGTAGTAATTAGTGACACCATGACATTCCACTACGACTACCTAGTCCGAACATGGAAAGTAACCACAAACAAAACAGAATACAAACACCTCGAAACAGTTAGAATCAAAGTTGAGTTCGGAACCCACGCCCAACAAGAATACGACGTATGGATGGTGGCGGAAATACAAGACGAACTAGGCGTAGTAGTAGGCATAACAGTAATTCAAGTAACCATAGGAGGAGCAGAATACTGCACGTACACCAACTACACTGCAACGGTCACTATAAAAGTTCCATACAACGCCTACGCCGGACGAGCAACAGTCCGCGTCAACTTCCTAAGCACACCGCCTGAAGAATGCGGACCCGCAGTAACCCCAGAAGCCACAACAACAATCTGGATACTACCACTATAACGAAACAATACATGCACACAATTCCCCCCTTTTATTTTCAGCTTAATAGGCTAGAAGTTTGTTCTAAATAAGTTTATATTTGGCAAAACCTAAAATTTAAAAGGGGGAGAAGATTGCCGAAAAGATTGCCGAAGTACATTATCTGGTTGTTATTTCTCTTACTTTTCACCCATTTTTCATTCGCTAAAACTGCAAAAGCATTTTCCCTACGCCTGGAGCTTTACACCGACCAAGAAGTTTATGATGTTGGAAGGAACATAACTATATATGGAACTCTAAACCTTGATGAAGCACCTGTAACCGACGGTTTGATAGCGATTCAAATTAACGAACCCGATGAAACCTTATGGCTTATCAGAAGCCTACCTACCGGAACAAACGCGACAACAAAAAAATGGAGCTTAGAAGTAATTGATGTGACACCCACACCATCATCTTCGCTGAACAGGGGTGACATGTTAGGAATACGTGCTACCATCCGAAACAACGATCTAGTTGATCGTCAAACTCTTTTGGCAGTTTCTCTAGTTCACGAAACAGGTATACCGCTTAAAGCAGAAATAATCGCAAACATAACAGTTCAAGCTAATAAGACACAAACATATTGGTTCTCTAATGTTTTAACAATACCCAATGATGCACCAATTGGGGTCGCCAACGTTTATTTGAGTTTAATCTCAAATCTTCCAGCGGAAGGAGGTTGGTCGTGGGGTTTAGATGGAGTGACAACAATTACTATAGGCTCAAGCTCCAAGCAATCTAAAGTAGAGTATGAAGAAGGAGTTTTCGTTATGAATGTCAGAACTAAAAACATGTATGCAAAACTTGGAAATTACACAGTTCATGCATCAACACTTTATATAAAACCTCCATATGTATATGCACGTGCCCGAGCATCCGTCGTTTTCAAAGTATTATTAATAGGAGACATAACAGGTCCAGGAGGACAACCAGACGGAAAAGTAGATATTCGTGATGTATCTTTGGTGGCTTATTCCTTTGGATCCTACCCAGGTCACCCGAAGTGGAATCCAATAGCAGACTTAAACGGTGACAACAAAGTAAACATCTTAGACATAAGCATTGTAGCCTCCGACTATGGAAAAATAGGAATACTCCCATAAATACTGTGAGGGAAGAAAATATGTTAAAGAAGTCTCTTTTACTGTTTCTCGGTGCAACTCTAATTTTTATGTTAAGCCCAATAGCCAGATCCCAGACAACAATTCTGTATTTAGAACCACAGGAAAAATATCTACAACCAACAGAAATTTTCACTCTAACCGTTTACATAGCAGATGTAGTCAACTTGAATAGGTGGCAAATAACCATAAAATTCGATCCACACAGTTTACAATGTCTTTCAGTCTCAGTCCCTTCAGACAATATTTTCGCAGGAAACGAAATAATAAATCCTCCCCCAACAATCGACAATGAAAAAGGTGTTGTGGTAAAGTTTGTAGCTCTGGATTCAATGTCAAGCGTAGCAGGATCCGGAAAACTTGTTCAAATAGATTTCAAAGCACAAAAATTCAAATGCTACACGTCCATTAGCTTCACTGGAATAAACCAATTAAATCCAATAAATGGAACATATCTACAAGACCCACAAGGTCAGCTAATAACATTCCAAGATTTCCCCTCAATAATGCATATACTTCCATCATCACAATTATTTACTTTAACAAAAAACGGTAAAATTTATAACGTAACGATATATTCAAACGCCACGTTGATAAATGATTTCATTTACAATCAAACATCAAGGCAAATAGCCTTTAATTTAACAGCTCCAACAAATGCAACAAGCTTCAATGGCATCCTATTAACAAAAGCTATGCTGAGCTATCCTTACATAGTAGTAAAGACCGACACCACAGTGCTTCCAAAAACAGTTTTTGAAAATCAAACCCACATCTTGTTATGCTTTACAATGGTTCATAATACAACAACAATAAACGTAGTGGTAATTGATACTGGCGCGGGCGACTTAAATGGTGATAGTAAGGTGGATATTCGTGATGTATCTTTGGTGGCTTATTCCTTTGGATCCTACCCAGACCACCCGAGATGGAACCCTCAAGCTGATATAACAGGACCCGCAAGTCAACCTGATGGAAAAGTGGACATAAGAGATGTATCTTTAGTAGCATCTCACTTTGGAGAAATATACTATTAGAAAATAAATATACTATTAAATAATCACTATTAGATGATTATGGAAAATTGCAATCGTCTACAAAAAACGGCAACTCTAATTTCCATTTTATTCCTAGCTGTCTTAATAAGTCCCTTCAATTTATACTTTGATAATGAATTTGGATCAAAAGTTTCTCACCTCACCTATAATCAAGGCATTTCAATCTTGGAAAAGGGTGTTAACAACACAGATTTAATGATCATTAATGCAGGCAAATATAACGGTGATAATGATAAAGTTAAACTTCAAGCAGCGCTTGATGATGTACCTGAAGAAGGCGCGATAGTTCTTATTGATTCGCGTGTATGGGTTGCAGCGGGGCTAAAAGCGAAATCAAATACCATAATATTAGGTATGAATGGAACTTTTTTAAAAAGACCTGAGAATAACACGGAACCCTTTATAACTTTTGTGAACGCTTCAAACTTCGCCATATTGAACTTAACATTTGAAGGTGGAGATATTGAAAACGCGTATGGAATAATGATTATAAACTGTCAAAATTTTATTGTTCAAAATAATACATTCTATAATCTTAAGGAAAGCTCAATTAAAGTTACATTAACTGTAGATGGATATTCTTGCAACTTCGCTGTAATAAATAACTCGTTTTTCAATTGTCAAAATGTCCCAATACATGTTTTTGGCATCCCCTCCCGCCGAGCAATAAGAAATTTCCTTATTTCAAATAACACCGTTATAAACGGAACAAAAAACGGAAAAATAGGTGTAGCTTTCTCCGCAAATGGAATAATAGACAACAATAAAATAATCGATTGTGAACATGGAATAGCCACAAGAAACATTTCTAACATAACTATAACAAATAACCATCTGGTAAACATCACTAACTATGGAATTTATCTCGGAACCCAAATAGGAGATTACGGCACAGATGATGTAAAGATAGAAAAAAACATCATTTATAATGCAAAGATAGGAATTTGTCGTTATTATGGAAGTTATCCATTAACTAAAATAAACGTAATAAATAACCAATTTATTAAAAACAGAGAACTCGATATACTTGCCGATTTTCCAGGTCTTTTTATAAATAACACAATAACAGAGGCTGCTAAATTAAAAATTAAGGACCCGACCGCAATATTTAAAGAAACAAAAACAATTTTTGGTCAATTAGTGTTACCCGGAGATTTTAATAACGACTTGAGGATTAACATAAAAGATGTTGCTTTAGTAGCAACGTGTTTTGGTAGCCGAGAGGGCTCTGCTAATTGGAATGAGAAAGCGGATATAATAAGTGATGGAAAAATAGACATGAAAGATTTATCTTACGTGGCAAAGAACTTTGGGTTGACCGCTGTTGGGTAAACTAATTGGTGTATATAAAATGAAACGAGAAAGGAATTAGTTTTCAGAAATGTTGACATCATTGTTAATTGACAAAATAATATTTGATATTAAGACCTCCACGACTATCAAAAACTGCCCTCATTAAAATGAACTGTTAACACATGCTTTTGCGAAGATAAATTTAATGTTTGGTAATCTTAATATATTAAAATTTGTATTTATCCTATGGGAGAAGGGAAATGTTTAGAAAGACTATTGTATACTATTTCTTATGCTTGTTGATATTGGTGTCGCAGTCTCTTCCAATATTCAGAGCTTCTGCTGATCCGATGACCACCGTTAAAGTGATAAACCCAAATACTGAAAATAGCAGTTTTATCTTTTATAGCAACGCAACATCTTTGGGAACAAGGTTTAATGCAACTATAAAGTTATATGATGTTGCAAGACTTTACGGCTTTCAAGTATTTGTTATGGTTGATGATTCGCTGCTGAATATAACTAATACATGGGTGCCAAGATGGGACCCCTCTTATGTATTTTATGGTATGTCGACAATACCTTTGGCTCCTGCCTTTTATGATGCAGATAACGATGGTGTTAATGAAGCTGTGCTTGTAGGAGAGACTCTCCTCACAGGGAGTTTCACAGGTTCTGGTATTCTGGCGATCGTGGAATTTGAAATAATTCGTGTCCCAGAAATAGGTGAAGGGACTTCAGAAATAAACATAAACAATCCAGACACAATCCTGTTAAATAGCGACTTAGAAGATATAGAAGCTACAAGAGAAAATGGTTTATACAAAATTATTGGCGCTCCGATTCCTCCAGCATTGCTTTATTTAGACCCTCCGCGCATTGTTGATCCTACTTTAACTCCATGCGAAAATTTCAGCTTAGACATTAAAATACAAAATGCCACAAACGTTTATGCATTAAAATTCAAGTTAAGCTATGACCCGCTAGTTATTTCAATTTCCTATATAGTTTTCGGCGACTTTTTCCCAGCTGAAAGTTATCTGATATCAATAAATAACTCTGCTGGAGTGCTTAACGTTTCAGCCCGGCTGGGTCCTACAGACCCGCCAAGGAGTGGCGATGGCACATTAATAACCATTCACTTCCACGTAGAAGGTATAGGAGTAACAACGATTGACTTAACAGACACCGAGCTTCTAGATCAAGAGAGCAACTTATTGCCACATACAGCCAACGGTAGTCTATTTAACAATGTTTTCATGGCAAAGCTTTATGTTGACCCGGCAGAGCTTATAAGTCCCGAGCTTTTGCCTCCCAGGGTTTTTAGCATTAATATAACATTAGATGACGTTGAGAACCTATATGCATATGAGTTCACGTTGAAATACAATACAAAGATGTTAACATGTTTAGGCGTTTACATCTATCCAATTCATGGACAGTCAGCATTTACAACGTCGGTGCAAATAAATGACATGCAAGGATTGTTGTGGGTGAATGTAGTTTATTATGAGCCAGCAACCCCAATAACAACATACGTCCCTGAATCCATAGCAAAAATAACTTTTATCGTTGAAAATCATGGGTCAAGCCTGCTAGACTTGGACGGAACATTGCTTTTAAATTCAACAGGGGACTCTATACCTCATGAAGCGTTTGACGGATATGTCCAAACTCTAATACGTGACGTTGCAATGACCAGTGTTAGTGTAGAACCAAGTTGGGTTTATGAAGGATGGCCAGTAAACATAACGGTGACCGTAAAAAACATGGGCAATGTAAGTGAAACATTTAATGTCATAGTTTATTACGACAGCAATGTTATATCTACGAAGACTGTCGAAAATCTGCAGCCTGAACATGAATTGACGTTGCTATTCGTTTGGAATACAACTGGAGTTACAGAGGGAGTGTATACAATACGTGGAGAAGCAACAAGTGTTCCATTCGAATTTGATCTAAGGAACAACGTCTATGTCGATGGAACAGTTGAAGTAAGAAAATTAATTCGAGATGTTGCTATAACGGGATTATCAGCGTATCCTGTAGCCGTCTATCCGGGCTGGCCTGTAAACATTTCAGTGACCGTTAAAAATGAAGGAAATATTAGTGAAACCTTTACGGTGACTTTATATTGCAACACCAGCATGCCTATAGGCTTTATCGAGATTGAGGATCTATTCCCTGGCGAGGAGAGAACCCTCTTCTTTATATGGAATACAACAGGGCTTCCGGAATGCTCCAAGTACATTTTAAGTGCTGAGGCTGAATCTCTCCCATACGAAATAGACCTAAAAGATAACTATTTAATTGATGGATACGTCAAAATCAAAATTTACGGCGACATCAATGGAGATGGAAAAGTGGATATCCGTGATGTAGCGGTGGTTGCCTCTGCGTTTGGTTCATTTCCTGATCATCCCAGATGGAATCCTGATGCAGACTTAAACAAAGATGGAGTAGTAAACATCCGTGATGTGGCGATAGTGTGCGGAAATTTCGGTAGAACATGTTCCTCTTCCTCCTTTTTCTAGATTCTTTGGTGATAAACGTTTTAGAAGGTTAGGTTAAGCTTAAATATGAAGGCCAATCTATTTATTAAAACAGCATGGAGGAAGATGGAATTGAAATGTTTAAGGCTTGACTTTAAAAGCAGCACGATGATGGTTCTTCTGTTAGCGAGTTTCGCGGCCTTTTCTTTGGCAGCAACAAATGTTGCAGGAGCACAGACGACGGCAAAACTTAAAGTTGTAAACCCTGAAACTGGCAACGGCAATTTTACATTCTACATTGGCTCTCCACCTGGTAAACGATTTAATATTACAGTATGGATTTACAATGTCGAGAACTTATATTCATTTCAATTCTGTTTAAAGGTCGACGACAATCTGCTGAACATTACAAATGCGTGGCTGCCCGCCATTACCGACACAAATTACATATTTTACGGTAAAAGTACTGTAAGGCTTCCACCCGCGTATTATGACCAAGATGGCGACTACGCTATAGAGGCTGTGATAGTCGGCGACTCAATATTAGGAACAGATTCGGCGTCAGGTTCAGGTTTGTTAGGAATTGTTGAACTTGAACTCTTAAATGTTCCAAATGCGCCAACAGACACCAGTTTAAACATTAACAATGATGATACAATTCTTTTAAATACGTTGCAGAACGATATTATAGCAGAAATAACTGATGGAATATGCTCATTTATTCAAGACACGACACCTCCGATCATCGGCACACCCCAACAGACACCTCCAAGTGACGTTCAACCCGGACAAGAAGTCATAGTTGCTGTCAGCGTTACAGACCTTGAAACCGGCGTTAAAAATGTTACATTATTCTACACTAACAATACAAACTGGTATGATGTTTCAATGAGCTTTAACGCGACCAGCGGATTGTGGGAAGGCATCATTCCAGGATTTGACGCTAACACAAATGTTAAATACAAAATAGAGGCCTATGACAATGCTGGCAACAAAGCAGTAAACGACAACGCAGGAGAGTACTTCGTTTACACGGTGATTCCGGAATTCAACCCATCCTCAATTGTCATTGCTTTAACACTTTTTGCTGGAACCATAGCCGTCATATTATGGAAGAAACGAAAGAACCCCCAATAGTCCTTTTCCCTTTTTTCAATATGCATGCTGCGAAACCAAAATTTTGCGTTATCAGTATTTGGTATTATCGCTGCTAACAATGTAGAGTATAAATATTAACTATAGAGCCAAAAAAGCTAATAAAGAGATGGATAGAACTTACTTCTATAACTGAGGTTAATTAAGGAGGATTTGAAGTGAAGGAAAAATTCACGGCACTTTTAATAGTACAATTAATGCTTCTAAATGCCGCCTTAATCGTGGTGTCTGAAAGCCACGCTGAGCAGACACCCCCCGAGATATACATCGCTCCCAAACATTACATGGCTGAAAAACTCCATGAAATTTTCAATATTACAGTTAATATTAGAAATCTTCAAGCTTCACACAAGGCAATAAGCGTTCAGTTTAGGGTTCAGTATGACGCTTCTCTTCTTGAGGCTGTTGACGCCTATGAAGGCCCCTTCATAAAACAGTTCGGCAACACATACTTCATAAAATACATTGAGGATGACCCCTACTACGGGCCAAACGTCTTAATAGGCATACAGTTGCTGCCAAACGAAACAGGCCATTGGATAACCTTCCCAGATGGAAGCGGAACACTAGCAACAATAACCTTCAAAGCGACAAGTCAACCATCAGGAGGTCCCCTACAAAGTATCCTTCAGTTGAATGATACAATCCTAACAGATGACTCTATAGAGGAAATTCCGCATACAACGGTGAGCGGAGTTTACACAATTAGTGCTTTAACATTTACTTATGAACCTCTAGTTCCCTCCGCTGGAGAAGTTGTGACTTTCAGTCTGAAGGAACCAGAGAACCACGTACCAATAATATACAAATGGGACTTTGGTGATGGGGTCATTGTTAACACCACAAAGCCAACAGTAACTCATATGTATAAAACCCCAGGCGACTATAACGTTACATTAACATGCATTATAGAGGGCGCAAAAACTTCAACGACAAAAACTATTTCAATTAAACTCTATCCGCCTTCACCGTTAGAGATTGATATGGATGTTAGCCAAATATGCTTCCCCGGTGAAATCGTGGAATTTAACATATTAATTAAACATTACGGCGAACGCGTTGATCCTGATACATTGAGCGCACTACTTTATTACAACGGTGGTATTTATGCAAATCTAACCGCTACCATACAACGGATTGATATAGGTTTATACCGTATAAACTATAGAATACCTAACACAGCTGAAGCTGGCACATACACGCTTCTCGTAGATGCGCGATATTACATAGTGAAAGGTACATGCATAAAAAGTTTCGCTATAAGCCCAACCCTCACACAATGGAATGCTCGATTATTATTCATTAATGGAACAATTGCAACGATAAGCACCGATGTTGGCATAATTAAGATAGGTGTTGAAGCCATAAATTTCACCTTGGTGGGTATTAACGGCACTGTTGCCTACATCAGCTCTACCTTAGGAACGATAATGGCTGGAGTGAATGACATAAATGCCACACTCGTGAGGCTCGACGGCACTGTTGCCTACATCAACTCCACCGTGGGCCCGCTGGTTACTCCGATCCGAAACATAAACTTGACGGTGACCGAGATAAAGAGGGATATGGCGACTGGTCAGATGGTGGCTACCATTCAGACAACATTAGGCACAATCAAGGGATACGTTGAGGACGTTAACGACGGAGGTTTGGCAACAATAAACACTGAAATCGGCATGGTTAAAACAAACATATCCACCTTACTTCAAAGAGTTCCTGAAAAACCACCCACAGTGGATATGACGCCCTCTTGGGTAGCCGCCATATTCGCTATATTAGCTTTCCTCGCCGTGATCTTCCTGCTGCTTAAGAAAAAGTAAACCCCATTTTTTCTTTTCTTTCCCATTTTTTGCTGAATAAGTCCCTGGTAACCTGCAAAAAACAATTCTAGAACTTTCTTCTAGAAAGTTTTATATTATTTCGCAAGTTATTTATATTCGCCGAAGGGGAGAGGGTGAATTCCAAGCTTAACTATTTAGTATTATCGTTGTTTTTGCTAAGTTTTATGATGGCATGTGCTGTTTTTGTCTATCCCGTAAACGCGACGCCTTGTGCTGTTTTGAAGGTTTCTTTGCCTGAAGGCACTTATCGCGGGTATAATGTGGATCCTTGGCTTAGTGAGTGTTGGTTTTTGAATTTAACTGGGGGTTCTCAAACTTTCATTGTTAGGATTAATAATACGAGTAGTTCTTTAAGGTCTTATGATACTCGTTTGGTTATCGCCCTAAACGATGCGG
>Ga0185307_1001917_pt1 | contig 11151 bp, 10 predicted proteins | sample LHCtaG_FD_128010 | JGI IMG/M metagenome (GOLD analysis project Ga0185307, IMG submission 128010) | Hot spring microbial communities from Little Hot Creek, USA to study Microbial Dark Matter (Phase II) - LHC4sed_matched (SPADES... | ecosystem: Environmental > Aquatic > Thermal springs > Hot... | reverse complement strand
GCCGGCTAGCGCGCTCCTGTGCTGAGGGCTTCGAGGAGCGGCGTGATCGGGTCGTCGGTGAGGTTCAGCAAGACGCCGGACTCGGTCAGCTCGCGCTCGAGCTGCTGGACGTGCTCCTCCGCCACCACAGCCTCGACCAGCGCAACCCCCTCGCGCCACTCGAGAGAGCTTCTGAGCGCGTAGCGCTCGAGCGAAGCCTTCAGCCTGCCCGCTTCGCCCCTGTACGCGAACTTGAGCAGGTGCCTGCGCTCGGAGACGCGGGCTAGAGCCTCGTCGTAATCCTCGTAGATCGCGGTCACCCTGCCATCTGCCATGACCGCCACCCTACCCCTCAGCTCCTGGATGTCGAGCGGGTTGTGGCTGATCACGATGACGCACCTGCTCTTGCTAGCTTCGCGCAGGAAGGAGATCGTGACCCCGCGCGCTTGCGCGTCGAGCCCCGCTAGCTCGTCGACTATCAGCACCCTAGCCGACTCGGCGAGCATCAGCTTCGCGACCTCGAGCTTCTTCCTCATGCCCGGCGAGAAGGCGGGCAGATCCCTCCTCTCCGGCGGAACGCCGAGGAGCTTCAGGACTTCGGTCGCCCGTGAGGGGTCCTCGCCCCTCAGCTCGCAGTACGTCTTCAGGTACTCGAGCGGGCTCTCCGTGCCGAGCAGCGGGAAGGGGGGCTGCTGCCTGGCGATCGCGACGAGCACTTTGTTCTCGTGCCGCGCGTGAATATCGACGCCGTTGACCAGCACGCGCCCCCTCCACGGTTTGAGGATCCCGGCGATGACGTGGGCCAACGTGGTCTTGCCGGCCCCGTTCGGGCCTATCAAGAACAGCACGCCGACCCCCGCCTCGAAGCTGACCCCCTTAAGTACCTCCCTGAACCCGTAGCCAAAGTGCAAATCTTCGACGCTCAGCATGCTGCGAAAGCTTGTTGAGCATCTCAAAATATAAGGATTTGCGGAGCGCGGCCATCGTGCCGTGGCACTCACCCTACGGATTCCGCCCCGTGGAACTAGAAGGAAAAAGGAAACGTACTTAAGACGTGTGATGGATCCTGTAGAGAAGAAATCTTGATTGCTGGCAGAGCTGAATACGTGGAAGAGCTAGCGGTGAAACGGTTTATGCGGGTTCTAGTAGCAACACAGTTAGCGGGATCGTATGCGAAAAGCGCGCTCAATGGTTTTTACGTCACCTCCTCTACGAGGGCGCGGAGCTTAGAAGAGAGATGCAGGCCAGGTCTCCTGCCAACGCTAGGAGGTTCTCGTGGGATGCGTGCGCTGCCGAAATCGCTATAACTCTCGAGCGCATCGCGAGAGAGCGGTGAGGAGAAGGCTCTTGCCTCTAATCAACTGCATTGCTCGAGAAATAGTAACCAACGTCGTACTAGAACTTTTAGGTTCGTTTCTAAGAAGTCTCTACATGGTGGTGCTGTACTACGCGGCGCTGCGAGCGTTCAGTGAGCAGTACGCTATGCTGGCTGCAACGGGCCTCGTCTTGAACTACTTCATCGTAAGCGCTCGCAGTCAAGGAGCATACGCCTACTATTCTATGTATAGCCCGGACAACGTCTTAGCCGAGCTACCGGTGCCCCCGATAACGGTGTTCAGACTTACGTGGCTCCTCTCCTCGGCAATCTCGAGTGCCGCAACGCTGGCCAACTTCTACGTTCTCCAGCTCACGCTGGGGCACCTACGCGCGGCACCCCCGTGCTCCCTCGAGGTGCTGATCCTATCGACTCTCGCGTCACCAGCGATCTCCCTCTTTATGGCGCTCCACGGAAGCTTCCAACATTACGTTACTAGCTCGTTTTCGCTCCGCGTTTCAGCTTACTTAGCCAAAAAAATTAACATCAATTACCCCCTCGTGACGAGAGTTACGTCCCACATGGTAGTCCTGCTGATCTTCTTCCTCTACTCGGCTGTCCCGATCTACTACACGCTGGAGTCGATGCCATGGTGGGCTAGACCGCTGGCGCTCGTCAACCCGCAGACCTTCCTCATCGAGGCGGGGAGGGGCGGGATGAGCGCGGCGGAAGCGGCCGCCGCCATAGCCCTTTCGCTGTGCGTGTACTACGCAGCGAACGAGAAGCTCTTCGAGAGGTTCGTGGAGGCGAGGCGCTGCGGCCGGGGGCTGTAGCGCGTCACGTCGGCACCTTGTCCTCGGGCGGCGGCGTCCAGCTCTTCGTCAGCTCGGCGAGCCTCCTGAGGACGCCCGCGGGCAGCCCCTTCCTGCTGATCAGCTGGTTGAGGATGGAGAGGAGCTCGTCGTAAGTCTTCCTATCCACGGGGAAGGGCACGCCGTCCTTCCCTCCCACCGCGTACGCGAACTTGAAGGGGTCGGGCGGATGCGTGACGGGGTCCCTCCACGAGGGCGGGGTCTCGTAGACGAGCTCGGCCACCAGGGCTAGGGCCCTGATCGTGGAGGGCCCCACGCCCCTGACACCCAGCAGCTCCTCGTAGCTGCGGACGCCCCGCTCGCGAGCCAGCTCGAGCGCCTTCCTGTTCACCGAGAGCCCTCCAAGCTGCCTGTACTTCGCAACGATCTCCCTGACCTCGCTCGCCGGGTAGGGTGAGTAGCAGACTAGCTGCGCGTAGCCCTGAGCCGCCGCTAGCGCCTGCTTGAGCTGCGCCTCCACCCTCCGCGCGCTCTCCGCCGCCAAGTCGGCGAGGAGCTTCCTGTGCTCGTCGATATCGCGGTCCACCGTGTTGAGCGCGAGCCCGGGGACCCCGCTCACGCCGGAGTGGGGGAGCTCAACGAAGCTGCGCACGGTCTCGGAGAACCAGTGGTAGCGGCGCGCCAGCTTCAGCGAAGCGTTCATGCCCTGCTGGACGACCGCCCACCTCCCTTCGGCGTCGACGAAGAAAGCGTGGTGGTAGAGCTGGTAGCCGGCCTGTAGCGCGGCGCTGTCCACCTTCGCCACGAGCGCCGAAACCCTAGCCAGCCCCTCTCCGTCCAACCCGAGCCTGGCGGCCAAGCTCCTCAGCTCCTCCGGCGTCCTCAAGCTCGCGTCCCCTTTGCCCCCAGCCGCGTACACCTCCAAGTCGAGCTCCGAGAGAGCGCGCTTCAGCACGGCAGTTGTAACCGTGGTGGAGCCGGAGGAGTCCCAATCCATCCCGATCAAGTTGCTCAACGCTTGGAACCACACGGGGTCGGCAACCCTCTCGAGGAAGCCCCTTGTCCCGTACTCGTCGACGACGAGCTTGACCACTACCTTACCCAGCTCCATCATCCGGGCTAGGAGCCAGCGGGGCACCTCTCCCGTGTGCAGCGGCAGCTCTGCGAATCCCCTCCTCATCCTCAATCAATACCGCGGGCTGCTTAGATAAAAGTTACACTCGCTGCGCCGCTCCCTCCCGCTGCGCCTTTAAAACGGGAAAAGGTAGCTCTAGCCGGTAGCGAGCGCCTTCAGGAGCTCCGCCGCGGAGACGAGGTCCTTCGGCAGCCTAACTCTCGCGGTCCTTCGGGGGTCTACCAGCTGGCTAATCTCGACGTCGGTGGCGAGGCTGGCCAGCATGTAAGCGTCATGCCAGTCCAAGCCGAAGGTCTTGGCGAGCGCGTCAACCGCTACCTCGACCGCCGTCCTCACGGCCCGCTCCAACCCATCTTCGGACACGAGCACGTAGCACGAGTCACCGAGCTCGACGACGGGCCACCTGGGAGCCAATCCCTTCACCACATTCACGCTGGCGAGCACCCTGCCGGGCGCCTCGCACGCCGCGACACAGACTTCGCCGTCGCCCATCACCGCGTGCAGGTCCCCGACGCCGAACAGTGCCCCCTCGTACTCAACCGGGAGGTACACGGTAGCCCCCTCGGTCACGAACCTCGTGTCCAGGTTCCCGCCGTGCCTGCCCGGAGTCCCCGTTGGAGGCTTCTCGCTGGATGCGACCCCGATCACCCCCACCATCTTGCGGGCTTTCAGCTTGAAGCGAAGGAACTCGACGTAATCCCCCGTGATCCGGCAAACCCTCGTCCTAGCTTCGCGAGCGGCGTGGGACAGCACGCCCTCGCCCGGGATCGTCACCACGATCCCCTGCTCGGCCAGCTCGATGCTGAGGATCTTGACGGCTAGCGCATCCCCAGGCTCAGCGCCTTCCACGTACACAGGGCCTGTGGCTGGGTTGACCCGGCTCCAGTCGATGCTCTCAAGAGCTTGGCGTTCGTCGACCACCTGGCCACCCAGCGCGTCCAAGCACTCGAACTCCACTAGGTCGCCCGGCGCGGCTCTAGCTGCCGGCGGCACGCTCGGGTCGAAGCTGTAGAACAGGTGCTCCTTGGAAACCCTCACTAACCGCCGCACATCCCCTCGAAGCAGCCTGTACTTCAGCTCCTTTAATCTTTGCTTAACTCTTGTCCGGAACTCAAGCGTGCCGAAAGCTGATGTTACGCTCTACAAGAGGAGCAGCTCCGCCTCCCTTAGCGTGCCTCTAACGGGATCCACCTCCAAGCCGAAGATCTCTAAAGCCGTGACACCTATGACCACCGCGTCCTCTGCCTCTCCGAAGATCACCGGTACGGTTCTCCTCTCGCCCATGAGGAGCAGACCGACCTCGCCCAGGTCCCGCTCAACGTAGCCGCCGAACACCTTGAACCTCCTCCTACCTAGCGGCTTCAAGCCGAGACTCTCCAAGATGTTCCTGCGGATCACAGTATACACAGCGCCAGTATCCACTATCCCCTCTATCTCCAAAACCCGGCTTGGATCGGCTGGGTTAAACACCCCCACTTTGACCTTAACAAAGCCCACGAAAATCCGGTCGAACTACCGGCTTAAAAGCGCGCTGGATCCGGCAACGCCCACGGAAGAAATACAGGGAAAATGTGTTTTCTAAGCAAGAGCTTCACAGGCGCGGTTAGTACCCCCCTAGCTCCCGCTCGTATGCCGCGGCTAGGATCTCCCCCCAGTTGTCTGCGTCCGCGAACGTGCCTTCGAAGAAGCGCATCACCGGTGGCTCGTACACCCACTTCAACCCCTTCACCAGGTCCCTGTGCTCCCAGAGCCACACCAGCCTATCGACGATATAGTCCAAGTGCCCCCTCAGGTAGGTCTTGCGGGGGATCCCGAAGCGGACTAGGTCGAGCTGAACGGGTACCTCTTCGCCTGTCTGAGGGTCCCTATCCATCGAGACCTGGCCCCTTTCCATCGTTCTGACGCCGCTCACCAGGTAGACGGCGCACGAGAGGGCTGCCGCCGGATAGCCGCCGGCGGTCCTGGAGGGCGGTATGAGCGGCACGTGGGGTAGGAACTCGCGGGCGTCGACGTGCAAGCCCAACCCGCCGGGCGGGTGCACAACAGGTACGCCGTGCTTGTCGAGTTCGCGCACGAGGTACTCCACCTGCCTTATCTCGTAGAACGGCATGTTGTCGTCGAACGCCATCCTGAGGCCGTCGATGAGCATCGCTACCTCCTTCAGCGACATGCCGCCGTAGGTCGGATGCCCCTCGAACACGGGCTGCCAAACTCTCATCTTCTCCCACAGCTCGGCGCTCTTGGTCGTGATGAAGCCGCCGCGGCAGTAGAAGCCTTTCCGAGCGCTTGCGTAGGTGATGTCCGAGAGCTCGATCAGTTCAGCGGCCACCACCCTGGCGCTCTTGCTTCTGCACTCGGGGTCCTTAAGCCTCATCAGAGCCACCTGCCAATCCAGCATGCTGATGTCCGAGACGAGTAGTAAGCCGTACTTGTCGCACACCTCGCGCACTTCGCGGAAGTTCTCCATCGAGAACGGCTGACCGCCCAGCAGGTTGCCGCAGTACTCCATCCTCACGGCCGCAACCTTCTCGGGGCCGAGCTCCCTTACCGCGCTCTCCAGCGCGCTCACGTCCATGTTGCCCTTGAAGGGGTACTCGCTCCTTGCGTTGTAGGCTTCGGGGTGCGGGAACTCCAGTACCCTTCCTCCGTAAACTGCCTCGACTATCGCCCTAGTGGTCGTGAAGTGAACGTTCGTGAGAACGTAGGGCTTCCTGCCGCCATCCATCAGGACCCTGAAGACTATGTTTTCCGCGGCCCTACCCTGGTGGGTGAGGATGAGGTGCCTGTGAGGCACGAGCTCCTCGAAAATCTTCTTCAGCTTCTGGAACGCCTTGTTCCCAGCGTACGCGTCCTCCATGCCGATGCCCATCATGTCCGAGAGCTGCTGGGTGCTCGCGGCGCTCACCCCGCTATCCGTTAAGAAGTCCAGGAACACGTCCTCGAGCGGTATGCGGAAGGTGTTCCACCCCTCCCTGCGCAACACCTTGAGTCGCTCCCTCACTGGGAGCAGCTGGAGCTTCTCGAAAACCCTGACGCGGAAGTCCTCAACGTAAAGCTCCCCGAAGAACCTGCTCCTAACGATCATCTATGTCACCCCAGGCGCGCAGAAGCCGAGCGAGCCGAGAATCCGACCCCACATGCAGCCCCGCGCTAAACTTCCCGCTCGTCGTTGCTCGAGCTGAACGCAGCTCTCCTCACACGTTTTCAATATTGGGGATGCATCTCCCCTCGGGAGAAAGGGCTTTCCCTGAGATTATTTAAATCTTCTCTACTTAACTGCCAAAAATCCTTAAACGGAGTACACCCGCGCGCTATCCAGCTTTAGGGCGGGACATAGAGACATCTTTGACAATCTGCTGTACTCGACCGCCGTCGTCAACGGCATGCTCTTCCTCACTCTCGATCGAATGCTCATCAAGTTCATTGAGAGGGAAGGTTTACCCAAAGCAGCGGTTAAGCCGGAAAAATTGTGAGCGGTGCTACTCCAACTTGCTCAGCAGCGCGCGTCGGAACGCGTGGTGGGCCCGCCGGGATTTGAACCCGGGACCTCGGGGGCGAACCCCTCTCCCGCGCGTGAGGCGGACGTCCTACCGCTAGACCACGGGCCCGAACCGGGTAGAGCGAGGTTCTGAATAAGCTTTTCGCTTAACACGCGTTCCATAAGAAGGCTCGACCAACGCAGCTGGGACGGAAAACGCTAGTTTTACCGCACTTTTCAAAGCGATTCAAGAACGTCAAAGTTGAGGATGCTGTTCGGGAGCCTTCCGAAAGCTCCGGGTGCCGTGCTCGCGCATTCGCGAAGCGCTTTCAAGTTCTCCTCTCTCCAGAGACTTGAAAACATACTCTTAGCGCGCTCCAGGCTCAGCTCTTCCTCGGAGCGGATACGCTGTACCTCCCGAGCTCTCATCAGAGCTACTGTCGGATCGTAACGCCAAAGCGCATAGCTCCAATACTCCTCCCAGGAGAGAGCGTGGTAGTAGCGCTGGTGCAACCTCTTTACAGAGTGTTCGACCAACCCCCAATCCTCCAGCTTGTGCTCTCTAGAGATTGCGAGCTCGTAGAGACCCTTGTAGGGGCATAGCGAGCATGAGACACGCGGCAGACCCTCGAGGTAATGGGGGTGGACGAATCGCCTGCTCACGAGCTCTAAAGCCACCTGCTCGATCGGCATGTCGTAAACGAGGTTGAGGGTCTTCCCCGCCAGGTAGGCGGTCTTCGCGAATGTCTTTGACAGCTTCTCGGCGCGCTTGCCCGACTCGGCTATCCTCTCGGCTTTCGCCTCGATGTCCGCTCCAACAGCCTTCATCGCCTCGCGGAGCGCTTTCATTTTCAGGAACGTGCACCAGCGCGTGCCACGGCGGGGCAGCCCGTCCCTGTTCAAGTAAAAGAGCATCATCCGCCTGTCCGCCTCGACGACCTCCAGCTCAAGACCCAACCTGCCCGCTACGCGCTCGGCGTAGTCGATGCTGCTCGGCGGCTCGAGGTAGGGCACGTGCACGTACACGGGGATTGCGCGGAAGCCCACGAGCTCGCTGAGCATCGCGACGGCTAGCAGGTTGAGCGTGCTGTCCTTGCCCCCGCTGAAGTCCACCATCACGCGCCGCCCCCTCAGCTTGTCGCCTACGGCTTGAGCCGCTTCGCGCACCCGCGCCTCTAAATCCACAGCACTACCAGCGGAGTTGTCGAGCGGCGGCTCGTAAACCGCTCGCAAGAAGCTCCCACCCCCGCTGTGGAGGAAGCCGCAATCCTTCTCCCACAGGTAGAGGTATAGTCGGTCCTCAACCATTACTTCTACAAAATCCGAGAACGCCCTAACGTACCCAGCAAGCTTACCACTTTCAAAGAAAGGGTACCTCTCCATCATCTCCGTTTAGCACCTCCAGCCTGCATGGTGAGAGTTTCAATCAACGTTTCAACTGGGTCAACGCAGACTGCGCTCATACGAGCTAGCGTGCTCCAGTTCCTGTTACCTACCACCCTTCCAGGATTTCTACGCGAATCTTTCCTTCAAGAGCGCGTTTAAACGCTTCAGCGTCGCTCGCGCTGCCCACGATCTCCCCGTAGTGCATGGGAATCGCTACCTTAGGCGTTATCGCAAGCGCGGCCCTGGCAGCCTCGGAGGCGTCCATCACGTAAACGCCGCTGACGGGCAGCAAAGCCACGTCGACCACCCCCTTCAGCTTCTCCATCTCCGGGATGAAGTCGGTATCTCCCGCGTGGTAGACCGAGACGCCGGCCAGCTTAACCACCACCCCGATGCCCTGGTAGTCCCTCGTGTGAAAACGTTTCCCGACGTTGTATGCCGGTACAGCCTTCACTTCAATCCCCCTGATGAATACGGCTTCGCCCGGCTTGAGGATCTTGTACTCGAAACCAAGCTTCTTGACCTTACTTTCGCAGTTCACGCTGGCCACGATGACTGCGTCCTTCCTCGCGACTTTCCTCACGTCTTCGGGGCTGCAATGGTCGTAATGGTCGTGCGTACAAATCACTACATCCCCATCGTTGGTGCTCCGCGGGACGTTGAACGGGTCGATGTAGACAGTGACGCCGCCACTTGACAGCCTAAAGCCAGCGTGCCTGATTCTCTCAATTACCATACCCTCGAACTCCAGTGCCTTCACGCGGAGAAGAGCGCACCACGCGCTAATAAGCTTAGCCGCCCCCCTCAAGCACCTGTGAGCCGCGCCCAAACTCCGTACAGCCAAAAGGAATCGTTGCGGCATCCCTCTAGCACCTTCTGAGCCCTTACGCAGTACCCGCCGTTACTCGAGTTGCCCTCGAAGGGGATAGAGACGGCGGCGCTGCGTGCTATACTTTGCGGGCTTTATAAATTACATACCTCTCGACCTTCCTCAGTAGCAGCGCGCCGATGGGTAGTGAGACGGTCGCGTAAGCGGCGTGGATTGTGAGCTCTTAGCTTAAGGCTTCCGAGCGACACTCCCAAAGCAGGGCCTTCTGCAACCCTTCGAAGACGTAGACGTGAGGGAAGGCGTAGCTGATCGGTAGCGCGCGCTAGGCTCGGGGCATATATTCTTAAGGAGGGAAAGCGCGCGTAAGCGGAGCGGAGTTCCTTAGGGACGCGGAGGTGTTCTCTCACAGATCTTCACCCCCTCCTCCATGTCTAGAAGCTGCAGCAGCACCTTGAACTTCAGCTCGAAAAGCAGCGCTGGGTTGCTGACGATCACGGGCACCCCGCTCAAAGCCTCCAGCGCGTGCTCCGGCGGCAGCGCGTCGATGCACACCACGTCCACGAGCTCCTCGGGAACCCCCAAGGCCTCCGCTACGTCCACGGCTAGCCCTCCCAGCTTGTACGGGTCGCACCCCCGCTCCATGAGCACAGCCACGTCGTAGTCCCCCTTCAAGGCGTAGCCCTTCGCCCGCCCCCCGTACAGGAGGGCGAGCGTTACCTTGCCGCTTAGCGCGCGCTTGAGCTTTTCGACCATGCCAGCGACGCTCTCTTCGGGAGGGTCGATGGGCTTGCCTTCGATGCTCCTTAGCACAGTGGACACCACCCTCCGCGCGTCCACCTTCAAGCGCTCCGCGAACTCGAGTATCCTGTCTCTATCGACGAGGGCGTAAGCGTGCACGAGAAGGTTCCTGAGCCCCGCCAGGGACCTCAGCATCTCCGCGTCCTCCCTGCTCAAGACTCCCTGCTCCCACAGTATGTAACCCACTTCGGAGTATGCCCTCGGTCTCCTCCAACCCAGCGCGGCTATCACCATTAGGCCCAGATCGAGAAACGCCTGGATGACAAGCTGAACGAGCCGCTCGATACCCCTGTAACTCTTTTCAGTCTCAAGCTCCTTCAAGAGCCCCTCTACCAGCTCAGCCTGCCTCCTAACCCTCTCCAGCGCATTCACATGTAGCTAACATCGCATCACATTTTAAGACTGCCGAAAAACCCTACGAGACATTAAACCGGATTAGTGGCGTCCGCTCAGGTAAAAATTCTCTCCTTACTTTGGGTAGTTAAGCTAATCTTAGCGCGCGCTTGAGACGAGAAACGCGTTAGCACCCTAGTTAGCGACAGCTACGTCAACGCGAAGCTGGCACCAACATCCCGCAGTGTAACGGCTGGCGAAGAAGAGATGAACGGTACGAGAAAACACTGCGGAAGCCAGACTGCAAAGGCTTTCCAAGGCTTATCCCTAGGCAACTGAGGCATCATAAACACAGTGTAGACCTTAGTGCACCTTTATCTCGACCCCGCACAGCATCGGGATGCACTCTAATCTAAGCATGCAGCGTAGTTCTGCCCCCATCTGTTGCAGTACACAGTGTCCTCTAAGCGAAGCCTCTCCTTAGCTTTGGGCATCTCCTTAGCTTTACCCACTGGTATTATCGCCTGAAGCACGTACTCTTTGGGTACACCGAGAAGCTCGTTAGCCCACTCCACCTTCGACGGAGTGTAAGTCAACGAAGCGAGACCTTTCTCTTCGAGTGCCAGCAGCATGTACCCTATAGCTAGCCATACGCTTTGAACCCAGTATGGTTCACCGCTCTTCCCGAAGACCATTATCAGGACAGGTGCTTGCGTTAGGAACTCTTTCCTCCACGTAATTCCCCTTTCTCCGAGCCACTTCTTCATCCACTCGGGCGCTCGCGAATGGAACCCTCTCTCAACCTCCTCGCAGCACATCCTTATCTTAACCTTCAGATCCCCATCAACAACGATGACAAACCTCCACGGCTGCCTGTTGGCACCCGAAGGAGCGTTGCAAGCCACATCTATCGCGTACAAAACGTCTCTCAGATCTATCGGGTTGCTCAAAAAATCCCTGACACTAACCCTCCGCCTCGCGAGGTCGAGCACGCTACCCATAGCGGATCACCCGCGGACCGGTGCACCGCGTCGTAGAAACCATTTTCGCTGCCCTCGCACTGTTCCATCGCTTTCATAATATTTT
>Ga0185307_1001915_pt1 | contig 11153 bp, 11 predicted proteins | sample LHCtaG_FD_128010 | JGI IMG/M metagenome (GOLD analysis project Ga0185307, IMG submission 128010) | Hot spring microbial communities from Little Hot Creek, USA to study Microbial Dark Matter (Phase II) - LHC4sed_matched (SPADES... | ecosystem: Environmental > Aquatic > Thermal springs > Hot... | reverse complement strand
TTTTATAATTTTTATTGATTCATACATTTCTAATACACGAATCACAGCTTTGTCAAAAACATCACCATTGTATAATACAGGTACATTAAACTCCACCATACCATAAGCAGAATTTTGTGGATCATCTCTTCTTACATCTATATTTATACCACTTGCTCTTGCAGTAGGACCTACAACACAAAAACTTATTGCATCTTCTTTAGTTAAAACACCAACACCTTTAAGTCGTGCGTGTATCACTGGATCATCCATTATTGCACCTTTAAACATATCCAAAGCTGGTGCCAACTCATCACACATTTTTTCAACTTGTGGTATTAAATCTTTTGGTATATCTTTTCTTACACCACCAATTTTAAACATTGCATAATGTTGACGATTACCGGAAATAATTTCTAAAATATCGCATACTGTCTCTCTATATTTCCAGGACCACATCCATACAGTGTTATATCCTATAAAATGTCCTGCAAGACCAAGCCAAAGTAAATGAGAATGTAACCTTTCAAGCTCACCAATTATACTTCTTATATATTTTGCACGCACTGGTATATCTATCCCAAGTAAATCTTCTACTGCATTAACATAAGCAAACGGGTGTGATGTAGAACAAATACCGCAAATACGTTCAACTAAAAACGTTACTTGGTCAAAATGTTTCGTAGTAGAAAGTTGTTCTATCCCACGATGATTATACCCTATCTCTATATCAATATCAACAACAGTTTCTCCGTCTATATATAGTTTAAAAAACTCTGCTTCTTCTTGCAAAGGATGATATGGACCTATTGGAATTATTTTTCTTTTGTTATTTTCCATTTTTATTTTTCCCTTAAAGGATAATTTCCTTCAGGCCAATCTTCAGATAAAAGCAAATGTTTTAAATTTGGATGACCTACAAAATTTATTCCTAAAAGTTCCCACATTTCTCTTTCAATCCATTCTGCTGCTTTAAAAACTTTTGTTAAACTTTCAATCTCTGGTTTTTCTTTTTCTAATTTTACTCTCAATGTAACAATTTGTCCAGTTTTGTCATAACTAAAATGATACAAAATTTCAAAATTCTGTTCACAATCAATACCAGTTGCTGTTTGAAATCTGAAACCTAAATCGTCAAACAAAATTTTTGCACAATCAATAATATTTTTTTTATCAATTTCAATATAATATCTTCTTTTATTTTTTTCAAAAAAATTTATAATTTTGTTTCCAAATTTTTCTTTTACTTGTGGTATAATATCTTCATTCATAATCATAACAATTTAACTGTGTCTTTACAATTTTTATTTTACATTTTTGGCGAACCAGAAACCCGCTGTTACTAACAATTTTATTCTAAAAAATTATTTACTTAATGCTTTAACTAATTTTACAACACCTGCTATAATTGCCTCAGGTTTTGGAGGACAACCTGGTATATATGCTGCTACAGGGACAAATTTATCAACAGGTCCTGGACTATTATACGAATCTTTAAAAATTCCTCTACCACATGCACATGTACCAACTGCTACAACAAAACATGGTTTAGGAGCTTGGTTGTATAAATCAATAAGTTTTTGATAATTTTTATAATTTGGTACACCTGTTACAAGTAAAACATCAGCATGTCTTATTGAACCCACAAGTTGTATACCAAACCTTTCTAAATCATATCTTGGTGTTAACGCATCAAGTATTTCTATATCACAATTATTACATGGTGACAATGCCAAATGGAACACCCACAATGATTTAAGAGTTGATTTTTTTAATATGTTCATAAAATTATAATCCTACCAATGCTAAAATAATTGAAAACAAACTTAATGGAAAAACTAAGAACCAGAAAAATTTTATTATCTGGTCAATTCTTAATCTTGGATTTACATTTCTTATAAGTGTAAAAATTATAATAAGTAAAACATATTTTATTATTAAAAGAAACCACCCACCTTTAAATAAAAATACAGTTATAATAAAAAGCGGTACTGTAGAAAACAAAATTTGTCTTGTTAATCTTATTATACCTAAAAGTGGACCTGAGTATTCTATAAAGATGCCACTTGCAAGTTCTGTTTCTGCTTCAGCTACATCAAATGGAACAAGACCTAATTTTGCTTGGAAACATATTATAGCAACAATTAAAGCAATTATTTCTGAAACACTTGAAAACGCTGAAATTTTCATCAATTCAGCAAATTTTATACTGCCTGATTTTATAATTGAAACTAAAACTGCACAAATAAGTGGTAATTCATAAGACAACATAAGTTTTATTTCTCTTGAAACACCAACTACAGCTATAGGATTTCCAGAAGCAGCAGAACTTATCATAAACATTATTGAAGGTATCATAAATAAATATAAAACAACTATAATATCACCTACAAAACTGTGTTGTGGTAAGATTATTACTAACCACACTATTGTTGCAACAAGGACAGATGAAACTAATCCAATAACAAGTGGTAAAACAAACAATGTTTTATTTGCAGTATCAGGTATAACAACCTCTTTAGAAAAAAGTTTGAACAAATCATAAAAATTTTGTAACAAAGGTGGACCTTTACGCCATTGTATCCTTGCAGTGAGTTTTCTATCAACCCAAGCAACTATCATTGAGAAAATACTAACAAAAACAAATCCCGGGAAAATTAAATAATAGATTATACTCATTGTTTTATTTCCCTATAGGTTCTAAAATCCACTTTTTAACTCTTGCAACAAGATTTTTGTTTATCTCATAAATATCCTGTTTTTCATCATGTTCAATTTCAATATATTGTATTGCACCTTCAGGACAAGTTATAACACATAATGGCGGATTTTTATCATCAGCACGTGGTAAACAAAAATCACATTGTGAACTTTTGTATTCTAAAACATCTTTGTATATTGTTCCAAAAGGACACGCAACTAAACAACTTTTGCAAGAAGTACACCTAAACAAGCTTCTATGAAGTATACCATTTTGATCTTTAAACAACGCTTCATTAGAACACGCAGTTATACAAAACGCATCTTCACACTTGCGACAGATATAATATTGCAACACTTTTGAAAAAAATTTTTCAAACCCTTTATTTTGTGATTCTTCTTTTTCTGAATCTCTAAATGTTCTTGAATGTTTGTAATAATATGAACATTTTGCTTTACATTCTTTACAACTATAACATTTTTCTATATCTATAAAAATACGTTTTGTCATTTTTTTTCTCATTCAAATGGTTCAGGTATATCTTTTAGTTGTTCCCAACTAAATACTGGCCCGTCTTTACAAATAAAATAACTTCCTATCTGACAATGACCACATTTTCCTAACCCACAACTCATGTTTCGTTCCATTGAAAGATAAATCTGTTGCGGCTTAAATTTCATATCAACAAGTTTTAAAGTTGTAAACTTCATCATAATCGGTGGACCACAAACTACCGCAACACAATTTTTTACATCAACCTGAATTTTATCTAATAAACAGGTAACCACACCTACAGTCTCATCCCACTCTCCAGGTTGACATTTATCTACAGAACGCAAAATTTCTAACCCATTGATTTTTTTCCATTCAGGAAATAAATATTTGTATACTATATCCTGTGGTGTTCTTGCTCCATAACATAAAATAATTTTTTTAAAATCATTTATTCTTTCAATCAAAGTTAACAACAGTGACCGCAATGGTGCAAGTCCAACACCACCACCTATTATCAAAACCTCTTTCCCTACGAATTTATCCACAGGATAACCTTTACCATAAGGACCACGAATACCAACTATATCACCTTCTTTCATAGAATGTAACACTTCCGTCATTCTTCCAACACGCATTATTGTAACATCAATTGTTTCAGTTTTATATGGTGAGGAGGATGGAGTAAACGGTGCCTCACCAACACCATATACAGTAAGTTCTATAAATTGACCTGTTTGAAATACAAACTTTTCACCATTAAGTGGTTCTAAAGTAAATGTTTTTATATTAGGTGTTTCTTCAATAATTTTTTTTATTTTAAAATTTTTTGGAGAATATATACTCATATTATTTTTTTACAAGCACTTCTTCACCTTTTGCTAAAACTAAATTCCTTATTACTTTTCTTATATCAATTTTTGCAGGACATACTTCAATACATCTTCCACAACCTGTACAAGCATAAAAACTAAAATTTTCATACCTATATACAAACTTACATTGGTATCTATTTCTGAATCTTTGATATTTATACTTTCTTGGATTTGCACCACCTGCTACACGACCGTATCCTGTGAAATGACACACATCCCAAACTCTGTCCCTGTATTGCTCATTATATGACTTAGAAGCTTCTCGTATCAAAAAACAATAACAACTTGGACATATAAAATTACATCCACCACATTGAACACATTTCTCAGATTCTATCTTCCAAATTTTATCAAGTTCATAAGAATGTTTTAATGTTTTATAATATTTCTCATTTTCTTCTTTCAAAAATTCGTTGTTGAAAATATAAATTTTTCTATTTGCTACTTCACGATTACTATTTCTTTGAACTTCTTCTGTTTTTGTAGGTTGTTCAAAATTTTGGAAATACTTTTCTAAAAATTCTTCACCAGCTGAAGTATAAGATTCTAAAATTAAATTATTTTCATCAACAAACGATATATTTAAATCACTTATACCATCTTTTTGTTCAACATAAGGTTTACCACCAACTATACCACAGAAACATATTTGCTGAGGTTGGATACAATCAGCAGTAATTATCAAAGTTTTCTCTCTATAAGTTTTATACATTTCATCAACATAATCACTCAAAAACATTTTATCCAACACTTTTATTGCTTGAACATCACACCATTTTATCCCAACTAAAATTTGTTGTTGTAATTCAGAGTTGATAGACAAATTATCTTTTGCAGGAAAGAATAGTAATTTGATAGGTTCTATAGTCCTTATATTTAAAAGAGTAAAATTTTCTAAATTTTTATTTATAAGAGAATTAGATAAATGTCCATCTCTACAAGGAAAGTAAATTAATTTTTGTTCTTCTCGTACCAATTCATAAAGTATATTAACAAAATCAGTATAGGAAATAAGACGTTTCATTTTTTTATAAATTTTGTGAAAATTTACAAAAACAAAAAATTTTTGTCAATAGTTTTTTCAAAAAAATTTATTTTTCAATATTATTTTGGCATTTAATACAATACTTCGCCCAAGGTAACACTTTTAACCTTTTTTTAGTAATCATTTTTCCACAATGTTCACAAATACCATAAGTTCCTTTATCAATTTTTTCTAAAGATAAAGATATTAAATCAAGAATTTTTCTTTGTGTATCAGTAAGTTCCTGCACCATTTCTTTACCAAGGACACTGTCTGCTATATCTGCTTCATCACCTATCTCATCAAACAATAGTGTTTTAACATCTTTTTGCAAACTCATTAGTTCTTCGTATTTTTTTAATAATTTCTCTTTACATTCCGCAATAAATTTTTTTGACAACTTTTTAATTTTTTTTACCTTTTTTATTTTCTTTCTTTTTTGCATAGTTTTCCTCATTATTTTATAACTTTTATAGTTTTAAGAAACTCACTTTCTTGTCCTACTACACGAACAGTAAACGAAGCAAGTTCTTCTAAATAACTAATAACTTCTTTTGTTATACGTTCACCTGGTGTTAATATAGGCAACCCTGGCGGATACGGAGTTAATACTTGTGCTGAAATATGTCCAGCAGCTTTTTTTAACGGGACACGTTTCGTATTTGTTGAAAAAAACGCATCTCGTGGTAACATTACAACTTCTGTAGTAAGTGGAGGTAGTTGTAATTTCCAAAATTTGTGTTTACCATAATATTTTTTGGATATATCAGTTATAGCATACACTAACTTCTCAATATCTTCTTTAGTAGTACCAAACCCTGTTATTGCAACAAGATTAAACATGTCAGCACAATCAACTTGTATTTTATATTCTTTTGCTAAAATTTCTTCAATTTTATACCCAGGTAAACCTGTTTTTGTAACATTTATTGTAAGTTTTGTTAAATCTAAATCATAATAATCAGATTGTATTTCTTTCCTTACTAAAGTAAATATATTAGGCAATTTATTTATTTCTTCTCTTGCTTGTTCACAATATTTAATAAGTTTACTGAATACTTTAAATCCATATTTTACAACTTGCATCCTTGCTGCATCTATAGAAGCTAATATGAAATAATTTGGACTTGTGGTTTGTAACATTGATACTACACGTTTAACTCTGTTAATATCAATCTTATCTGATTTAAAATGCAATATTGATCCTTGACTCAACGCTGATAATACTTTATGCATGGAATGCACATACATATCAACATTAACCTCTGCTGCTGAAACTGGTAAGTCAGGATGAAATTTTAAATGAGGACCATGTGCTTCATCAACTAAAAGTATTTTGTTATATTTATTACATACTTCTTGAATTTTTATTAAATCAGTACATATACCATTATAATTTGGTGAAGTCACAAATACTGCTTTTGCTTCAGGATAATTCTTGATATATTCTTCGATTTCTTTAGATGAAACTTCATAAATTATATCTCGTTGCTGGTCAACTACTGGTTGTATCCATATCGGCCAAACTCCAGAAATAATTATCCCTGCTAAAACTGATTTATGACAAGTTCGGGATAAAATAACTGAATCACCTGGATCACACGCAGACATTAACATTGCAATATTTCCTACAGTAGACCCATTAACTAAAAAGAAAGCATGTTTACTGCCATATGCTTTTGCAGCTAACTCTTGTGCTTGTTTTATACAACCTACAGGATCATGTAACGAATCAACTTCTGGAAAGACAGTAACATCTAAATAATAAACATTTCTTTTTGTAAAATCTTTTAATTTAGGCAGTATACCAGCACCATTTTTATGGCCAGGTGTATGAAAAGAGACAACTTTGTTTTGTGCATGAGCAAGTAAAGTGTCAAGTAGAGGAGTTGAATTTTGATTTATTCTCATTAGTTTTAGTTTTTTTCTTTGTATTTGATAAAATGTTTTTGTCAAAATATATTTTTATTTTTTAATTTTCAATATTTTAAGAAAAAAATTTTTTCGTTATCAAACTTGAAAAAAATTTTTTTATTTTATAAAAATTTTTTATCTATGAAAACAAAAATTGAAACACCATATTATTTGATCGACGAAAAAAAATTGTTACGAAACTTAAAAAAAATTTTGTGGTTAAAAAAGAAAACCGGGGTTAAAGTACTTTTAGCATTAAAATGTTTTTCAACATGGAGTGTATTTAACTTAATGCGTGAATTTTTAGATGGTACCACAAGTAGTTCACTTTATGAAACACGGCTCGGATATGAAAAATTTGGTAAAGAAACACATGCATATTGTGTTGGTTACAAATTAGAAGAGATACAAGAAATTAAAAAATATGCAAAAACAATCATTTTTAATTCAGTTTCACAATTGAAAAGGTTCTATAAAGAAGTAAAAGATTTAGATATCGGTCTAAGAATAAATCCTAAAGTAAGTTATTCTCAATACGATTTAGCGGATCCTGCACGACGATATTCAAGATTAGGTGTATTAGAAGAAAAAGAAATTAAAGAAGTTATAAATTTAATAGATGGTGTAATGTTTCATTTTAACTGTGAAAATGACAATTTTGAAAATTTTTCAAAAAATTTAGACTATATATCAGAAAATTATGAATTTGTTTTAACAAAAGTTGATTGGGTAAGTTTGGGTGGCGGTATTTATTTCACAAAAAGAGGATATCCTTTGAAAGAATTTGCAAAAAAGCTATCGTGGTTTTCAAAAAAATTCAAAGTTCAATTATATTTAGAACCAGGGGAAACTGTGATTACAGAAGCAGGACAACTTATATGTAAAGTAGTTGACATTGTTCATAACGAGATAGACATTGCAATAATTGATGCGTCTACAGAAGCGCATATGTTAGATCTTTTAATTTATAGAACACCTGCAAAAATAAAATCATATCCTGAAGGAAAATATAAATACATGATTGCTGGAAGGTCATGTTTAGCAGGCGATGTTTTCGGAATTTATAATTTTAACAAAAAACTAAAAATTGGAGATATAATAAAAATACAAGATGCTGCTGGATATACAATGGTTAAAAAAAATTGGTTTAATGGTTTACAAATGCCATCTATTGTTATAAAGAGATTAAATGGGCAAATAGAAGTTGTAAGAAGGTTTACATATGAAGATTATTTGTATAGTTTATCATAAATTAGAAAGGAGGTGATGCCATGGCAAGAAAAAATGTGTTAATAATAGGAGCAGGAGGAGTCGCACATGTTGCAGCACATAAAGTTGCTATGAACAACGACATTTTAGGAGATTTATGTATAGCTTCAAGGACACAATCAAAATGTGACAAAATTATTGAAAGTATAAAAAGGAAAGGAAATATAAAAGATCCATCGAAAAAAATTTATTCAAGACAAATTGATGCTACAAAAACAGAAGATGTAATAAAACTTATTAAAGAAACAAAGTCAGAAATGGTACTTCAACTTGGACAATCATATTTAAACATGTCTGTTTTACATGCATGTATAGAAACAGGTGCTGCATATTTTGATACAGCAATCCATGAAGAACCAGATAAACCTTGTGAAGATCCACCATGGTATGCAAACTATGAATGGAAAAGAAAACCTCTTTGCGAACAAAAAGGTATAACAGCCATACTTTCAGTGGGCGCTGACCCAGGAATAGTTAATGCTTACACTGCATATGCTAAAAAACATTATTTTGATACAATTGAAACTGTAGATATTGTGGATGTTAATGCTGGTAATCATGGCAAATTTTTTGCAACAAATTTTGATCCTGAAATAAACTTTAGAGAATTTATAAAAGCATGGGTATGGATTGACAAAAAATGGGTTGCAGAACCTGTCCATACAATAAAAAGAGAATTTGATTTACCAGGTCTAGGAAGATATACAGTATATCTTAATGGACACGATGAAATACATTCTTTATCTCAACTTATGGATATAAATACAATAAGGTTTTGGATGTATTTTTCTGACCATTATTTAAATGTATTTAATACATTGAAAAATTTAGGACTAACTTCACACTTACCTGTAAAAACACACGATGGAAGAGAAGTTATTCCTTTAAGATTACTTAAAGCACTACTTCCAGATCCTGCATCTTTAGCAGGACCGAACTATACAGGTGTGGAATGGATTGGCAATTTTATAGTTGGCAAAAAAAATGGAAAACATAGAGAGATGGTAATATATTTAATTTGCGATCATCAAGCAGTATGGAGAGAGGTTGAATCACATGCTATCTGTTATACAGCAGGAGTTCCGCCAGTTATGGCTGCAATACTTGTTGCAAAAGGTATCTGGGATGTAAGAAAAATGGTAAATGTTGAAGAGTTAGATCCAGATCCATTTTTAGAACTTTTATCAAAAAACGGTCTTAAAACTTATATTGAAGTAAAAGATATAGAAAAAAAAGAAATATAAGTAGCTTAAATTGTTACACCCATTTTATTCGCCATATTCTTTGTGACTTATCTTTTAGTTCTTTTTTAAGATCTTTAATTTTTTTGTTTAATACAGGATGGACAAAATTTGGTGCTATCTCAGCTAACGGCCATAAGACAAACTTTCTTTTATGTAACTTTTCATGCGGAATTGTTAAATTTTTACTTTTTATAATTTTTTTGTCGTATAACAAAATATCTAAATCAATAGTTCTTGGCTGATATTTTTTCTTTGTTTTTTTTCTACCAAGTTTTTTTTCTATATCTTTCAATTTTTTAAGTAATTTATACGGAAGCAATTTTGTAGTAAGTTTTACTACACAGTTCAAAAAATACGGTTGATTCCTATTTTCAACAGGTGAACTTTTGTATAAAGAAGATTTTTTAACAATTTTACCTAGAGTTTTCAAATGCCACAACGCTAATTTAATATTTGTAAATTTATCTTTAAGATTAGAACCTATACCTATATATACATAATGCATTTTTATAATATTTTCTTAATTCTTTCTAACGCTTCCTTTATTCTTTCCTTATCTACAGTTAAAGCGAATCTTACATATCCCTCACCACTTTTGCCCATACCTACACCAGGCGTACATACAACACCTACTGACAACAATTTTTCTGTAAAACTTATTGAAGTTTCATTTTTTGGTATTTTGCACCAAACATAAAATGTTGCTTTTGGTATAAACGGCTCTAACCCAAGTTTTTTAAGACCATCTATTAAAATATCTCTTCTTTCCTTATAAATTTTTCTCATTTCTTCAACACAATCTTGTGGTCCTTCTAAAGCTACTATTGCAGCTTTTTGTATTGCTGTAAAAACTCCTGAATCATAATTATCTTTAACTTTTGCTAAACCAGCAATTATATCTTTATTACCACAAACAAAACCAATCCTCCATCCTGTCATATTATATGTTTTTGACAATGAATGAAACTCAATACCAACTTCTTTTGCTCCATCTACTTCAAGAAAACTTATCGGTGGTTCTTCAAAATATATCTCAGAATATGCACAATCATGAGCAATTATTATATTATATTTTTTTGCAATATCAATTGCTTTTTTAAAAAATTCTTTTGTTGCAACTTGTGTTGTTGGATTATTTGGATAATTTAAAAACATAAGTTTTGTTTTTTCTAAAATTTCTTTTGGAATAGAATCAAAGTCTGGCAAAAACTTGTTTTCTTCTTTTAACGACATATAAAAAATTTTGCCACCAGCAAATATAACTGATGATTGATACACAGGATACCCTGGTTCAGGTACTAAAACGTAATCTTCTTCATCAACAAACGCTAATGGAATATGTGCAATCCCTTCTTTAGAACCAATCAAAGAATGTACTTCTGTTTCAGGATTAAGTTCTACATTGAACCTTTTTTTGTACCAATTTGCTACTGCATTACAAAACTCCTTTGTTCCTCTACCAAAAGGATACTGATGATTTTTAGGATCTTCAACAGCTTTCTTCATTTCTTCAACAATATGTTTTGGTGTTGGTAAATCAGGATCACCTACACCTAAAGAAATTATATCTACACCTTTCTGTTGCAATTCTTTCTTTTTTCTATCAAGTTCAATAAACAAATATGGAGGTAATGACAAAAGTTTTTTACTATATT
>Ga0185307_1001914_pt1 | contig 11157 bp, 9 predicted proteins | sample LHCtaG_FD_128010 | JGI IMG/M metagenome (GOLD analysis project Ga0185307, IMG submission 128010) | Hot spring microbial communities from Little Hot Creek, USA to study Microbial Dark Matter (Phase II) - LHC4sed_matched (SPADES... | ecosystem: Environmental > Aquatic > Thermal springs > Hot... | reverse complement strand
GGGCCATGGAGGGCGAGGTCCCGGATGGGGTGGTGCGCGCATGGCGGCATTTGGCACTTTACGGGCCTGAAAAGCCCGAGTGGATATCCCTTTCCGTCTATGCCAGGCCTGGTCTCACCTTGGCCTCCATGGTCGTGGAGCACCTGCGTTCCGCAAACCGGCTTACAAATGAACTCTCACCAGAGAACTTCTTGCGTCTTGCTCCGATTACGGAGCGAAAATCCTACAAAGAGGTATGGGCATTGTTTCTCAGCACCCCCAAGATGCCGATCGTATCCCAAAGGACTGTGCGGGAGGCGATTAGGCGTGCAGTGCGCGAGGGCTTGGTGGGTGTAGAGGTGGAGGGGCGAATTTATTTCCGGGAGGACATCCCGGACGCTTATCTGGACGAGGCCTGGCTTTTGCCCCCAAGCGCAGTTCTCGCAAAGGAAGAGGTCGTGGCCCCGCCGGCGGCACCGAAAGCGGAGCCAACTAAAGTTGAGCCGAAGCCCACCCCTGTGGAGAGGCCGAAGACCACCTATCGGCTTAGGGCCAAGGTGCCCTGGCAGAAGATCACCGATGTCTATCGCGGCGTCATCGTGCCTCTGCAGAAGCAAAGCGACGATTTGGAGCTCGTGATTGAAATTCGGGCAAAAAAGTCTGAGGGAATCCCCAAGGATGTGATTGAGCTCACGGTGCGGGAGACCCTGCGCCAGATTAACGCGCAGATCCTCGAGGAGCGCGAGGAGTAGCTAGAGGAGTTTCTCCAAAATTTCCGCGAGATCCTCGGTTTCCGGCGGAGGAGGCGACCAGTCCACGTGCACTACTTCCGCACCTTGGGCTTTTATGGCCTCCGCAAACTCGGGAAGCCCCAAGTTGATGGCCTTGGGCCCCTCTGCCAAAAGCTTTTGAAAAGGCGAAAGCTTTTCCATCAGCGACCTCCGACAAGGTGCGAGACAAACTGTACAGCTTGGGCCTGAGTAGGAAAAACCAGAACTCCAGCGTTTTTGAGGCGACGCACCTGTTCCTCGTAGTTCTGTGGATCCGCCTCGGTCCCGCATACGGAACCTACAAATATCAAGTGCTCCCCACGCTGCTCCCGTTGGACTTTGGCCTCAAGAATCGCGGGAATGAGATCACCCGCGGGGTCAGGAGAGGCGTTGTATCCCAAAACGAAATCCAAGAGGATCACCGCCACTTCCCCGTCTTTGGCTTCCGCCAGAATGCGCTCATAGCGTAGAGTGGGGTCAATCATGGGATGTAGTCGGCCTTGGGTGAAGAACTCGTCGCCCATATCCAGAAGGGTGTGACCCTCGCTACGCAGAGGATTGGCTAGGGCATATTCTGGGGAAAGTGGTGCATTGGAGCGGAATGGGATTCCACGCCGGTAGAATAAAAGCTGCGCTTGATAACAAAACGTTCCACCCGCAAAAATCCCGCGGACATAGCGCTGTCTCGGCGAAAGCTTTTTCGCTTGCCCTTGGGCTAAGCTCGCAAGCTCCTCTTCCGTAACCCTTAAAAACTCGGGCACAGGGTAACCGAGGACCTGCAAAGTCAAAGCCACCGCTTCGTCAACGGTGCTTGCCAGCGGGCCAGGCCATTCTCGCCGTAATGTTTCGGAGATAGGGCCAAGGAAACAAGCGACAACAGGCTTCGACGAACGCTTGACCTTTTCGGCCAAGATGGCCAGGGTTCTTTCTCCTGGCGGTTTAGCGATGAAAACGACAACCTTTGTTTCCACATCTTTTTCCAAAGCCTCGAACGCGGTAAGAGTTGTCAATCCCCCAACGGCATCGGAAAAGTCACGGCTTCCTGTACCAATCGCGTGGGAAATTCCGGCGCCAGCTCGATGCACTAGACTGGAGAACTCCTGTAGTCCGGTTCCGGAAGCAGCGATGACTCCCACAGGGCCGCGGCGCACTACGTTGGCAAAACCAAGGCCTACGCCATGGACGATGGCAGTCCCGCAGTCAGGCCCCATGACGATGAGGCCTTTTTCGCGAGCTATGTTTTTCAGGACGATCTCGAGCTCAAGCGGCACGTTGCTGGAGAACAAGAAAACATTCAACCCTAGCTCTAGGGCTTTCTTCGCTTCTTGGCCAGCATACTGGCCGGGTAGGGAGATCACAGCAATGTTGGCTTTTGGCAGATAAGCCAGGGCTTGGGCCAAAGTTTTTGGGGCCTGCGGTGAAACCTCTCGGCCACCGGAGAGGAGCTCTTCCACTTTCGCCAGAGCCGCTCGGACCTTCCCCTCATCCTCACCAGCGATGGCCACTACCAAATCATTGGGGCCAGCGTGAGCTAGCTCCTCTTTAGGAAACCCTAAATCCAAAAGAATTTGGATGTTCGCGGGCGTGCCCATCACCACCGCGGCTTCGGTTATTCCCGGCTCAGCCCGAAGCCTCTGGCTCACCCGCATGAGGAACATAGAATCAAAGTAGCGCTTCTTTTGGATCTCACAGAGCCGAAACATTTCTTCTCACCCGACCCTTGTTACCTCGTACTTTTCCGCGAATCGCAAGAGGGCCTTCCGGAAGCATTCCATGGGCGCACGGACCAGGCCAGCCCCAATCTTGGGATGCCCAGGCTCGCGGTGAGCTATGGCGGTATCAATGATTGGGGTTATTCCCGTGCGCACCACCTTGCGGATATCAATCCCGATGGAAATGGGTTGGAAATCGAAGGCGGGTAGGCGGTAATCGGAGTGCGTTCCTACTGTGATTTCTCGCATCTCGCGGGTGTAGGCAATGGCTTGGGCTACCGTTCCGCCCACCAGGCTCAGGATGCCTGGGGCACCGCCGAGAACGAACGCGCCCCAACCCACGGTCTCGGTTATCGCGGAATCGCCCATATCCAGACCGGCATCCTCCGGCCGGTAGCCAGGGAAAAGAATGCCATCCACTTTGGGAGCGGGGGCCGTGAACCACTCGTCGCCAAGGCCGCTAACCTGGATACCGAACTCCGTGCCATTTCTCGCCATGGCTACGACTACCGTAGAGTACGGAATGTTCCTGGCTGGATCCGCGATGGATTTAGCAGCCGCCATTGCCGGCCCAAGGAAGAAGACAGGGTGGTTCACCAAAAGCCGCAGGGTGGCAAGGAGCATGTCCTTGGAAAGTCCGGCCTCGATCAGCGGGATACTCAGAGCGTTAGCTAAAAGGCTAGAGGCCGCGACCTGACGGTTATGGAGCTCATCGCCCATTTCCAGGGCCCGGGCAATAAGGGGTTTTAGGCTCAGTCCTCCGGCGACGCGCAAAGCAGCCCGCAAGGCAGGGCCAAAAATGTCGCGCCACCGCCGCAGGATCTCCACAGCCTCCGGGCTGTAATCCCCAAATTGCTGGCGATCTTCCACAGGCCGGCAAAAAGCACGATTCCCAAAAGCCTTGTTCTCCACGACGAACACCGGAAGGGAAGGGGAGATCGTTCCCGCCATAGGCCCCACAGCCTGATGATGATGGTTAGGCGAAAATTGAACTTCCCCGGAAGAAAGGAGATCCCAAGCTTCGCTAGGGTTTTTCGCCCAGCCTTCGAAAAGAGCGATAGCCACTGCTGAGCCCTTCTGCGCACCGGACATGCGCTCCCACGTTACCGGCGGTCCCGAGTGGAGAATGAGCTTTTCCGTACCGCGAAATGCGGGGATTACCTCGCGGGCAGGGGCCACATCCACGAGGACTGGGTCCCCAAGAACCATGCGCCGGACTGCTTCGGCATTAGCTTCCTCAATCCGCTCTTTCAGATCCGCCATGTTTTTCTCCTTTCTCAGCTTGAGCAGACCAAATGGAGAGGGCACCAAAAAGAAGACCAGTGCCTGTAGTGTGCCCAAGCTCCAGAATTTTTGAAGCCCAAAACTGCACATTTCTTTCGGCTCCGCTGAAGATGGCCTGGGCAAAATAATATAAAGGCGCGGGGCCGTAGCCTTGGCTAAAGTCCGAAAGAAGGCAAAAACTTAATGTGGTTGTGTGCTCTCGTGCCTTTCGCCAAAACGCTTGGTTGATCGCCCCTATTCGCGTGTTGATATTGGAGAGAGCGAAAAGGGCTCCGCCGATTACGTCATCGGCCAAGGGGGTCAAACCGGGCCCCATGCCAAGGCCCCGCTCCAACACGGGAAAAAGCTCCCCCTCATAAACGGCCTCCTGAAAATCCGAAACCCAGTTCTTATCAAGCTCTTGCGAGATCAAGGAAAAGACGGGCGTCATCAAGGAACGGACTTTTCTTAAGAACGTAGGAGAAATGCTCGCACACCCAAGGATGTGCGGATCCCGCCAAACCCGAGCTTCCCAACGGAGGGCGTCCCGCTCATTTTTCAAAAAATGCTTAGAAACGGAGAGCAAAGAGCAGGAAGGCCAGTCTGGAAGGCGCGAAACAATAATGGCCCGGCGGTGAAGAGCAGAACCAGGAAGGCTAAGCCAAAGCACTTCCCCATTCACCTCTAAAAATAGGGCCCGCGAGGTTCGCCCCAAAACCTGAGCTTCCTTCCCTTCCGAAAGAAGGGAATACGCGTGTTCACCGATCGCTTGTACGCGAATAGCCATGGGCAAAAGAGGGGGTGCCCTGCTCGGGGCACCCCCGCCTCCTCGTTACTTCGGTGAGCCGACGATTCCCTCAACCAACCAGTCGAATTTGCCCATGTCCATCGGGCCCCAGACTTCGCCTTCAGCGATGCGGACGTTGCCCGCTTGATCGCGGATGGGACCAGCGAAAGGCTGCAGTTCGCCGGAAATGAGTTTCTCCTTATATTCGAGTACGATCTTCTTGACTTCTTCGGGAACACGAGGCCCGAACTCGCCAAGGGTGATGAAACCGGCCTCGATACCGCGGCGGATGTGCGCGGGCTTCCAAGTACCGTTTATCACTTGCTGCGCGATCTCTACAAAAAAGTCACCCCAGGTGAGGCCAAGCCCAGTGATCCAGGCATTGGGGCAGAACTTCTGGACGGCAAGGGAGGGGTACCCCACAAAGAATGCGCCTGCGGCCTCCACAGTTTGGGCTACGGCAATGGGCGAGTCCAAGTGGGAGCCGATTACGTCGCAGCCCTGCTGGAGGAGGGCCTGCGTTGCGGCCACTTCCTTGGCCCGGTCCAACCAAGCGCCTGTAACAACAAAATAGGTGGTGACGTTGGGGTTCACCGCCCGAGCACCAAGGTGGAAGGCGTTGCAGTTCCCGAGCACGAAGGCAATGGGCATACCGCCGATGAACCCAATTTTGTTGGTCTTGGTCATGAGGCCTGCAGCCACGCCTAGGAGGTAATAGGCGAACTGTACGTTGCTGAAGTAGGTTCCGAAGTTATCAGCAAGGAGGTATCCACCTGGATGCATGAAGATTACATCGGGATGGCGCTTAGCCACATTAAGAGCCGGGAACATGTACCCGAAGCCAGCGGGGAAAAGGAGTTTGGCCCCCTGCATGATCATGCTTTCCAGAACAGCTTCAGCCTCACCCTCAGGAACGTTTTCCGCAAATAGGATCTCTACGCACGGCATCTTCTCCTTGAGAGTCATGAGAGCTTCGTACTGGGACTGGTTGTAGCCGGCATCATCTTTCGTTCCACCGATGATCATCCCCACCACAAGGCAGGGCTCCGCCGCCAACGCCAGAACACCTACCAACGCCAAAAGACCCCCAAAAATCGCGCGCTTCATTGGTCATCCCTCCTTTCAAATTTTGTGCTTAGTTTTTGAAGCTCCAAAAATTCTTTCGGCTCTCACCCCCTTTCATTCTGTTCCAAAGTAAACCCGGCCCAAGCTTGCCGGGGCTACGTGCCGCACTCCCCGCCCCCAGACAAGAAGGACTAATACGGTAAGAACGTAGGGGATCATGTCCATAAGAAAAGCGGAAACCCCGATACCCTGTGCCTGCAGTTGAAGCTGGAGGACGACAGCGCCACCGAAAACCAAAGCGCCTACAATGGCTCGCAGAGGATTCCAACGGGAAAAGATGACTAAGGCAATGGCGATAAACCCGCGACCAGCGGTCATTCCCTCGCTCCAAGTGCCGGTAATACCGATGGAGAGATGTGCTCCCCCTACCGCAGCGCAAATACCTGCAAATGCCGCGGCAAGATAGCGGACCAGTCCAGGAGAGACACCAGCAGCGTAGGCAATGGCCGGGCTTTCCCCTACTGCGCGGAGCTTTAGTCCCCATCGTGTCCGAAACAGAAAGAACCAGACCAGCGGGGCCAAAAAGAACGCAAGAAAGACCAAAAGATCGTAGCGAAAGATGAGGGACTGGGATCCCAGCAACGGGTACTTGGGAAGATAAGCAGCCATTTGTCCCACATAGGGTTTTCCTAGTAGAGCGCTCATTCCGATCCCGAAGAACATGAGGGCTAACCCTGCGGCAAGCTGGGAGGCGTTGCGATGCACAACAAGCCAGGCATAGACGAGGTTCGCCGCTAGACCCGTAGCCATGGCCGCCAAGATGCCAAGCCACGGATTTTTGGTAATGTAGGAAACGGCGAAACTTACGGAAGCGCCAAGAAGCATAAGCCCTTCCAACCCAAGGTTGACCATCCCTGTACGCTGTTCCACCACTTCGCCCAGGGTCGGGTAAAGGATGGGCGCCGCGTAGAGAATCGCTCCGGAAAGCCACGACAAAAACCAGCTCATCTCTGCACTCCTTTAGCAAGGGGTTTGGCCAAAACGGTGAAGAGGATCAGGGCCATCAGCACATTGACCGCGGCATAGGGAAGGCGTTGCGTTATCTGGAGGGTAAAACCGCTTGAAGCAATGAAAGCCACAAGGAAGGACATGATCAATATTCCAACAGGGTTTGCGAAGGCGAGCCAGTTAATAAGAAACCCCATGAATCCGTAGCCTGGCGAAATCGCCATTTTTAGACGTCCATGAATAGCCGCAACTTCCGCAATGCCTGCAAGGCCGGCCAAAGCCCCGCCAACCATCATTGCCACGAGAATCCATCGCTCCACGGGGATACCCAGCCTTCGAGCGGCCTCCGGGTTCCCCCCAACCGCTCGCATTTCCAGCCCCCAACGACTGCGGCTTATGAGGTACGCGTAGATAGCCAGGAAAAATAGACCGAGGAAAAATCCTAGGTGCAAACGAGTTCCTGCAATAGAGGGAAAACGTGCTGTGGGTGGAAACTCCGGAGTCTGCGGGTACATGGCGAGCTCCGGAGCCCGCCAAGGTCCGAAAACGAAGTAACCCACAATAAGCGGAGCAAGGTAATTCAAAAGAAGGGTTGTGATGGTTTCGTTAATCCACCCCAAAGCGCGAAGAAGCCCAGGTATAGCCCCCCACAGGGCTCCCCCGACCATTCCCGCAAGGATCAGAAGCAGCAGATGAAGCGGCTGAGGAAGGCCTTGGACATTGAGGGCGGCCCAGGAACCCAAAAGGGCACCGAGCATGAATTGCCCTTCGGCGCCAACGTTGATTAGACCCACACGGAAAGGAATAGCCACGGCAAGGGCCGTAAGAAGGAGAGGAGCCATTCGCACCACCAACTCCGAGAGTCCTCGGGGATTGAGCACATTCGAAGTGAACGTGTCTCTGTAGGCTTTAATTGGGTCCTTTCCCATAAGGAGGAGGAAAAGGCCGAACACCCCGAGAATGACGACTACGGTGACAATAAGGCGCAAAGCTGGCCATTTCCAACGCCGCAGGAAATTAGGCATGCACCACCCCCACGCCGGTCATGACTTTCCCAACCTCTGAAAGGTTTGTCTCTTCCGGACGAAATTCACCAACAATGCGGCCGTGAAGCATCACCAAAATCCGATCCGAAAGACTGAAAAGCTCGTTGAGGTCCTCGGAAATCAGAAGCACCCCTTTCCCTTCGGCTTTAGCCGTAAGCAACGCTTGGCGCACGGCGTTAGCGCTACGCACATCTAGTCCCCGTGTGGGATAAAGCCCAACGATCAAGTGGTAAGGGCGGCTGAGTTCCCGAGCTAACACCAGTCGTTGGAGATTCCCTCCGGAAAGGGTGGCTGCCCGCGCCTGTAGGGGAAGAGGAGAAAGGCCAAGCTTAGTGAACCCCTGTTGAAAAAGCGCTTTAATGCGGGCCCAATCCAAAGCTAATCCGGCCCAAAGGCTGAAGCGCCGCAGATCCTGCAACGCGAAATTCTCCAGAGTGGAAAACCACGGAATTGTCGCCATGCTCAAAGGTTCCTCAGGAATGAAGGCTATTCCGGCGGAAATGAGCTTTCGGGGAGACCAACGCGTTACGTCCTGCCCAAGAAAGATCTTTTGGCCCCTGGTTATTTTGAGGAGCCCCAAAATGACATCGCCCAACTCCCGCTGCCCGTTTCCGGAGACACCTGCTACACCCACGATTTCACCGGCGTGCACCTTGAGGTTAATGTCCACCAAAGCCGGAGCGGTACCGATCGGGCGAGTACATACGTGCTGGAGTTCAAGAATCGGCTCTCCGATGACCGTTTTTTCCGTGGGCCGCGTGACCTCCGCCAGCCTTTCGCCAAACATCATGTTCACAAGGATCTCTTCCGAAGCCTGTGCTGGGGTCACTGTTCCCACAACGCGGCCCTGCCGCATTACCGTAATTCGGTCGGCACAAGTTAAAGCTTCGCGGAGTTTGTGGGTGATGAAGATCAAGCTGTAACCATCGTTCCGAAGTTCATCAAAGATGCGGAAAAGGCCCTCTACCTCATGCGGAACAAGAACTTTTGTAGGCTCGTCAAAAATAAGGATTCGAGCCCGCGCGAGGAGCAATTTGAGTAACTCCACGTGTTGCTGCTGCCCGACCGAGAGTTGCCAAACCGGAGCCCTCAGATTGAGATCAAGATCGTATCGATGACAAGCTTCTTCCAATGCCCGATAAAGGTTATTAGGCCTTATAAATGCGGGAAGCTCTGCCATAAACAAAGCCACGTTTTCCGCGACCGTCAGGGCGGGAATTAAGGTGAAGCCTTGAAAGACCATGCCAATGCCGAGCCGTCTAGCCTCTTGGGGAGAGCGTATTTGCACTTGTTTCCCATTCACGTAAATGGTGCCCGAATCTGCGCGGTAGAATCCGTAAAGGATCTTGACGAGTGTGCTTTTGCCGGCCCCGTTTTCCCCAAGGAGAGCGTGGATTTCGCCGGGATAGAGATCGAAGTCCACATGGTCATTGGCCAAAACGCCAGGGAAGCGTTTGGTTATCCCCTCCAACCTTACTACGGCCTTGTCTACACTGGACATATGGTTACCTTGCCTGACCCGCCGCCTACCCTGGGGCAGGCCACAGCATTATTGCGCGGGAAACGAGACTTTCAAATGTGAACAGGCGACAAGGCCGAAGCTTTTAGTTTGTCAAATGTTGCCAAACCGGCTGGGCTGAAGGAGGGGAAGAAGGTGCAAAGTAAGCTCGAGGGTCAGACGCTCCGCAGGGTTTTCCAAAGAGAGCCCAAGTAAATTTCGAACGCGCTTAATCCGATAGCGGGCGGTATTGTAGTGGATGCCCAAGACTTTGGCCGTTTGCCGAAGATTGCGCCCGCACTCCAAATAAACCCGAAGGGTGTTGAGAAGAACCCCCTCTTTGTCCGCGGCTAGAAGGGGGCCGAGAACGGACTGGCAGAGGCGTTCCAGATGTCCCAAAGAATCCGCGGAAGAGAAAAGCTTAAATAGCCCGAGATCCTCCGCGTGGATCACCGTGCTCGTCCTTCCCGGATACAGGAGGCGACCAAGCTCCAGGCTTTGCATGGCGCTGCGATAGGTCGAAGGGAAAGCTTCCAGCGAAGACCCAATCTCGCTTATGCCCATGGATATGGAGTGGGGTGGGTTTTCCTTGGCTACCCGCTGACAGACTTCTTTCAACGCCTGGGTCAACTCCTTCTTTTCCACCCTCCGGGCTACGAGGGGAAAGAATACCACGAGGCGTGTTCCCTGACGCCAAAAGACTGCTCGGGGATTCAGGGCCCGGATATATCGGCGCGCCAAATAAAGGCTGGTATCCACATCGGATCGACTTTGCCCTTTCTCCAAGGTAAACACCTCGCCCAAAGAGAGATCCGGCGCGGTGATTACTAAACAATAGGGTGATTCCAAGCGAATGCCCAACCGTTGGGCTAGTTTGACCGCGCGATCAATCGCTTCCTCTTTTCCCGACAGGAGGGCTTCCAGGATCTCGTTTTGAAATTGCTGATCCACTTGGCTTAGGGCGCGGAGCTCCATCATTTTTAGGGCGGTTACCGTAGCCCCGTGTTCCAATGCCACCTTGCAAACATGCGGAATGGGCGTAGGGAGACTTCCGCCAACTAAAATGTCTCCCAGGATCATCGAGCTAGCGCGGACAGGGTAAAAAATGAGGTCAAAAGCTTTCGAAGCAACTCGCACCCGCCAAATGCGTGCCATTCCCCAATCCAGTTGCACTTCCTCCTTTGGCTGAATTGTTCCCTTGAGGTACAAATCCCCTCCGTGGTCCTGCTCGAAGAGACCTGAAGCCTCAAAAAAGTCGGAGCTATAGCCAAGAACCCGGCGGAATCGATCAAGGATCGCCACCGGACGATCCAAGGATTGCGCGATCAGCGCGGCGATATTGGAATAGTCTCCACCCGCGAGGATCAGCTCCAAAAACTGGCGCAAAAGGGCTTCCGATTGGCGAAGCTCGTTTGCTTGGATATTAAGAATGCGGCTGGTAAGGGGCTGAATGATGTCGATGAACGAAACCTTCGGAGGAAGCTCAATAAGGGGAAAATCTAGCCGATTGGCAGCATCGATCATGCATTCGGGGATTTTGTCAATGTAGCTTTCGGGTGTGATTGCCAAGCCCACTAGGCCTTTTTCCGCAAGGCGCGGGATCAGGTTCTCCACATCCGCAGCTTTGTCGCGCAGCGGGTAAAGGGTCGTCACAAGGAGCTCGCCAGGCCTGACCCATTCCAAGATATCTGGAACTTCCATAACGTTAACGGCTTCTACTATCCGGTCTAGGCCGCGTTCCCCTGCCAAGATCTTGGCCCGCCGGAGGGGCTCAGCTAGCGTCAAAGCCTCACGGAGTGTCAATCCCATAAAGAGTGCCTCTTTATTATTCGGGGCTAAGGAAAAAGGTCAACGCCGGGGAATGGGGCGGCCAAGGAGACGTTCGACCAAACGGTTGAACTTGGTGCGGCGCGCCTCACGCGGGCTTAAGGGCTCTACAAGGATGGTGTAGAGCCCCGCAAGTTTTCCACCCAGAACGTCGGTGAGAAGCTGATCACCAATAACCACCGCTTCCTTTTTGTGCGCGCCC
>Ga0185307_1001909_pt1 | contig 11175 bp, 10 predicted proteins | sample LHCtaG_FD_128010 | JGI IMG/M metagenome (GOLD analysis project Ga0185307, IMG submission 128010) | Hot spring microbial communities from Little Hot Creek, USA to study Microbial Dark Matter (Phase II) - LHC4sed_matched (SPADES... | ecosystem: Environmental > Aquatic > Thermal springs > Hot... | reverse complement strand
AGGTGTGGGGACCCTCCCCTATCTGCTGAGGTTTAAGCATGGGTATCCCTCCTTTCAGGATTGGGGAGGTTTCCCCCAGTCCTGCTGGGCTGTTTTATGTTTGTTTTGGCTTAGAGCTTTTTTCAACTCGGTTGAGAAGATCGCCTGTTCTTCGTAGTAATCCTGGATTATTTTTCGGATAAGCTCGGAGCGCCTTAACCCTCTTATTCTAGAATCTACGTCCAGAAGCCTGATAAGTTCACTGGGCATGCGAATGTAGACAATTTCCATTCGGTGCATTTTGACACCTGTCTTACACGGGTAAAGCTTTTGTATTTAAGGGAACTCCGCATTTTTGAGGAGTATTAGGATGTGCAATCATCCGATTCCGCACAAGGTAAAAGACTATCGTTTCGCTGTAGAAATCTTATGCCCGCAATGCTGGAAAAGCCTTAAAGTTACGTCTAAAGTAAGCTATGTTCGTGGGCAATGGATTAAGCGTTTCCTAAACATCTTCCGCTCTTGGATAGCGTCAAAAGAGAAAGAACTGTTGACCAGCGTGGTTAAAATGCCAGATGGGCGTTACATAGTTTTACCTAATACATATCTTGTACGTTCATTGGCTAAAGAGCTCCATATGGATGAGGAAACATTGTGGCGGTACGCGTTACTTTTCCAAGACAAAAATATTGACAGCATATTGAAACCTACGATAATACCGTACAATGGTGAGCATCTAGCGATACAGATCATACCGGCTCCACGTGAATGCGAACCGTGGTTCCACCCGGTATTCGACTTGACCATTGACCGTTTGGAGTATAGCCGCGTTATAGGCAGCGCGAGGAACTTCACTGTTAAAGTTTGGCTCGACCACTACTTCGATGAGCCCACAAACGTTTTCATAGGCGTAGGCGACGAAAATGGGGAATGGCTGGGTCAACATCAGCTTACGCTGACAGGAGAACCAGGGAACTATCCATGCATAATCACGGCGAGGCCTCCGCCAGAAGTTGGCGACCATAGGCTGCATGTTTCCTGCTTTTATTCAGAAGGCGGGAAATGGGTCCAGGCTGATTCCATCACGTTTAATGTGAAAGTTGAAGATATTAAAACGAGCGGGGCTGGGGCTTTCACCGGAGGGTTAGCCACAATGGGGGTAGTTGGCTTAATTAGTTACGCCGTTTTTAAGGATCCGTGGAAGGCGCTCCTTCTAGCGCTAATATCTGCCCCGTTTGGCGCGGTTGCCGGAGACAGCTTGGAATACGAGGCTTTAAGAAGCCAGAAGGAGAGGCAACTGTGTAGATAGGGCCGTAGACTCGGGGAAATCTACCTCTATGAGATGCAAACTTGGGAGTGCTAGGGTCAGGTACAGACGCAACTGAGATGTTTACACGTTTACGCTTGTACACTGGTTCATTTTAAACGCGCGATAGGATTTGAGAACATGAAAGGCAGCTTGTAGACAACTTTGTAAACTCATGTTCAAGGCGCGTGCATGTAGCTCTCACGGTTCTAGTGGGTTATAATCTGCAGGCGGGATTGGCCAGAGCGCGTGGCCGTGGACTTGGCATACTCCACACACAACGGGCGAGGGCTCTAGTCCATGCGATTTAAAAGGGCAGCTTTCAAGCCTTGGGCATGCCTTCATTTTAGATTCGCCCTGAACCGTCAGCGCCTTCTCAAGCAATGCCAAAAATGGCTTTTGAACTTCCTTCTCGTTGGGTTTGACACCATAGCGCTGCTCAATGACCTCGCGCAAGAGTGAGCTTACGCTTACCCCTTAGCCTTTGCCTCCTCCTCCAACATGCGTATTAGCTGGGATGGAAGCCTTGTCGAAACGATCTCGCTCATATCATCCACATGGAAGCTCTACGCACAGCTCCTAATATTCGCTACCTTCTTTCAGCTTACTGGAAATGATAAGTGTCGCCATCTCCATCAAATTCCAGTAAACTTAACATTAGGCTTAACTAAGGGCACTTCAAGCTTGAAAGGCTTAGCTAACTAGGGAGGAGAGTACCCCTACCTCAAGCCCTATGGGTTAGGGAGGGCCTAAGTGTCTATCGTGTTTTCCCATGAGGTCGCGTGGTTCCATGGGCTGGAGGGAAACCCCATTTTTCCATCAGATCGTCTGCTTCTTTATCAGCTTTATCGCCGCCTGAGCAGAATGGCTTATGGTGGCCCAAAACGTAATGTGCTATCTCATGGGCTATTATCGCCATTTTCTCCCTCTCAGACTTTCCTTCCATTGCAGCGAAATTTAAAATGATTAAAGGCAAGCCCATATCTATGTTGAGGAGGTCAGAATAAGTTACTGACGAAGCTTTATTTCTTGGGTCTATCTTCCCCGACTTTACTAACCTATCCATCACATAAGCCCCCAAATTAAGCTCAACTAGAGTTCCATATGCTCTACTCGCTATGACGAAGGTAACTTCCTCTAAAACCCTCCTTCGAACATTTTTTGGCAACTTAAGGAGAGTCCTAGCAATGAGGAATCTGCTTTCCTCATCAACCTCTGTAACGTCACCAACCACAGCCAAATCGTATAAAACCCCGTCGACAGAATCTTCCCACCTTTCATATTTCTCCATAGCTTCAATTCCTTCCCTTTTCTATTTCATTCAGAGTCGGAATCAGTAATGAGGCACCTTGGCTATAAGGCTACCTTCTCCAGCCCATCGCTTATTTTGAATGTCGATTTGGGCCAGCTGGACATCAACCTACTTCTAGCGTAGACGACGTATCAGGTTCCTAGGAAGACCGGCGATTTCTCCGGCACCCTAGGCGATTTCATAAACACGTGCATAGTCGCCTTCCTCCAAGTATTTGCAAAAACACAGAGTTGATCCTAGAGAATTTATTGAAGATAAGAGAGGTTTCAATACTGACAATCATGCGTTCCTCATAGACTTAGAAACTTTAAGGCTGAAATTGAGGGAAAACAAATAAAGCAAAACTAAAGAACATTATGTTGAGGTGATGCCGTTGCTTGCCGTTGCGTTGATTTTAATGATTCCCGTTTTTCCTCTAATTCTGCTTTCGCTCCTCTTACTCGTTTATTCTGCGAAAAGAGATAGGGACGTTCGCATCGTTGCAACCCTTGGCCTAGCATATTCCCTAACGCTATACATCATAGCTTTAATCGGCTACTCTTCCTTGTCATTACAATTCGCCAGGTACGGGTTGCAGACCCTGTTGATGTGTACCTCAATTTACCTCTTCATTTTGGACGCCCTGACAAGTTACGGAACGACGACCACTGAACTTGATGTTGGGTTGTTTGGCACGTTTCCTCTTTTTCTTCTAATTGTGCTTTCGCTTCCCTTACTCGTTATGAAAGGAAGAGATAGGGATGTTCGCATCGTTGCAACTTTTGGTCTAGTATATCCCATCATAGCTTTAAGTTTGTTGTCATCGCATCTCGCCAAGTACGGAATGCTGTGGATGTACGCCTCCGTCTACGTCTACATTTTGAGCGCCCTGACCTTGTTATGCATGAGACACATGATTATGAAGAAACAGCTACTTGAACCGCGCCGCTAAACGAAGGCGCCCATACAGTCCCCCTCGACTTCTTGTAAAGGTAAGCTCCGTAAAAGCTCACACTTCCTCCCGTTGACTCAAGGCCTTGTCAAATTACATGGACTTGGATTTTAGAGAATTCCACCTACATGAAGCCCAATGAACCTAGAGGGGAAGTGGTAGCTCTGCGAAAATTTTTCAGATGTCACCGGTGACGCTCTCCTTTGCCTTCGGACAGAGTCCGGCGGACACTGTCAAAAATGGAGAAAAGACATAGTACTCAGTCCAAAAGAGCTGGCCCGCCTAATTATACCTTAGTAGGAGGGGGGAGGAAGGCAATTCTGGTGGGGTCTGTCTGGGCTTCCACACACAACCTTTACTAAAGGGTTTCACTAGTTGAAGCAGTAAGCTATCGCGATATACAAAAAAGGCGGGTAATGCAACGATATATTGGACGTGGGAAAGCATCTTCCAAATGACGGAAGTAAGGGAAGTAACGGAAAGCAGGGGAAGTAAGGGAAGTAGCGGAATTTCTGGAGGAGGCATATTCAACCGCGAGCTTGAAATCGCCGAGCTGCTGTACCAACGAAAAACCTACAATGAAATAGCCAGCCAGCTCCGGGTCTCACCCAAGACCATAAGCAGTGTCAAGAGAAAAATTGAGGCTGGAATCATAAGGATAGGCAAAAACGGTAAGGCTGAGTACGCCAAGAACGCGGAGCCTGAGGTTAAAGGGGCTTCCTCAATACGTTTGATGCTCACGGAGGAGCAGAGTAAAAGGCTGCTGGGGATAAGCCACCTTGAAGGTGGAAAGGACCCGCTGGTTGTATTGGATGAACTGCTGAACTATGACTGCAAGATGCGCAGGTATGGGCTTACCCTTTCTAGGAGGAAAACTCTAAGCGAGGCTTTAGAGGCAGCACTGCAAAGGGGTTGGAAGATCAACGCTGAGCCAGACTTCGTGGATGCCGTGACTAAAGCCTACAATCTGGGACTATTAAGCTGGCCTGCCGAAACCGTCAAATTCCTCCTCGAGGTTTTCAACTGGGCTAAGAGTAAGGGATGGAGCCCATTCGACTTTGCGGATTATGTGACGCGCCATTACAACGAGCTTGTGTACTACATGCGCTATTTGAAGGGCGAGATAAGCTTTGAAGAGTTCAAAAGGAGGATGGAGCCCTATGTCCAAAGCACCTGACCCACTAGCACGAATACTGCTTGAAAAAGCTGAACAGATTGAAGCCGAAAGGCAAAGGAAGATCATGGAAAGGAGGGCTGAAGAGCAACGGAGGCGGATTCTGCATGAGCAAGCGGTTGAAGAGGCTATGGATGAGCTTGAAGCCTATGCTAAGCTTATAAAGGAGGCAAAGGCATACCTGGACGAGTGCACAATCGAGGCTGAGCTTCTCATTTTGAAGGAGCTGCACAGCAAGGTTTACTCGGACCCGAGCTACGTGGCAAGTGAGGCGAGGATCTACCGCAGACTTCTAAGGAAAGATCTTGAAAAGGCCAAGGAGAAGGCGCAGCAGAAAAAGTATGAAGAGTGGCTGAGGCAGAAGGAGACTGTGGCAGTTGTCGCTGTTATGACGCGTGCTTTTCAATTGCGGAAAATACTGGACGACATAAGCTGGCAGTTCCATGAGTTGCGCATGAAATCCATGGACAACCCCGAGGTTGAGCGTACAATCTGCGACGGATTAAAAGTCAAAAACTTGATTGAAGCGGAGGAGTACATCAAGAAGGTTTGCGTTGAAGCGTTCAGGGAGCAGCTCCGCCAAGAACTTAAGGACAACCCATACGACTGGTACGTTTGGTTCTTAACAGCCTGACGCATTTTCAAAGCAGCAAACTGGTTAAGCGTTAGGTTCCCTTAACGCCTTCTCCCGTTTCTCAACTTCTTTTATGTACCTCTCGGCCTCGTCTCCCATCCTTATAGTTTCAAGGAGGTAGTTTTTCTGCTCTTCGGTGAGCTTGTCGCCCATCCTCTCCAGTATGCGCTTGGCAACCTCCCTATTCTTAGGAGCCCCACGCAGAAGCCACATGTCGAGTCACCTCGTTTTGATGACTATGCACGGAGATAAATAAATGTTAGCCGGGATAGCACAGGGTGAATATCCCCAGAACGGCGAATACGGCCACGAGCAACCATTAATACCGTTTCCAATGGTGTCGGATGTGCACGCCGAAACTTGTTAAAAATGCGTGCTTAAGGTACTTTGAAGGCGATTTTTAAAGCCCTTCTCCGCTCCTTTATTTCTTTGTCATGTGGTAGAAGCGGGTTTCTCACCTGCTCATCACAATAATTGAGCATCCATCTAATGATGTGTCCGCAGTTGGATGGTGAACCTGTTTCTAACGGTTTAAAAACTAGAAAATCGTCCTCGCCAACAATTTCTGTTAGGAACAGAACTGTTGGAAGTTTTAGCTTCTCAATAACCTCTGAAATAAGGTTGCCGTAGGACCTTAGAACCTCTCTGTCAGCGCTTTCTTCGAATATATGCCAGAGAATTGCCGAGTCAAAACCGTATAGGTAATACCTTAAGGGTTGCCCTATCTCCCTAAATGCTCCTCTCAACTTTCTTTCGCTCTCTAAATCTCTAAAATACTTCAGTTCTATGGCTACTAAGAGCCACTCATCAACCACCCTCTTAGCGTCCTCTGCGACAATTATAATGTCTGGTCTCGCTACATACATTGGTGCATACGCGCCAAAAAACCTGCCGAGGACATCTTCAAAATCCTTACTAGACATTGCGTCTCCTAAGATGACATGTTTTACACTAAAATGAGGTTCGGATTTTATATTGCTGGCTATATGCCTAGCCAGATGGCGCTCATCCTTGAACATGTCTCCTCCTTCCCCTAAATGCCTCTTCATAGCTCTGTCCTATCTTTCCCGCTGCTCGCTTGCAGCAAAGAGATGTATCTATTAGTCATCGAAAAACTTTCATCTAGATAAAGACGCTATTTGAGCTTTTTTCTAAGAGCTCTCCTTTCAAGTAGCTCATCTTGCTCACTAATGGCTCTCTTAAATCTAGACAAGAAATCATCGGATCCCAAGATTTTTTCCAGGTATTCTATTATCGTTTGGCGCAGGTCCGTCTCTATTTTCTCTATAGTTTTATCCGCGTCTGCTGAACGAAGATTTTCAACTAAACTTTCTATTTTTATCCGTAGATCCTCCGGAACTTCGTCGCAAAGAAAATTCCACTCCCTTTTAACCAAGCCTAAGTAGAATCTTGATCTTTTGATATCGCCTTGCTTACTGAAAATTGATGCTTTACGTAAAACTTTAAACAACGTTAGAAATCCCCGCTCTCTTCCAGGCAATCCATTAGCAATGACTTTTTTAATCTTATACTTTTGTCTCCTTTTCACGCGTTTGATCATGTTGTTATATAAACGACGAATGACACTGTTAAACATGTCTTTGTTCACTATTGGATGAGCAATTTCTTTAATGGAGTCATGTTTTTCAACTCTGCAAGGATAAAGACGGGCTCCAATTTTGAGTCGCATAAGTTTTTCGACTATGTGTTGTAGTGCTAAAATATCGGCTTTATTAGCGGCTGCAAGTTCTTCTCGAGCTTTTGCATCATTCGGTTCTTTTAGAATTCTGTTGCACAACATCAGCTTGGCAAACCCGTCTTTATCATAGAAGGACCTTTTCCAGAATTCGTCTCTTTCCAGTGTCCCATATAGGGCATCGTGAACCTCACGGAGGGTTGCAGATGATATGGGTGCTACAAGGCTTATTTGCACATAATATAACAAGTTAAGTGTTCGTGCTCCACAACCAAGATCTCGTTGCAATAGCGATCTGTCAGCCCCTCCCCAATGTACAAACATTTTGTTATCTTTATTTTGTAAGTACTTTTTTGCTTGATCTTTTTCGTCAAACCAGAACTGCTTAAACTCATGCGATTCCATGTCCAAGAATCCGTACAGAACTCCATCTGTTAGACTGTACTCCGTGTCAAAAATAACTATGTGGCTATTGTCTGGAAGCGGGATAGGTCTGATCAAGTATATTTTACCTTTTTCCCTTTCGCTCAACAACTTTCGGTAAGCCCTTCGCAGGTGAAACTTATTAATGCCGCAGCTTTCCTTAAGCACTGTCTCATAGAGGGATTGAGTTATATGCTCTGGCGCCTTAACACCGTATTTATAGAATTTAAGTATGTTATCCCATGAAAACCCGTAGCGGGACTTGAGGCTGGCCAGATCTTGAATGTCATCAAATAACTTATTGCCGTATTTCTCGTGGGCTTCCGTGAGTAGAGTAGCCTCATTTCTTGATAGCCCGGCCTCCTCCTGAAGGTGGAGAAGCTTCTCCTCCCCGGTGTATTCCCTCAAGATAGTTTCTATGAGAGAAGGTAGCTTGAACCATTCTATCTCCGCGACGTTTCCGACCTGATCTAAAAGAATCCATGCTATGTTTGCTTCACTACACGCGTCATCATGCGAACTTACGTTCACAACTACTGTGTTATTGATCCTCTCACACTTTCCGCCGCATTTATGAACATGGCCACAAATAACAAGCGCTACGTTATTGTTTTCTTCCAAAAAGTCCCTGAGCGCGAGGCTTCCTATAGCTTCGTCACCAAATCGTATAGCCCTATCCAGCACCCCTCTCGGAGGTGAATGGGATACTACCAGCAACTTCTTGTCCCTTGAGATTTCATATGCAAGTTCAAGCCTTAACCTTACGCTTCCCTCGCTGTAATCGCCGGAAGGTCCTAACCCGCATGTAGATCCTTCAAGACCGAGAATAAGAAACGGCCCTATTTCGATCCAAGTATCATGAACTTCATAAACATTCCTGCCATAAATTCGAAACCTATCAGCGGGCGCATCATGGTTGCCTATTATGGCAACTAGTCCGTATTTTGCGTAACTTGCCAATTCCTCAAATATATTGCGTTTTTTCTCATTTAGTAAAATGTAAAAATAAGCGAAATTACGATCCTCGGAAAGGAATGGAGATTCATCTCTTCCGATTAAGCTATAAAGGGCAAAGTAATTGGAGGAGAAGATTGTGAGACCCTTTGGAGTTGTTTTGAGGCTTATTATGACAGTACCCCAATTGCTATCTAAAATATCTATCTTTATTCTCCCAGGCTCAGATATACCCCGCCTTAATCGAAAGGTTGGATATTTCAAGAGTATCTCTTCAAGATCTTTTTCGCTTAATATCTTGTTTTCTCGCCATTTTTCATGAATTGCATCCACGAACCTTACTACTTCAAGAACCCTTTCCCTAGCCATGTTTTCGCTGGCGACAAGTTTAGGCAATCGAAGAATAAAACCATAAAGAGGGCTTGAATCATGCCTCCCAAAACCGTTTGAAACCCAAACGCGCTCCAATTCCTGAGCGTCATTGTCACTAAAATGAAATGACAATAACTCCTCCAATAATTCTTCCGATAAAGGAGCAAACCTATCTACATCGTCGCCGGCATAAATTATCAAGTCCGGCTTTTCTTCAAGGCGTCTTAAAAAATGCAATAACTCCTCGATTTTTTGCGTTCTATAATCGGAAAAAGCCATGATTCTCAATGGTCCTTCATGCGCGATCTGTTTAATTTTAGGGGGACATCTGTTGCAGCTTCGCAACCAAGATGTTTTTTGTTTACCGTGATAGAACTCATTTAAAATAGACTCGGTTTTTATGAGAGTTATTGCATCTTCTAATAATCGGGAAAGTTTCGCTTCCATAGTTTTCCATTCTGTGTAATATCAGCAATATAGTTATACTTTTTTCATATGCTGGATTCTATCAGTCGCTGATAAACGAAATTCTACTTTACAGTGAAGGTATGCTACGACTATCTTAAGTATTACTTCTAAAAATTGGCCAATCCATTTCTTGAAAGCTTCGCTCAGATCGAGGTATAGTTCAGTGTCTTAACAGAATTAGGTCCGTTAGCGGAACGATGCTAATGCAAAAAGTAACCTTTACTTTTAAATTCTCAACCATTGGATTTAGGATCGTCTAAATTTGCGGAGAAAAGGGATATGGCGAAAACGGGCGACTATATGGCTTTAGATGATTGTAAAACGTTGCTTAGAAAATACTGCAGTTTTCTTAAGGATTCGGATGTTGACTATGCGGATTTCCGTTTTACAGACGTTTCGAATGTTTTTGGGATGGTTTCTTTTATAGATAACTCGTATATTTTGGTGGATGAAAATTTAGGTCTAAAAATAAGGGATATAGGTTCAGGAGATGTTTCACCCAAATTTGAACATCCTTTCCATCTGGTCAGGCATTATAAAGGCAGAGTTGTTGAATATACGCCTATCAACATTTCCATCCTTGACTTTTTAAAGAGATTCAGTAAACTGCTGGAGAATGATTATTATCTGATATTGGATGAAAACAAGATAAACAAAGCATTAGTCAGAGCCAACCACAACTATGTGGTTATAGGCTCACTATCCATTGGAGGAGAAGACTTTTTCGAGTATTTGGGCGGTTTACACCTCAAAGAGAAGGGATATTTTGTAACTAAATGGAACCCAATTGGAGGGTCAGACTTCTTTGCCTATAAAATACCCGAATATGCAACAGCCCTCCAAAGACACGGAGTGATTAAAGTAGGCGCTTTCCTCTCCGAATTGGAACTTTTCCCTCTTATAAGACAGAACGAGAAGGCGACGATACATGTAGCTGAGCAATACGACATTATTGTTTGCGAAGCCGAGGCACAGTATAATCTAGCATTACGCTTAAACACTGGGATAGGACAAAAAATGAGATGGATGGATCAGCAACACGAAGTCTACGGAGTTGGTCCAACAACATACATTCCAGATGCTGAAAACATCCATAAATACTTCGGAAAACGGGCTGGCGCGATTGTATTCACAAACACACATGAAAAGATAGAAATAGAACCATTAGAAGCAGGATTCCAAAAGGAAAACTATGAAATCGAAACCATGAAACTGCTGATAAAATCCATCCTTGCCAACAAAATCGCATACCATAAGAACGGCACCAAACAACCGCTAAAAGACTACATACAAGAAATTAAAAGATGCCCAATTGAAGCACTTCTTCAGAACTTATAACCATAAAATTTTCACGGTTAAACTTTTATACAGCTATCCTTAACTCCAAAGTATGAACTTAAAACATTATATGTGTAAATTAAGCGGACTTGCGCCTAAAGTGAAGTTAGGACCACTTGAGTGGGATATGCCGGAGTTAATACGTAACCTCTTAGATTGCGAAGTCAACCAGAGAAAGATTACCTGTTATGGAAATATTTATGGAAACATTAGATGCTACACAGACGTTTATGAAAACTCTGTATGCGTAGTTATCCCGCAAGAAGAGGCGAACATAACCAGCCGAATCCTAATGAGGGGAACCTGTCAAGTATTTTGAGAGAGTATCCTCGCCATTGTCCCAATCATGCTTGTCGTGAATCAACGGAATATGCTATTAGTCATAGTTAACCGAACATTTTAATAAAGCTACGGTAAGATATGCAATATTCTACATTTAAAGGTTTTAAAGGTTTATAAATTCAACTGTTCGCGGTGTTTTAAGGAAAGGAAATGTGGTGGATGTTGCTTGTTTGGAAGTGTTACTTGTATGTTTTTCCGTAGTTTCTGCATGTTAGTGCTATGTCTAATATGTCTATGATGCCGTCT
>Ga0185307_1001908_pt1 | contig 11177 bp, 9 predicted proteins | sample LHCtaG_FD_128010 | JGI IMG/M metagenome (GOLD analysis project Ga0185307, IMG submission 128010) | Hot spring microbial communities from Little Hot Creek, USA to study Microbial Dark Matter (Phase II) - LHC4sed_matched (SPADES... | ecosystem: Environmental > Aquatic > Thermal springs > Hot... | reverse complement strand
GAGGTAACTACACATTTGAGTTCGATAATACATACTCCACCCTAACTAGTAAGTGGGTAGACCTAGCTCTAGCCGTTATACCCCCGCTCCCGCCCGAGCCCACTACTCTTATAATAGAGCTGGTAGGCTTTTCAGTAGCTCTTCTAGCCTTAGGTGTAGTCATAGGCTACACACTAAGGAGGGTTAAACGGTAGACCCTAAGGTATAGAACGTAACCCTGAAAACTACATTAAGTTCGAAGGTTTTACATAACGTAATGATAGGATTTCTCAATATAAAATACTTATTTAGTTGACCTAGTTGGTAGTAGGAGTACGTCCTACCATCTAATGAGTGCTTTCCTTAACTAGTGAGGAACTAAATTACGCATTGTAAAGATGCTAGCACGTAAGTAAGTGTTGAAATATGAGCTAGGTTTAACTAAAGGGGTTAGGGTTCCGGTTCTGGAGAGGCTATACTGCTAACTAGATTTAATTTTGGCTTTTCTCCATTTTAACATTGCACCCAATCACCTACAGGTGAAGTGAGTGGATTCAGGTATTAGTCCCGAGTGTTTATTAACCCTTAATCTACATACTATATAGGATAGGGGATTCGTGAAGGGGTGTGAACTCTAAAAATACTTCACCTATAGGTGATTGAATGAGGGATTGGGCTTTAAACTGGGTTAAAGGCTCTATTGTGAGCTACTTAAGAGGTAGAACACCTATAAACATAGTTAAAGGTAGAATTAAAAGAGCTGTTGAATCTTACGGTATAAGTCCTAAAGAGGTAGGAGCAATCATAAGTTTACTACAAATAGATCCGTTATTGAACGTTCCAAAAGAGCTGAGAGAAGAGAGGGCTAGGCCTTTACTAGAATTCATTGAGGAGTTAGAGAAAGGTGAGAAAAATGGTTAAATGTCCATATTGTGAGTACGAGGGAGACTTTAAACTACTAAAGACGTGGAAATATAAATGGTGGGACGTTCACCTCTACGAATGTCCTAGATGTGAGGGTAAGTTCAGGTGGCAAGTAGACCCTGAAGGTAAGAGAAAGAGTTATATTATAAAGGTAGGTAAACATGGGACAAGAACATAAAGAGATAGCTAAAGTTAAATTTAATAAGAGCATTGATAAAATACTTGGTATTCCAGAAGATAAGATCTTCTATAAAACATCAGATGAAAGTATCCTTATAATTAATGATGATTTTCTTAAGGTTGACTACATAAGCCGCGATAGCATTGATCTTATAGTGACTTCTCCACCATACAATGTAGATATAGAGTATGAAGGTTATAGAGACAACATACCTTATGAGAAGTACTTAGAGTTCACAGAAAAGTGGTTGAGAACGGCATACGAGCTGTTAAAGCCAGATGGAAGAATGTGCCTTAACATACCGCTAGATAAGAGCAAGGGAAGAACAGGTGAAGGTTTTCAGAGTGTTTATGTTGATGTAGTTTCTATAGCTAAAAAAGTAGGCTTTAAGTATTTTAGTACGGTGATATGGAATGAGAGTAACATATCTAGGAGGACTGCGTGGGGTTCATTTGCATCAGCATCTGCACCATACGTAATAGCACCTGTTGAAGTTATTGTCCTATTGTATAAACATAGCTGGAAGAAGCTAAGAGATGGGATTTCCGACATAACACCTGAAGAATTTAAACAGTGGACTTTAGGTTTATGGACTTTCTCAGGTGAGAATCCTAAGAGAGTTGGTCACCCCACGCCTTTCCCCTTAGAGCTTCCGATAAGGTGTATAAAGTTATTCTCATATGTCGGAGATATAGTACTAGATCCGTTTGTTGGTAGTGGAACAACACTCATAGCTGCATATCTGCTTAAAAGGAAAGCTGTAGGAATCGACATAAGTAGAACGTACTGTGAAATAGCTAAGAATAGATTAATAAATGAGGCTAAAGTCAATATAAAAAGACTTCTATGAGGAATCATGTAATGAGTGATAAATGTGATTTTGAAGCACGTTTTTGTCGCACTGACGCGTTTAATGATCTTAAACACCTCTACAATGAACACATAAGAAATAATCAGTTGAATTTTCGCTCTGCAATAGAGAGATTTGATTCTATCGCGGAGGGAGTTATAAGACCCAAGATCATAGAGATTTACACACCTAAATTTATGGCTGAAAAACGTCAAGATAAAGAAAATGCTAAGAGAAGCGTTGACCAGATGTGGAGATCCTGCAAGGGTTCCCTATATGAATACGCGGTATGTAAGGCTTTAAATGAAATACTCGTGAATGATCCTTCGTTAGCACAAAAATTAGATATTATACATGGCTCAAAACTTAATGCCCTTATGAGAGAACAGTTAATTATAAAGAATTGGAATGAAATTTTACCAGATGTAGATTTCGTTATTATAAATAAAGCTTGCAATAAAATAATGTCAGTATTGTCGTGCAAGACAAGCTTAAGGGAAAGATTAACTGAGACTGCTTTTTGGGCTAAAGAGCTTAAGCTGAAAGGCATCAATGTGATCTTTATCACAACGGATAAAGATAAAGAGATAACAACCGATGTTAACAGATATATAGTTATGCATGTGCTTGATTACACTATTATAACAGACCCTTCCAGATACAAAGAGATTATGTTAGAGTGGAGAAGAAAGTACGTAAATAAACCTGATTTCAACATTATGATAAGCAAGGTAATCAGTTTCAAAAATATTATTACGATTTTACAACAATATATGACGAGATGCTAGAGAATCGTGATGTATCATTAATTGGCATTAGTTGACAACTAATTGAGCTGTCATTTAATGAGCTGCTACTAAATCTAGAGTTATTAGTTGATGCCGTCATTTAGTTGATGTCGTTTAGTTGGTTTACCCAGAGAAGTATGGGGAGACATCAACTAGTAGATGCCATCAATCATTTAGTTGACCTGTCATTTAGTTGAATTAGCTGATTTAGCCATTTAATTGTCATTTAGTGGTTATCATTTAGTTTACATCTAAACGAGTTCTCAACTAATACCTCTAAATAGCAGTTCATGAAATCTAGTTTACATCTCTAGTTATATCTTATAAGATATTGTTAACAATATGAAGCTAAAAAGAAGCTACTGGGACGCTATAAGTATATAGTAGTAAGTAGTAGAGATTTAAACTAACTCTGAAGGTATTCAGACCGCTTACTACTACCTAACCCCCACCCCTACTAACTACTAATACATCTCTAGTAGATACTGTCCGAGATGTCCAGAGTGTCCGAACTGTCCGGACTGTCCGAACCTTATATAGGTTGTTGAGTACCTAGTGTTAGGTGTGAATATGAGAACTAAGAAGGTCGAGTTAGAGAAGCTTGAGGAAGCGTTCAAGAAGCTTAAGTCAGGTGAGGAGAGCTTAAGGAGTTTAGCAGCTAAGCTAGGTATCCCCAAAAGCACCCTATACGACTGGTATGAGTCGTGGCTTGAGAAGAGAGTTGAGGAGCTTAAGAGGGAAGAAGCAGAACTAGATCAGAAGATCTTGAAGAAACGTAGAGAGCTCAGCGAGCTTGAAAGCAGGTACGAGGGGAGAAGTAGGCTACTAGAAGAGGAATACCAGAGGAAGAAGGAGGAATTAAAAGCTATAGAGCTGGTATTCGAGAAGCAAGGACTCTCACTTGAGGAAGGAATTAAGATCTTGAGGGAGGTTAAGGATCTACGTGAGGAGAAGAGAGTGTTTGAGAACACGATCGCCGAGCTTAGGAGGGTAGCTGAGCAGGAGGGGGTTAAGGTGTCAGAGCTTGAAAAGAAGAGGAAGAAGCTTGAGGAGCTCGTCTCAGGTCTAAGCTCATCATACAACTACTACATGAACTGGCTACAGTTCCAAGCACCAGCATTAGAGAACTACAGAAGCCAGCTCCAGAGATCTATAGCAGACCTCGAGAGGCAGAAGAAAGAGCTTGAAGAGGAGGTCAAGAGACGTAAGGAAGAGGTGGAGAAGCTTAAGCTTGAGGAGGAGAACCTGAGGAAAACTATTAAAGAATTTGAGGAAAGAGAGAAGGTCATTGAGTCTGAAATAGTGAAGAAAAAGGAAGAAGCTGATAGAATAGTTAAAGAAGCTAAAAAGCACGCTAATGAGATTGTTTCAGAAGCTGAGAGGAGGAGGGATGAGGTGCTAAGAGAGAAGGAGAAGCTAGAAGTTGAAAACGCACTCTTAGAAGGAGCTATAAGAGTAAAACTAGAAGAACTTAAAAAACTAGAGAAGAAACTAGAGAAGGAAGAAGCCTACACATACTCAGAGAAACCGAGCCCTCTAGAATCCTTGCTAGAACGTCTCCCAAAACTCCCTAGCTTAAAGGAAAAAGATGAGGAAAATAACACAAGTACTACCTAACGGCTACCCTACTACTCCTAACTAACTGAGTAGAAGTTATGGGTGGAGACCTGTTACCCCAGAGTTTTCTGGGGAATAGAGCGTACGGAGTGCAGACCGAGACCCAGTCCACATTAGCTGAACCACCATAAGCTCAGCTACCATCTACTTAATAGTAGAGATGATATTGTTAACAATATAACTCCACACAATCATGTAGTTACCTTAACCTCATTTTGTTTTGAAAATATAAGGAAGACAAACTACGTTCTTTGTTCTCTTCGGTTTTCAGCTAAAAACCGAAAACAGAAGAAAAATTAGATGTTTATAAACTCCGAAATCAATATAACATGTGAGTGTGCCTATGTATAACCCAATGGTTAGGGTGAAGGGAGAGGTTGAAGAGTTGGTTAGAGAGGTAGCTAAGAGTTTAGGTTATAGCCCGTTCTCGGTGAGGAATACAGCAATACTTTACGGTCTAGCACATATAGTATCGTTAGGTAAAGTACCAGAGTCAGATCAAGAGTTCTTAGAACTACTTTCAAGGATCTCAAAACTAGTTGGGAAACCAATCCAAACACAGAGTAGTAGGTATGTTAGGTATGTTAGGAAGCGTAGGAAGCTAGGTGAGAAGAGTGAGCTCAGGGTCTGATAAGACCCCTCATAGCCACCAGAGCCGAGCCCCCCGTTTAAAAAAGAGTGATAAAGCTAAAAAACGTTTAAACACTTTAGCGTTAAAACTCTATGACGCTGGTTTCAATGTTGTACCTGTTGATGTTGATAAGAAGCCTCTCACATCATGGAGTAGTAAGAAGAGGATTACTAGAGAACAGCTAGAGCAACTGCTTAGCAAAGCTAGTGGTATAGCAATCGTAGGCGGTAGTGAGAACCCTTGGAAACCAGTAGCTATGCTAGCAATCGTAGATGTAGATAACCCTGATACCCTTAATGAAAAACCATTCCTAAAGAGTGTTATTGAGTCTACAGTAGCTTGGAAGACAGGTCTAAGATGTGTTAACTGTAGTAGCAAACAGGTAAAACAGCTAGGTGATGGGTGGTTCAAGTGTGAGGAATGTGGCAGTGAGTTCACATCTAGTGATAAACGTGGTATCGGAGCGTTAATCACAGTAGAACCTGATACCTACGAGAAGTATCTGAAGGGTACTGTCAGAGGTAAAGATGTTGAAATACTAGTAAACAACTACGCATTAATACCTCCAAGCCTACACCCTAGCGGAGTACGTTATGAATGGATAAAGGAGTTTGAATGGGAATCACCTAACTATGGTGTAGTAGCATTAGTTGAAGCTGAGGTGAAGAAACTTCTTGAAGAGATTGGAATGATTAAGGAGGAGAAACCACAAGTAGAAACGAAAGAAGTTAAAGAGGAGAAACCAGTTGTTGAGAAACCTATTGAGAAGCTTGGAGAGCTAAGAGAATTAAACGATGGTGAGATACTTGAAGTGAAGAACCTACTAAAGGAGGCGTATATCCCTGGTAGTAGACAGTATATTTGGTTGTTCTTAAGTGGTTGGGGTGCTAGAGCTAGGATAAATCCAATATCAATTGCTAGGATACTTAAGATGTTATATGATGAATGTGGTGATAACGACCCCTTAAGAACTAGAGCCTCAGCAATTGTATACTCATATAAGAAGGCGGGGGTAGATATTGATAAGTATGTTAGTGAGTTTGAGAATGTTCTTGGTGTTAAACCTTATGGTTTAGAGAAGGAAGTGAGTGAGGATCAGATAAAGGGTAAGACAGGTCTTCAGGAAATACTTGAAGATGTTCTTGGTGAGGAGAGGGCTTTAGATATTATTAGAGAACTTGAAGAAATCTTCAAGACTGCTAGCCCCTACAGAGATTCAATTATTGAGTTACTAGATTATGAAAAGCAGATATACGCGGTAGCTAATTTGAGGAAACTAGTTGTTGTTAGAGCTAAGAGACTTGAGGATAGGTTGGTATACAAGGAAAGGGTTACAGTTGGAGCACCTACTGAGGTAGTAGTCTATGTGAATCCTATAGGTGGTGTAACTAAGTATAAGGTTAAATGGGAAACGCTAACTAGACCTAGACCTCTAGTGATTGGGCCAGCAATGGTAGAGGATATAGTGGACAGAATTAAAGTAGAGGGGCTGATATTAAACCACAGGATAGTTAAGGATGTGTTGAACGCTGTGATTGAAGGGTTCATACGTAAGCAGAGGGCTGAGATCGTAGAGGAGATAGAATCCCCTGGTTTCTACATAGTAGATAACAGGATAGTAGTTGTAGGGTATGAGGTTAGAGAACCAAGTCTTGAGGAGCTTAAGGAGGCTTTAGAAATACTAAATGAACTGGCTGAGTGGTATAAACATGTACAGGAGAAGTTTGCTACAGTGATTAAATGGGCGTTAGTAGCTCCGTTCAACTTAATACTGAAAAGAAAGGATAGATGGATGAAGTGGTTGTATCTTTACGGAGCTAGCAAAACTGGTAAGACTACGTTAGGTGAGATAGCTCTATCAATATGGGGTTTAGACAGCAAATACGTTAAAAGTGGAGCTAGCATAGATACAGAAGCTAGGATCGGTCATGTGTTAAGCCAGTCAACATTCCCAACGTTAATAAATGAACCTGGCGGAGCGTTATCTAAAGATGGAATAGTTGAACTAATCAAGAACGCAATTGAGAAACCAGTAGCTCGTGGTAAGTATGTACATGGTAGCTACATAGACATACCAGCATTAGCAACATTCATATTCACAAGTAATAGGTTCTTACCTAAGGATGACGCTCTACTGAGGAAAATGTTAGTGTTGAGGTTTACCTATGGCGAGAGGATACCAGAGGAAAAAGCTAGGGAGTTTGAGAGTAAGGTTAAGCCAAGGATTAAGAAGCTTAAGGCGTTAGGTCTTTACGTAGCTAACAAGATCATTAACGACCCCAACTTACTGTTTAGTATTGATTGGGAGGAGCTAGCTGAAAAACTACTAGTAAAAGCATATGTAGACGTAGGTCTAACACCACCACAATGGATATCAAGTAAGGTTAGTGAGGAGGAGAACATCTATGAGGATTTAAAAGAAGCTGTGAGAACATTCTTAGTGAAGAGGATAAATGAGGAATACACTAGATTCGTAGGTAGAGTACTAGTAGAGTTTAGTAGTGGTTATGATATTCTAGAGAAACATAAGCTAAGTTTCAGGGAGAGGTGTAAGGTAGTACTAGAGAACAACCTACTACCGTGGGCTATACTTAAAGAAGATACAGTTTACTTCTTATCATCACTAGTAGATGAGTTAAAACCGATAATTGGAGATATAGGAGGGCTTAAGAGCGTAGCAGAACTAATGGGATGGGAATATAGATATGCTAAAATAGGTGGTAGATCAGTAAGAGTATCCGCTACATCACTAGAATCATTACTAGAGTTATTGAGTGGTGAGGTTGAAGAATAACACAACAAACTAGGGTAGCTTAGACTAAATTTTGTTTTTTATTTCCTATAGATTTTCCCTTATTTTCCAAACATTATATGACACATGTTCTTATGTGTCTACATGTGTCATGTAGTTACGAATGCGTGAGCTGAATGCGTGCCATGAAATTCTACATGACACACCACTAGATCAGAACACACCCCAAACTTTATATATATATATATATATGCTAATGTGTTATATGTGCCAGTGTGTCATATGTGTCACATGTGTCTACATGTGTCATATATATGAATTAATTATATTCAATATTATAATATAATTCTAACTAGATACTTAATTTTTCTAACATCCTTCAGTTTATGAGTTAGTAGCTTTAACTAAATATTTAATTTTACTAACCACCCTACAGTTTCACACTCACCATCAAAGACGGGTAAGATGTTGTTAATTATGTCTACAACCGAGGATTTGGCGTTTTCGGAACCCTGACCCCTGAATAAAAAATCAATTAATTAGCTATATGAACCAGCTACTACTCACAGCTGTGTTTTCTACAGAAACTTTACCCCATAATTTTCTTGGGAAACCAAGATGTCATAAGAGCTAGAAAAAGTTTTCAGATCCGTTATGTACTGTTATGAACCTATTCTCTATTGAGTTTTCCCAAGAAATTTATGGAGAAAATTTATTAACCCCTTTACCACAGAAATTTCTGGGGTAAAGATGTCAGAAAAAGAGGCGAAACCTAGGTGTCCAAGGTGCGGAGCTGAAATCAGTTGGATAGAGAGTCAGGATAAGGGTGGTAGGGTCTACTACTATGCAGTTCATTACCTAGGTTACTCAAAGTCAGGTAGTAAGGTTAGGAAAAAGATAAGGAAATGCTATCTAGGCCCTGAAGAATATGTGTACGTTAGTAGACTTCATAGTGATTTAGGTCTAAAGTTTAAGGGGGCTGTGATTGAGAAAAGAGTAGTTCACTACTTGGATATGTTCACAGAGGCTTTGGTTAGAGCTGACCTAGACCGATTAACACTAATAGAAATAATATCCAAGCTGAAACATCTTACACAGAGGCTTGAGGGATATGTCAGAGAAATTGAGAGAACGAAAGACATTAGAGAAAGCTAAGAACGATATCCTCAAGACATTTCAAGAAATCCGTAGTATCCTCACTAGAGAATCTAAAGCTAAACCCAAACCAAAATGATTTTTTGATGTTTCCCAAGAAATTTCTTGGGTAAAGCTTTTAGAAAAAGAAGATGTTAGGTTAAACACCCTCAATGTTTTTGAAAGCTCTCTCTAGTTCTTGGGTTAAGTCTTCTTGTGAGTAATCTAAGTAGCATTTCAACCACTTGTAATCACTATGACCTAGTAGTCTACGTAAAGCCTCTAGGTCTTTGGTGTTCTTGAGTACGAATATAGCGTAGCTGTGTCTTAGGGCGTGGGGTCTTACCCTTTTCCCTAAGTAGCGTTTACTAAATTTGTACACAACATTCCTAGCTTGACGTTCTGATATTGGGAATAGCAAATCCTTTTTGCTAGGTATCCTTCTTAGGTAACCCTCAATAACATCCCAAAACAGCTGGTTGGGTATCGGTACTACCCTTGGATGTTCATATCCTTTTTTCTCTTGTAATATCCTCACTGTCTTAGCTTTAGGGTCTAAATCATTAGCTTTTAACTTTAAACATTCACCTAACCTACACCCTGTGAACGTTAAGATGCTTACTAACGCTAAATCCCTTAGCTTGTACTTACCTCTCTTAACGTCACCATACGCTTTCTTAATAGCGTTGAACACTGACTCAAACTTAGGTATATCCTCTAACTTTAGCGCTCTAGTTTTCTGAGTTCTGTTTTCATCCATGAAACCACCACAACCAGAAATTAGTTTTCATAGCTTATAAGCTTATTTCCTAATCCGGGCACATTTAGTAGTACTAAATGAGTTTCTGAGTAGTAGACCTAGATCAGCCAGTAGACTAGTCTACTAAATGAGGTTTCAACTAATTACTATAGTAGAACTAAATGAGACACCATCAACTTACGGGTAGATAATTTACCCCGTATATGTATCCCTAGTAATTGAGAAATACTAAATGAGTAGTCATTTAGGTCTACTAGTAAGTAGTAGCTATTTCCTTACTAGTTTAACAGCAATTAGTAGGTATCAACTAATTAAATGAGGGTATCTACTAGTAGACCATAAGCTACTAGTTTCAACTAGTTGTGAACTACTACTAGACCTAAAGAGTCTATACCCTCTAGTTTACTAGTTTTACCTGTCTTTGATGGTGAGTGTCACACTAAGCCTAGTTAACTATTTAAATGTTTAGTTAGAGGTATTAACTAATAGACTAGTCGTTTAGTAGACCTAAAGCTACTAGTTCACTAGACCTAAAGGTTAGACCTTAAGGGTAGTAGTCATTTAGTAGACTAGTAGGTGTTTTCAGAACCCAACCTCTATAGAACTCTAATCTAAGTAGAAACCAACTAGAGGTATTAACTAATAGACCTCATTTAGGTCTACTAGTCGTTTAGAGGGTATTAATCAACTAGTTGTGAAAGACCTTAAGCGTTAACACAAGCTACTACAACTAATACCTCTAGTTGATTAGTTTGGTATCTCGGAGAGATCCCATCAACTTCACTAGTAGTTGAAAGTTTAGAACTAAAGCTCTACCCAGCTTGATGGATTCTCAAGATAGTTATGTGAGCTACTACAAACTCATTACTCCAGAAATTTTATGGTAAAGATACAACTACAGCCTTCATAACATTGTATTATTGCATTATAAAAGTGTATATATATACTATATATATACTTTGTTACATACAGTAATGCAAAACTCGTTACCCCAGAAAATTCTGTGGTAAAGAACTACAACTAGATTACTGCTAAACTATTGTATTATTGTATATGATGTATACTCAGCTGTATACCTTAGGTATACTGAAAGTATATTAAATGTATAACGTTTTCTCTTCTAGGTGATTCACATGAAAACACTTCGCTTTAGCCTCCTACTTGCTGTATCACTACTAATAGCTTCTACACTACTACAGACTACGATCTCAGGCTACCTAATACATTATACGTTCTATGTTAAGCCGGGAGACTTCGTTAAGTACAACTTCAATATCTGCGGGGAGTGTAGAGCTCTCGTATCATTCTACGTCTACGGTGGGGCAGGTAGCTATAGTGACATCATGTTCAGGGTCCTAGCCCCAGATGGTAGGGAGATTTACCCTAGGACTAAGATCTACAGCGAACTTCGCTGGAGCTTCACAGCAGCTCAGGGAGGTAACTACACATTTGAGTTCGATAATACATACTCCACCCTAACTAGTAAGTGGGTAGACCTAGCTCTAGCCGTTATACCCCCGCTCCCGCCCGAGCCCACTACTCTTATAATAGAGCTGGTAGG
>Ga0185307_1001907_pt1 | contig 11182 bp, 12 predicted proteins | sample LHCtaG_FD_128010 | JGI IMG/M metagenome (GOLD analysis project Ga0185307, IMG submission 128010) | Hot spring microbial communities from Little Hot Creek, USA to study Microbial Dark Matter (Phase II) - LHC4sed_matched (SPADES... | ecosystem: Environmental > Aquatic > Thermal springs > Hot... | reverse complement strand
CGTAAACCCAGTACTCTAACCCATTAACCTTAACACATGTCTCATCTAGGGCTATGAGCCTCCTAACCATCCTAGATGGGTTAACGTTAACCCTCTCGCTAAACTTCCTAACCCACTTCCAAACAGCCGTCTTAGAAACCCTGTGAACCTCAGAAAGCGCCCTAGCAGCCCTCCTAAGACTAGAAAGCTGAATATAGAATGCTAAGCCCAAAATCTTAAGCTCCAACGGAACCCTATTCCTCTCAAAAACGCCTAAGCTCTCAACCAAAGATTTAATACTCAACATAAGAAAAACTTAAACAAGAAGACATATAAACCTTAAGTTGCCACGTCCATTGGTTGAAGCGTAAAACATTTAATTACACTATTTTAACACATTGAATTGTTTTAAGATGAGGCTTATCCATTCTAACGGTCATAAATGCGTATTCAAAAGTGTCATACGTGGTTGAGGCTCCAGGCCTCCCCTTCGCGTCTAAAGCTATAACAGCAATATTCTTAGCTGATTTATCTCTACTAAGAATAAATTTCATTGCCGTATCCGCCGCTTCTTGCGCACTCAACCCCCTATACATGTATTCAACGACAATTCTCGTGAGACAGAAACGTATAATATTTTCACCTAGACCAGTCGCGCTTGCACCTCCAGCGAGATTATCCGCATATACTCCCGAGCCTATAATTGGTGAATCCCCAACTCTCCCAGGCATTTTAAAGGCTAAACCGCTTGTTGAGCATCCAGCAGCAATATTCCTGTCTCTGTCAATTGCAACTACGCCAATCGTATCATGTGTTTTTGTTTCATAAATATATTTGGCCCAAAAGTCTAAGGTATTTCTCTCGGGATTTGAACCACTAACTTGAGCAAGATATTCCCTCCAAGATTTCTCAACTTCAGGGTGTAGTGGCGCTCGATATTCAAGACCTAGAAGACGTGCGAACATGCATGCTCCCTCACCAGCTAACATAACATGGGGGGTTAGCTCCATCACCTTTCTTGCTAAAGATATTGGATTTTTAACGTTTTTAACGGCAGCTACAGCTCCAGCCTTCAGCGTTGATCCATCCATTATGGAGGCATCCATCTCCACTTCACCTAACATATTTGGATACCCCCATAATCCAACACTCCTGTTTGTCGGGTCATTTTCAATGGCTTTTATTGCTTCTTCAACAGCATCTAAAGCCGAGCCACCAGTCCGGAGGACGCTTATACCAGCCTCCGCAGCCTTTACACCAAATTTCCATGTTGCAATAATAGCTGGTTCCATAAGTTATGAAAACATCAGTGCATGCTATAAAAATTTCCCTTTAAAAATTTTAGAGTTAGTTGTGGAAATATCGGTTTCTATTCCCTCTTATTATAGAACCTTGGTTGACTTTGTTAACTTCGTTAGAGCTAATTCGGTTTTAAGCCGTCTCCCTTATGCGGTCAAAAATTCCGTTAGCTGAATTTGAACTCAATAATTCTTCTCATAAATTTTCCCATCGATGTATGTTTCCATAACATCCAGTTTTCTATTTAGTATTATGAGGTCCGCTTTGCAACCCTTAGCGATCCTACCAATTTTCTTTATGCCCATAGCATTACATGGTGTGGATGTAGCCATCTTTACGGCCTCTTTGAGGTTTATCCCGATTTTTACCATATTTTGCACAGCCCTTATTAGAGTCAATGTACTCCCAGCTAAGGATCCATTCTCAGTCCTCGCTATACCATCTTTTATAATTATTTTGTTGGATCCAAGTGTGTAAAAGCCGTCACTAAGCCCGGCGCCTGATATAGAATCACTAACTAGAATGGTTTTATTGGTTCCCTTACATTTTAGCACCAAGTTTATTGTTGCCGGATGCAGGTGGATGAAATCAGATATTATTTCTGTGTAAACTTTTCTCGCAGTTAATGCTGCGCCTATTATTCCTGGCTCACGATGGTGATATTCTCTCATGCCATTAAATAAATGGGTTATAATGTTTGCGCCAGCCTCAATAGCCCTTAATGCTTGCTCATACGTTGCATCGGTATGTCCAAGAGAAACTTTAACTCCAAATTTTCCCTTAACCTCCCTTATAAAATTTATTCCTCCCTCAATCTCGGGAGCTATTGTTATTCGCTTTATAAGCCCACGGCTTACATCGTAAAGTCTCTCGAACTCTTCTAGAGATGGCTTACGCATATGCTCCTTAGATTGCGCTCCGCTCCTCACAGGATTAAGATACGGCCCCTCAAGATGAATCCCTAATATTCTTGATCCTCCATGCATACTGGAAACTTCACTAATATTCTTTACCGCTAACTCCATCATATCAAAAGACTCTGTAACTATTGACGGCATATATGATGTTACACCAGTTGCCAGAAGGTGCTTAGAAAACTCGTTGACTCCCTTAATGGTTGAGTACGTTAAGTCAATACCAAAGCCTCCGTGAGTGTGAATGTCAACAAGCCCTGGAGCAAGAATATAGTCATCATATTTGTATATATCCTTTAAGCCCTCAGGCTTATCCCGAGATATTCCGGCAATCTTATTCCCCTCTACTAAAATATATGTCTCCCTAAAAACCTCATAGGGAGTTAAAATAACACCCGCTCTTATTGCGAACATCATAAAAACCGAGAGCCAAGTAAGATATATATTTTTATGTTTAGTAAATTCCATTAACCCGGCTGCATGGACTCGTGGAACCTTGTGCTTGGCACCTCCAATAATATCACGCAAGATGCTCCATAGAAAACTTCCTCGCAATATATAAGGCAGAAAATATGTTAGATGCCCCATTAAATATATTGTTGCCTTCCGCAACTGACATTGAGATTTTTGCTCCTCTACTTTATCTGTAGTTAGGGATTTGAATGCATGCATCAATATAGCCTATGCCTTAATGTGAGACATATTTAGCATGCATGTTTTACTATGGGATTTAGGCGGCTAAATACCGTAAGATATTTATTTAATTAAGTTGCAATAGTGCATGAAATTTGGTTGGAGGCGAGCGGTAGATTTGTTGGAAAGCAGCTCCGTGCTAGTAGGGCGCAAACCTGTGATGAACTATGTATTAGCTTGTATAACATTGTTTCACGGCGGAGCGAGGGAAGTAAGCGTTAAAGCTAGGGGGCGAGCTATAAGCAGAGCTGTTGACGTGGTTGAGATTGTTAGGCGCCGTTTTCTGCCGGACGTTAAGATAAGAAGTATTGATATAGGGACTGAGCAAATTCAAGCTGATGATAGAAACACTCCTGCGAATGTCAGCATAATAGAGATAACACTAGTGCGCTGAAAACATATGCCGGAACAATGCTCCACTGCCCTCATTTATTTTTTGAAAGATTATAAAAGGATGTTAGCTATCTCTTCATGAAATTGAGTGGAGAAAGTAATTTTTCAAGGATAAAGGGTAGTCAATAATGTTTAGCCATAAAATCTTAGTTAGGGTGAAAGTTGTCGTGACCAATGTTGGGACAAAAGATGTTAAGCCGATTTCGTAATTTCTCCATTTGTAGATTGTTAGGTGATAAAATCATCCCTAAGATATGGAAGTAGGGTGAACTTCAAAAATTTTTAGTGCTTGTTGTAGGGATGTTTAAATACCGCAATATTTATCTAATTAAATTATAATAGTGCATGAAATCCGCAGAGGGAGTGAGTGGCAGATTTACGTGAGAGGGATCCTGCCACCCTCCTCATTTTGGAGGGATCGAGGGAAGGTGAAAGCAGAGCTATGCCAATTCTGTTTAAGAAGCGGAATATTATGTTCAAAGTGTAGGGCGAAGATTGAGAGTGGAGAGGTAACTCGTTTAGATTTAGAGATAGCTCGCTTACTCATTTCTATTGAGAATGAGTATCCCCTTCTTCAGGATGTTTATTTTCGCGGCGCCGTTGAGGCGGATAATGTTTTGGCTATACTTGTTAGGAGGAGTGACGCAAATAAAATACTAAGTTATGGTGGGAAAATCATAAAGTTTCTGGAAAATAAGACTGGAAAAACTGTCCGTATACTGGAATATAATTCTAGCGAGAGGAAGTTTCTTGAGGATCTCTTTGCGCCATTAACTATACTTACCATAAACAAAATATGGTTGCCCGATGGTTCTGTTGAAACGCGGGTTATTCTCCGGGGGAAGGATAAAAAGAGAAGTTTGATAAATGTGAATGCTATGAAGGAGATTGCGAGAAAAGTTAAGGGGATAACTCTTCGAGTAGAATTCGCAGATTAACGGTGAAATGGACACATGGGTAGCGGAAAATCAGTTCACCAAGAGGGTTGGAAGAGAACTCATTACACAATGGAGGTCACCCAGGACCTCAATGGGAAAGAGGTTATCCTAACTGGTTGGATAAGGGATATCAGGGATTTAGGGGGCATAAAATTCCTGATATTAAGGGATAAGGAGGGAACAGTGCAGATAACGGTCCCGAAGGATAAGGCTAACATAAACTTAGTTAAGCAGATTGAAGATTTACAGCGCCAGGATTGTGTGAGCATTAAGGGAATAGTTAGGAAGATGGAGAAGGCACCTAGAGGCGTGGAGGTTATACCTAAAAGCATAATTGTTCTTAATGCTGCGAAGCAGCCGCTTCCGCTAGATATTACTGGAAAAACACCAGCGGACATAGATGTAAGGTTAGATGCCAGAATTCTGGATCTAATCAGAAGTGAGAATCAGGCAATCTTCAGGATTCGCCATGTGGCATTGGAAGCAACGAGAGAGTTTCTTTCTAAAAATGGCTTTATAGAGATTCATACGCCTAAGATAATTGCGACAGCAACCGAGGGAGGCGCCAACCTTTTTCCAGTAGCATACTTTGAGAGGGAAGCTTTTTTGGCACAGAGTCCCCAGCTCTATAAGGAGCAGCTCGTAATAGACTTTGAGAAGGTTTATGAGATTGGTCCAACATTTAGAGCCGAGAAATCCCATACAAGGCGCCACTTAACAGAGTTCATCTCAATTGATATTGAGGAAGCTTTCGCGACAGCGGAGGATGTTATGGAGGTTGCTGAAAGGCTCCTGCAGCATGTATGTAGGGTGGTTAAGGAGAGATGTTGGAGGGAGCTTGAGATACTTAAACATAACATTGAGGTTCCGAACGTACCGTTTAAGCGGTTAGCATACGATGAGATTATTAGTGAACTGAGGGATGCTGGCCTAAAAATAAACTGGGGTGAAGACATGCCTACAGTAGCCTATAGAACCCTAGGCAAGCTGCATCCATACTTTTACTTCATAACAGAATGGCCAACTCACATAAAACCATTCTATATAAAGCCTAGAGATGATAAGCCAGAAGTAAGTGAAGGGTTTGATTTAATGTGGCATTGGATTGAAATAGCTTCCGGTGGAACGCGCATACACGATAAGGATCTTTTAATTAAGCGAATGAGGGAGCAGAATTTAAACCCGGAATCCTTCAAATATCATCTACAAGTCTTCGATTACGGTATGCCCCCGCACGCTGGATGGGCGATTGGTCTTGAACGCTTGGTGATGATGCTAACTGGTGTCAGAAATATCAGGGAAGTCGTCTTATTTCCAAGGGATAGGTTTAGGCTTACACCCTAAATCGGTCGGATCGAACCTAACTAGGCGGTGGCCTAGAGCCTAACTCAACCTCTAAAGTCATTACCCGATTCTCCCTAACTATTGTCACATTAATTATTTGCCCTGGCATAGTATACTCCTCTAGGTAGGAGGATAGGTCATCTATTCCGGTTATTCTTCTATCATTTATCGCAATTATTATGTCTCCTCCAACAATCACTCGCTGCCCAGCTATATATGCTATTTTTGTTCCGCCTTTTAATCCAGCCTTATCAGCCGGTCCATCCCTTACAACTTGCGTTATCAACCAACCATAAGTCACATTAGTGCCCATGGCTTTGGCGATCTCATAAGTCATGTCTATACCTGAGGCGCCAAGCCAAGGATGCCTATTATATGAGCCTTCTTTAACTAGTGCTTCTATCTCCCTCAGTATAGTGTTTGAGGGTATTGCGAAGCTCACACCTTGGGAGCCGCTGACAATAGCTGTTGTCACCCCAATAACCTGTCCTCTAGAGTTTAGCAGCGGTCCACCTGAGTTGCCGGGGTTTAGTGGCGCTGTTATTTGTATGACATTCGCTATTGAGTATCCGCCCGTTATATCTTCTGTTATAGTTCTTCCTAAAGCACTTATTATGCCCACACTCATTGAGCCAGCCAACCCATAGGGGTTTCCAACAGTTATAACCAAGTCACCAACTTTAAGGGTTGATGAACTAACTATTTCAAGCGGATAATATTCATTCTCTGGGGCCTCCGCTGAAAGAACAGCTAGATCAACATATGGGTCATATCCCAGAATATACGCTGCGTAACTATTTCCATTCGCGAATGTCACCGTAATATTTATTGCGCCATAAACAACATGATAATTTGTGATAATCACCATTTGTCCAGTAAAATTATAGACGAACCCTGATCCCTGAACCGTCTCATAATAGAAACCAAAGGGGCTGAAGTAACGTATTAACCCCCTAACTAAGACAACTGAGATCTTAACTCGCTCATAGATTTGTGGTAGAGATATGCTTTCATTTATAGAAGCTTGCTGTGTTGTAGCATTCAGAGCTATTGCATTCACAGAGCTTTGGAGATCAGTAATCCGCTGCCTTAACTCCTGAACTTGATTTTTGAGCGCATCAACTTCCCCTGAAGCAACCCTATAACCCATCATGTAGCCTAGAAAACCCGCTGTGAGTAAGCTTGCTATCAGTAACGTGGCTATCACGAGGAGGATAACAGTTTTCTTAGTTTCCTCATACGCATTTAAATGCATTGCATCACCTCATTTGAATCAACATTGAATCTCCACGATTTTTCAGCATTGAAGAGCGCGCTAAATTATTAAAGGTTTTTCAGAATTATTTCAAGAACCTTTATCCATTCAGCTAAAAGATTTTTAGGGTAAAAATTTAGAAAAAGAATAATTTGCCCGATCATAGTAATTAACCGCTGTTAGGCGTTATATAGTGAAGTATAAGAGATGCTTGGAGTTGGCTGAATGAGCTATTACGCTAGGCATCTAAAGCATGTATTGGGTTGGCTTATTGCTGGAACTAGGGGCGGTGCCATGAGGGCTCGGATAATCATGGCGTTAAAAGATTCCCCGATGAATGCGAATCAGCTAGCGAATCTGTTGGGCGTTGACTATAGGACTATAAGGCACCACCTTGAGATACTTGAGAAGAATAAGATAGTTACCTCGGCTGGGGATAAATATGGCGTCACATATTTTTTGACCTCCATTATGGAGGAGAACTATGATGTATTTAGGGAGATTTGGGAGAAAATTGGGAAAAAGAGAAAAGGAGGTAGATGAAATGAATAGGATGATGAATAATAAAGATAGGAAAATAATATTGATAGTTGCGATTTTATTAGCGGTAGCGCTCCTCTCAGCAATATGCAGTTTAAGCATTACAGGGGCTTCCATAGAGTTCCAAATTAGAAGACGCTGGGGACTCGATGAAAGTCAGATGAAAGAAATTAAAGAATTAGTGGAAAAATACCGGAAGGGTGAAATTAGCATAAAAGAATTTGAGTCTTCTATGCTGTCAAATTTCATAAAATGGGGTATTGTTCCACCTCAAGAGATTTTTACGCCAGATATAGAGCTCTTCTATACAATTAAATCTATTATCTCAACGGTTAATGTTTCACTCACATTAATACTGCTCTTCATATATGTGGATATTTATCGGAGGACTAAATCTCAGTTCACAATAGGCCTTATAATATTCTCACTAATCTTACTTTTCTATACTATCTCATCTAACCCCTTCATACAGATGCTCTTCCGCTTCAGAGCTTTTGGTCTTGGGCCCTTTGCCATGCTGCCAGACATATTCGCATTTGCTGCCCTATTAGTTCTGCTATATCTCAGTCTTAAATAGAATTATAAATGCGTGCTTTTCCCTCTATATTCTACGTGATATTGGATAAAATATGATATAATTCTGAAAAACCTTTTTATACGCAGTCTCGCCCATGAATGAGTGGTGAAACATATTGAAGAAGATCATACTGGTGCTATTGGCGGTTTTAGGTTTAGTCACGCTGGGAGCCATGGTTGCTTCAGCATACGCCATGTATCCTGGATACTGGTATAGGACGGTGCCGACTTCGGCGAATTATCCTTCCTGCGTTATTGATGCCAATAATTTCACATGGGCTTTTAGGCGCGGTTGGAGGTGGACTCTGGGAGACAGGTATTGTAGGGGATTTAGGGGGATTGAGATAGAGTTAAGTGAAGGATTTAAGAATAGGGTTTTGGAGATAGCGAACAGCGATGCGGATGTGCAGAATCTTTTGAACGAGGACTATAATATAAACGATATTAAACCGATGCACATGAAACTAACGGTTCAAGAGGACGGGCAGGTTACAGCGCAGGTTGATAAAGTCCTTATAACATTAACTAAAGAAGGTGGGTATAATAGGGCTTTTGTGGAGGTGGATTTGAAAGAGGAGAGAGTCGTAAAGATAACTATAGTAAGCGTTACGGTGATCGATAAGTCTGCGTCGCCCTAAACTCCTCCCTTCTTTTTTATGAAAATCTTATCATAAAATGTGGTGTTAAGAGGTAGTTTGTATATGTTTGCTTGGAGCCTGGCTGTTAGAAATCTGAAGAGGCAGAGGCTGAGAACAGTCTTAACAGCTTCAGGTATAGTTGTTGGCATAAGCATGATGTTCATTCTCTTGTCTCTGGTTTCAGGCATGGAGGCTCAAGCAAGGAGTATGGTTCGCTCCTTAGGTGGAGCCGATATAACGGTATCCAATTCTACACTATTCAGAGATAGGATTGGTGGCGGCGGATTTTTCGGCGCCTTGCCAAGCCCCAGCACATTAGATGAGTCAATAATAGATGTGATAAGCGGGCTTCCAGGCGTATATGCTGTCTCACCCCAATTCTCATTTAGCGGATCCATTAATGGCAGAAGGATCACAATATATGGTGTTGTGCCATCATCATACGAGATTGTCACCGGTGGACTAAATATTATTGATGGCAGTTTCCTCTCGGATAGCAGCAGCAGTGAGATTGTTCTAGGAAAAGCGCTAATGGATCTCTTAGACATAACAAGGGGGGACTCAGTTAACCTTGGTATAGGGCAGAGCGGGGAAGAGCGAAATTTTAAGGTAGTCGGCGTATTTGAGACTGGAATGGTCTTCCAAGAGTATGCTGGCTACATTACGTTAGCTGATGCTCAGAATATTACTGGTGAGCATGGACTTGTGACGCAGATACTCGTTAAATGCGAAGACCCATCCATAGTTAGCAACGTTGCAAACCTGATACAGTCAACGGTGCCAGGTGTCAGAGTTACAACGCCCACGGCGGCTATTCAGCAGGCAACCCAAATGCTAAACACCCTAACAATATTCTTTGCCACAATTGGTTTAGTGGCTTTATTCGCTGGCAGCTTCGGCGTTATCAACACAATGATGATGTCCGTCACAGAGAGAACTCGCGAAATAGGCATATTAAAGGCTATAGGGGCGAAAAGCCGCGACATAATGAAGATATTTCTCGTGGAGTCGCTATTAATCGGATTGATAGGCGGTGGAGTCGGCGTAGCTGCTGGAGGGATTCTCGCATACGTTTTCCCAATGTTAACGCCTGGACTATTCACGATCAGTTCCTCACCATTTGGGATGAGAAACCCGGGAGTTAACATTGGCGGCAGGGCGATGTCAAATATTATGCTTGCAACACCAGCAATCACGCCGACAAATATTATGATATGCTTTTCTCTAGGGGCTTTAGTTGGAATTTTAGCCGGTCTCTATCCAGCTTGGCGTGCCTCTAGAATGAAGCCTGTGGAGGCTTTGAGACATGCCTAAAACAATTGTTAGAACAATTAATTTAAGTAAGGTTTATAGGCGCGGCAAAGTTGATGTACCAGCCCTAAATGACGTTAACCTTCAAGTCTTAGCTGGCGAGATAGTTGGCATAATGGGCCCATCTGGATCCGGTAAGACGACGCTCCTAAATCTTATAGGGGGCTTAGATAAGCCGACTAGGGGCAAAGTATTCGTTGACGGAGTTGATATAACCGCGTTGGGCGAGAGGGAGCTGGCCGATTATAGGCTTAGGAAGGTTGGCTTTATATTCCAATTCTATAACCTTATACCAACATTAACAGCCCTAGAGAATGTTGAGGTCCCGTTAGCTTTGTTAGGTGTCCCCAAAGCTGAGAGGCGGGAGAGGGCGCTTAATTTACTCAGAATGGTTGGCTTAGAGGCTAGGGCTGACCATAAGCCTGATGAATTAAGCGGCGGGGAGCAGCAGCGCGTAGCCATAGCGAGAGCCCTAACAAATAACCCATCAATAGTCTTAGCTGACGAGCCAACGGGCGACCTAGATTCCAGGTCCGCGCTTTCTTTAATGAAACTTGTTAAGGATCTGAATGAGAGAAATGGGCAAACATTTATTATAGTAACCCACGATCCAATAGTTACAGAGAGATGCGCAAAAATCTACACAATTAGAGATGGCAGAATAGAGACCGCATAAAATATGCTTCTCCCTATATTTCTCCCCTAATCTTTGGAAGCAGATATGAGAAAGCGAAAGCTAATGCTAGAAGTGCGGCTATTATTAATGTGGAGATCATAAGTATTAGCGCACCGCTCAATAAATACCCGCAAACAATTATTCCCAGGGAGAAAGCGGTAGTTATTACCTCAACGTAACGCTTAACCCTTAGATCGCTCACCACGTGGGTTGTTAAGGTAATTGAGATGGCAGCAAATACTAGTGAAAGCCCAAATATCGTATGAATAATATCACTACTTATAAGTCCACTTATGAACAATAGAAGCCCAATTAGGGAAAAGCTAATCATTTGAATCCAGGGATGCGTGTTCCTCACCTATAAACCACCACAAAAATATTGAGATGACTTAACATATATGATTTGCCCCATTGAAGGATATCTAACTCAATTCAGCAATTTTTCGAAGGTTTATGAGCAGAGTGAGGACTCACAGTAGTTTATCCGCTCTATATAGAGTTGGTAACAGCATTATTCCTTTAAAACGGGGCGTGTCCAACTATTATTTTAGTTGTTTGTTTATTTCTTTTTTATGCTTTGTAGGTGGGATGTTAGGGTTTATGATGTTGGGCTTTTGATGGCTGCT
>Ga0185307_1001905_pt1 | contig 11188 bp, 13 predicted proteins | sample LHCtaG_FD_128010 | JGI IMG/M metagenome (GOLD analysis project Ga0185307, IMG submission 128010) | Hot spring microbial communities from Little Hot Creek, USA to study Microbial Dark Matter (Phase II) - LHC4sed_matched (SPADES... | ecosystem: Environmental > Aquatic > Thermal springs > Hot... | reverse complement strand
CCCCTCCTTAGAGCAGTTACCGGAATCACCACCCAACCTCCATTGGCAGGATTCGTTTAATATTATAGCCATCGGGGTAAAGAAGCGCAACTTCTTGCGATTAAGAGTTGCGTCCCAAATTGTGGGTGCCATTATTTTCCCACCCTCTGGCATGGACAGCCAGGGGAAGACGCCTGACGAAATTGGGACACACCCGCTCAAAAGGCCGAGTTTGCATTTTCCCCTTCCTTGGGTATAATTGTTTTAGTTCCTTTGGAGTGGGGCGGGTGAAAAAGTGGCAAGTTCTGGCCTTAATTACAGAGCTGGGCTTTACGGTCGGGTTCAGTCTCCTCATAGGAATCGGGGTAGGGTGGTGGCTGGATGGCAAATTCGGAACGAGGCCTATTTTCACCCTCATCGGTCTTTTTCTAGGATTGGCTTCGGCCGGATATAATCTTTACAAGCTTGCCTCTATGGTGAGGAAATGAAGGAAATGATTTCGTTTGTAGCCGGCTTTTTGGCTGGAGCAGGGGGCTCTTGGTTCAATAGCTTTCTTACAGAGTTCAGCTTAAGAAAACTGCTTTTTTCCCCAAAAGCTCCTAAATGGCTCGCAGGCCTTTTTGGGCTTTTCTTTATCACTAAGCTTTTCCTTTTCTTCGCTTTTTGCTATGCCGTTATCCGTTTCCTTGGCTTCAGCCTTTGGGGAGTTATCGCCGGCATCCTGACTCACCAGACTTTGCGGTTAATTTACAAAGCTTACCTTTGGTATGCCCAGAGAAAACCTGCTTCCTGAGGTGAAGAATGTTAGGCAAGCTTTTTGGGATAGAGTTCCATGAGATATCCATGGGGGCCGAAAAGCTCTTCCACCTCGGCCCTATACCCATAACTAATACCATCCTCACCACTTGGGTTGTGATGGTGCTTCTTGTAACTCTGGCCTTCGTGGTGAGAAGGCGAATTAGCCTAATCCCTGGCGCTTTGCAAAGCATCGTGGAAATAATCATTGAAACTGTCTACAATCTCGTCAAAAACATAGCTGGGGAAAAGGTGGGAGGCGTCATCTTCCCCCTCATAATGACCCTCTTTTTGTTCATCCTTACTGCCAATTGGCTTGGCCTTCTGCCTGGTTTTGGCACGATAACTTACCATCATGTCCCGATTTTCCGCCCCCCAAACAGCGACCTCAACACTACCTTGGCCATGGCTCTAATCACAGTCTTTCTGGTTCAAGTGGCTGGGATTGCTTACAAGGGTCTGAAGGGTTACCTCAAGGAGTTCGTTACTCCTCCCATTCTGGCACCTCTCATGGCCCCTATCCACTTTGTCAGCGAGCTTTCCCACATCCTCTCCCTCTCAGCACGACTTTTCGGTAACATCTTCGGGGGCGATGTGGTTTTAACTGTGATTTTCGTCATGCTTCCGCCGCTTATCCCAGCGGTATTCTTGCTCCTTGAGTCCCTTTTTGGCCTGATTCAGGCTATAATTTTCTCTGTTCTCAGCACTATTTACTTTACCATGGCTACTGCCGCCCACGAGGCAGAACATTAATGTAAGGAGGTAAGGAGATGGACCCTAAAGTTGCAGCCAACCTTGGAGCAGCCTTTGCTATGGGTATAGGCTCTATAAGCCCAGCTCTAGGTATAGGGATGGGGGTAAGGGCCGCAATGGAAGCAATAGGGCGGAACCCGGAGGCCGCTGACAAGCTCTTTACCCCCATGATTGTAGGGCTTGGCCTTGCTGAAGCCGTAGCCATTTACTGCCTCGTTACCGCTCTGGCCCTTATCTTCGTTGGAGGTGGATAAAGGATGGAGGCACTTGGGGTAAACCTTCCGGGCCTTCTCTTTCAGGCTATAAATTTCCTCCTGCTCCTTTTCATCCTGCAGAAATTCCTCTATAAGCCGATTTTAAATGCCATAAAAAGCCGGCAGGAGAAAATCCAAAAGGGGCTTGAGGAGGCGGAGAGGGCCTCTAAACGCTTAGCTGAGGCTGAAGCCGAAGCCGAGCGGATTTTGGCTGAGGCAAAGGCTAAGGCTCAGGAGATTATTTCCCAAGCCACTCAGGAAGGGAATAGGATAAGGGAGGAAATAATCGTTCAAGCCAAAGCCGAGGCCTCTCGTATCTTGGAAAGGGCCAGGATGGAGGCGGAAAGGGAAAGGGAGCTTGCGATGGCTGAGCTCCGCCGCCAAGCCATAGACCTGGCCGTCTTGACCGCTCGCAAAATTGTGGGGCAGGCTTTAGATGAAAAAGCCCAACACCGCATCATTAACGATTTCCTCTCCTCCTTAGAGCAGGCTGATTAGTTCCGGAGGGGGTAAAGTTGGAAAAAATATTCCAGAGAAGGGAAATGGCTGACCTCTACGCCAAAGCCTTCTATGAGGCTGCTTTGGAAGGCTGGATAAAGAGGCTAACTCAGATTTGGAGAGATATATCCCAAAACGGCCTCTTGGAAAAGCTGGATGCTCTCGAAGTGCCTTTCCAAGAAAAGCAAGAGATAATAAACAGGGTAACCGGGGATGAGACTGCGCCGGAGATTCGTAACTTCATTTTTCTCCTTGCTTCTAAAGGGCACCTCCATTACCTTCCGGAAATCCTTGATGAACTTAACAGGCTATCCAGAGGGGGCGCTGCCCGTCGCGTGGCCAACATCACTACCGCTGTTCCTCTGACTGAGGAAGAAAAGAGCGCCCTTCAGGCCCGCTTGATAGCTCGCTTCGGCCCTGACTTGGACTTCCGCTACGATGTTGACCCTGAAATTCTGGGAGGGGTCATTATAAGGATTGGGGATAAAGTCATAGACGGTAGTATAGCTGGAAGGCTTGAGAGCTTGAGGGAGAGGTTAAAGCGGGAAATTTAAGAGGGGGAGGGGCACATGGCTTTGAGAGTTGCAGATATAGCTTTGGAAATCAAGAAGCAGATAGAGGCCTTTGAAGCCCCCGTAGAAGCCGTTGAGGTTGGGACGGTAATAGAAGTTGGAGATGGAGTTGCGCGGGTTAGGGGGCTCAGCGGGGTTATGGCTTCAGAGCTGGTTGAGTTCCCCGGTGGGCTGTACGGGATGGCCCTTAACTTGGAAAAAGATAGCGTCGGAGTCATCCTCTTGGGAGATTACAGCCGCCTACAGGAAGGGGATATAGCTCGCTCCACCGGTAGGATTATATCTGTCCCGGTGGGGGAGGAGCTTTTGGGAAGGGTGGTGAATGCCCTCGGCCAGCCCATTGACGGTAAAGGGCCGATAAGGGCCACTAAATACCGCCCTATAGAGCGCATAGCCCCGAACGTCGTAACTCGCTTGCCTGTCAATACCCCAGTCCAGACAGGGATAAAGGCCATTGACTCCATGATTCCGATAGGCAGAGGGCAGCGGGAGCTGATTATAGGCGATAGGCAGACTGGTAAGACGGCCATAGCCATTGATACTATCATAAACCAGAAGGGGAAGGACCTCTACTGCATCTACGTGGCCATAGGGCAGAAGATGTCGCAAGTGGCAAGGGTTGTGGCCACACTGGAAAAGTACGGTGCTATGGAGCACACAATCGTAGTGGTGGCTTCGGCTTCAGAGCCAGCAGCCATGCAGTACATTGCCCCTTATGCCGGTTGCGCCATGGGCGAGGAGTTTATGGAATCGGGCAAAGATGCTTTAATCGTTTACGATGACCTTACCAAGCATGCCTGGGCTTACCGACAGATTTCCTTGGTCCTCAGGCGGCCGCCGGGGCGAGAAGCTTATCCTGGCGATATCTTCTACCTCCACTCCCGCCTTTTGGAAAGGGCTGCTCGCCTTGCCCCCGAATACGGAGGTGGCTCCCTTACCGCTCTCCCCATCATTGAAACCCAGCTTGGCGATATCACCACTTACATCCCCACCAACGTCATTTCCATAACCGATGGCCAGATTTATCTGGAGCCTGAGCTGTTCAACGCTGGAATTCGCCCGGCCATAAACGTCGGCCTTTCGGTCTCCAGGGTTGGTGGGAATGCTCAGATAAGGGCCATGCGTAAAGTGGCTGGCAAGCTTCGCTTGGAGCTGGCCCAGTTCCGAGAGCTGGCGGCTTTCGTCCAGTTCGCTTCAGAGCTTGACCCCGCTACTCGCAAGGTCATAGAGAGGGGGCAGAGGCTTCAGGAAATCCTGAAACAGCCTCAATACGAGCCCATGCCTGTGGAACACCAAGTGATGATTATCTTCGCTGGAACCCAGGGTTACTTGGATGATGTCCCAGTTCACAAAATCCAGAAATGGGAGAGGGAATTTCACCGCTGGATGGATTTATATCACCCTGAAATCGGCAACCGCATTGCTGAAACCAAAGATTTAGATGAGGAGACTGAGAAGGCGCTTAGGGCAGCCATAGAAGAATTCAAGCAGAGCGTCATCATATAGCCATGGAAACGCTTAGGGAAATCCGCCGTCACATCCGTAGCGTTCGGAACATTTCCCAAATCACCAGGGCTATGGAGATGGTAGCGGCTTCCAAGATGCTGAGGGCGCAGCAGCAGGCCCTGGCTTCCAGGGCTTACGCCCAGAAGGCATGGGAAGTCTTAACCTACCTTGCTGGACAGCCAGGAGGGCTCGCCCATCCCCTCTACGAAGTCCGACCAGTCAAGGCTATTGGCATAATCCTCATAACCAGCGATCGTGGCCTCTGTGGGCCTTACAACCACAACATTCTCCGCACAACTGTTCAGTTCATGCTTGGCTACATGGATAAAGGGATAGAAATCCGCCTGATAACGGTAGGTAGGAAGGGGCGGGATTTCATGCTCCGCTACGGCCACAACATTGTAGCCGAGTTCACCAAAGTTCGGGATAGGCCAACCATTATGGAAATTGCCCCCATTGCCAGGATAGCGATGGATGAATTCATCTCTGGGCTGGTGGATGAGGTCTACGTAGCTTATACCCGCTTTGTATCCACCATAACCCAAACTCCTACGATAATGAAGCTTTTGCCAATAGAGAGGCCAGCGCCTGAAGAAAGACTTGCCGCCCTTTACATCTTTGAACCTGACCCCCAGACGGTTCTGGGGGAAGTCCTCCCGCGCTTCACTGAACTGCAGGTTTACCAGGCCATTTTAGAGGCTCAAGCCAGCGAGCATTCGGCCCGCATGGTGGCGATGCGCAATGCTACGGAAAATGCTCAGGAGCTAATAAACGAGCTTACCATTCGCTTCAACAAAGTGAGGCAATGGAACATAACTCGTGAGATGATGGATATAGCTGGTGGAGCTGAAGCCCTGCGAAAAGCCAGAGGTATCAGGGTAGGGATTGCCTGAAGTTTGACATGAGGAAGGGGAATCGATATAATATTAATTGAAAACTTGTGGGCGGGTTCCCGAGTGGCCAAAGGGGGCGGACTGTAAATCCGCTGGCTCAGCCTTCGCAGGTTCAAATCCTGCCCCGCCCATTTTTTTATTGGCAATGATTATGGCCAATGGTCGGCCTACGCCAACTTTAAGGTGTTATGCAAAGGCTTTATATTGCCGGCCTCCCTGTAGATAACGTAAGCTGCGAGGAAGCCATTGCTGCTCTGGAAAGCTTCATCTTGGAAGGCTCACCCCACCTCGTAGTTACCCTCAATCCGGAGATGGTCGTAAGAGCTTCCCGCGATGCCGAGTTCCGAAGCATTGTCCTTTCGGCTTCTTTGGTGATTCCCGATGGAATAGGGATTGTGTTAGCTTCCAGGCTTTTGGGAACGCCTCTTAAAGAGAGAGTGGCCGGGGTTGATACGGTTGAGAGGTTTGCAGCCTTAGCCGCTAAGAAGGGTTACAGGCCCTTTTTCTTAGGGGCAGCTCCAGGTGTGGCCCAGAAGGCTGCTTCTACTTTGGCTCAAAAATACCCAGGGTTCAAAGTCGCCGGCTTTTACTCCGGTTCCCCTTCTCCCTCGGAGGAAGAGGCTATACTTAAGGTCATAAGGGAAGCTTCCCCCGATGCCCTCTTTGTGGCCTATGGCTCGCCTGCCCAAGAGAAATGGATTGCCCGAAACCTCCATCGGCTTGGGGTTCCAGTAGCCATGGGTGTGGGGGGAGCCTTTGACTTCATAGCTGGCATCGTACCGCGAGCCCCAAAGGTCATCCAACGGGCAGGGCTTGAGTGGCTTTTCCGGCTCTTAATCCAGCCTTGGCGCTGGCGGAGGCAGTTGGCTCTGCCCGTATTTTGCATCCTTGTCCTAAAGCTCACATTCCGCACCTTGAGGAGGCAGAAAACGGATTTTATGGTATCCTCCGGGGTGGAGGATACCCGTGGCGGAGATAACATTTGCGACTCAACGGTTGGATCATCTGGGCATTGTGGCCGGCATCTGCCGGGAGATCGACCTGGCGGGACAGATTGACCGTATGGTAGGGCCGACCAACCGCAGGTCAATGTGGGGAAGCCGTGCAAGCGATGGTGTTGAATGTCATGGGCTTTGTGAGCCACCCGCTCTATCTTAAACAAACCCCTGGACCGCTTGTTGCGTCCAGGATTGACCCCCGAGATGCTCAACGATGACAGCCTGGGGCGAGCTCTGGAAATTATGAGGCTGGGCCCACCGAAATCTTCGCCCAGGTGGCTTCCCACGCCTTGCGCCTGTGGGGCATCCAGAATCGTTTTGTCCACCTGGACACAACCTCGCTCAGTTTGGAAGGGGAATATGAGGGAGCGGAAGAGCCAGGGGTTGTACACATCACCCTGGGAGGGGGGGCTGGTTGACCTGGGTGCCGGAACGAATTGTTCTGGCGCGAGCGCTGATAGAAGCGGTATCGGCCTTTGCGATGCAGCCCGCTGGCCAGGAGGGGTATCTACCTATGGGGCGGGGTGCGCCGGCGTTGGCTGAGCGTCTGGTCGGAGCAGGCCGAGAAACGAGAGCGATCCACCCTCCAGAAGCGGGTGAGCGGGAACGAGACAAGGCCGAACAAGGCTGGAAGGGCTTGCTGCGGCCCGAGGCGATCGCCCAAGCCGAAAGGTGGTTGGGCAAGTTCATCCTGATGAAGAGCGTTTGCCGGCGGAAAGGAGCGGGGGTTTCGGTTTCTTAAAGACCCCTGGTTCTTCGCCGACAGCTTGTTTTTGAAGAGCTCCAAGCGCATCATGGTGCTGGTCATGGTGATGGGACTGGGGTTCCTGGTCTACGCCTTGGCGGAGCACAAGTTGGGCACTGTCCTGCGAGGGCAAAGGGAGAGCGTGCCTAACCAGGAAGGAAAGCCCACCCAGCGTCCGACGATGCGCTGCGTCTTTCAGATGTTTGAAGGGATTGATTTGCTCCTTGGCCCTAATGCGGGAAAATGCTACCTAGATACCAGTTAGGTGCGGAATATGGGAATACGTCATCGTTACCTTCGATTTCGGGAAGGCCTCCCCGGTGCAATACCTGGGAGACGTAGTTTGTACAGTCTGCGCAACTCGGACCGGTTCCATAGTTCGGATAATTTGGAGACCGGGGGTGAGTATAGGCATCAGCGTGGGCTACGGCAGCGCTGGGGTTATAGCTGCCAGCTCTTACTGGGAGATCAATCTGGACTCTCACACCCAACAGTAGGACCAGCAACACGACACTTATGTCTTATATAGTCTGACAGAGTAGTAGTTACCCTGCGGCTCTGAATTAAAGTATACCGGAATGAAATGGCTTTGTCTAATGTGGATTTCCACAGGTATCAGGCTGAGACAGCCAGGCAGTGGCGGAAAAGCCGGACCATCAAAAGATAATCCCTCGCTCTTTTGCTCGCACCACGGCCTCGGTTCAACTATCTCGGCTTATTTCCAATGCACCCCCCGAAGGGCCAGCTCGCGCTCCAAAATTTCTTGCAGCGATTTGCTAACGGGGCAGTACTGTATAATCCTCCCCTCCTGCAAGCCGGGCCGATTGATGCTAATATAGTTTACCTCAGGGAAATAGCCAACTTCTGCCAGCATCCATTGCCCACTTGTTGCACTTAACGGAAGCACCTCACTATAGCTATAAAGATACAAACCTATCACATAGCAACTCCTTTGCTGAGGGGTTGGTGGAACCAGAGCGCAGGTACCGGATGCGGCGGCCAGGAGGGTCGCTGTGATTTCCCTCACAGTGGTCGGCTCAGTTATCACGATGCTGTGCTCCACCACTGGTATCCCTCGCTTGGTGTAGCTAAGTATTTGCACCTCTATCGCTTTAGTCTCGGTGGAGATGCGATTCGGTTCGAAAAAGATGCTGCCACCCGGCAATGGCGTGGGAGTTGGCGGGGGTGTCTCTGCCATCGGCTCTCGATAACAACTCGCCACGAATATAGTAACGAGCAAAAATATCAGCCGGAGACTGCGTTGCATCATTCCCTACCTCTTAGCGATCCAAAGCTTCGCTCAAGATTGGCCCTTGCAATGTACCGGGTTGCTCAGATCGTCCAGATAGCCATTCCAAATAGAGCCACCAATAGGGTGAAGGCACCACGATGCCTTGAAGATTAACCACTCCAGCTGCTTTAACTTCTTGAAAGGCATAATCCGCCGTCACATCCACCAAGTAAACCTGCGGAGCTCTCAAAAGCATCTGGAGAGCATCGCCCCGACTCACGATACCTTCAATCACCATCACGCCATCTATTTTAATCCCCTCCTCTTTCCAAATGGATTCAAGCGCTCCTAGGCGGATCGTTGAGTCAACACCATCGCTGAGGGTACCCCCACTATATGGCTGACCTTCTTCATTTCGCCCAACAAAGGTTGTCTGTTCCAGGCTTAAACCAGTGGCATCAACTAAGGTCTGGGCCTCGGCAATAGAGAGAGGTGAGCGGAACGTCACTTTTACAGGGATAGGATTCTTGAGGTTAGCGGATAGCATCCGGGCCCGAGCAGCATTCCATTGCACGTAAGACTGTAAGGTGGTGCGATCGGAAAAGTCAACCTCAAGATAAGCACGAATATGCTCACCATCTTTAGCCACTTGCACAATGAAAGGCGCGCCAGGGAATTGAAGGATCAGCATATCCTGTTCCTTTGAGATAAGCAGCCCAGAGGCATAAGCTTTTGATCCTAATATGCCTGTCCACCCAGCCTCCGGCGGCTCGAAATGATCATAGTTGTAATTAACGTACACCGTCTTGGCTAACCAATCGTGATTAGGGTCACCACAGGGGCCACTACCACAGACCTTAGGGTCAAGACCACTGCTACGCTGATAACTGTGATCAATTGCTCCGCTGGCAGTTGAAAGTTTCTTTTCATAGATCACATCAGCTTCATAGTTAGTCACACTGGTTGAGATTCCATACTTATCAAAGAAAATTTCACCTTCTTCCTTGATCCACGATTTTCCACAATCGGACCAGCTTTGGAAACTCTTACCAGGAAGGTTAGAGAACCAATTTATGACGTGCAGATGATCGGCTCCTGTGCCGCTGTCACAATCGGCTGTGATATCAATGCGGGGGCTGTTATCTCGCCGAACATAATACGTCGTATTCCATCGCATGTCCAGTGTCCAAGCGCGAACATATCCGCTGTGAGTATATCCGAGCCGGCCGTTTGAAGGTGCGCCTGGCAGGTATCCTTCATAATTCCTATCAAACCAAGCGAAGATTCGAACCGTAGGATTTACCACCAGAAACATTATTAACAAAATTAACACAAACATCACAAGTTTTATTCTGCGCATTTCACGCCTCTTGCCCCGAATTGCTCACCGGATATTCCAGTGGGCTAATTCCAGTATACCAGAAACAACAGAGCTTGTCTACTGTGGATTTCCACAGGTATCAGGCTGAGACAGCCAGGCAGTGGCGGAAAAGCCGGACCATCAAAAGATAATCCCTCGCTCTTTTGCCCGCACCACAGCCTCGGTTCAACTATCTCGGCTTATTTCCAATGCACCCCACGAAGGGCCAGCTCGCGCTCCAAAATTTCTCGCAGCGATTTGCTAACGGGGCAGTACTGTATAACCCTCTCCTCCTGCAAGCCGGGCCGATTGAGCTAATATCCCACATTCCACACCTTCAGATGTTTGAAGGGATTGATTTGCTCCTCGGCCCCAGTGTGGAAAAATGCTACCTGGATACCAGTTAGGTGCGGAATATGGGCTAAAGGCTATGGCCTATTCCCTCAAGCACTTCTTTCACTAATATGCCTTCTCTAACTAACCTCTGCACTTTCTGGATGTAGGGATAAAGGGGCTCATCCTTGGCGATGAAAGGCACTTCTTCTCGGATTAGGCTGTAGGCAATTTGGGTGCCTCGGCCCATTTTAACGTCAGGGCCAAGGGCTTCTCTCCGGAAGTCTATCGCCTGGGCAGCAGCCATAAGCTCAATCGCTACGATTGTCTCCACGTTCTCCACCACTTTCAAAGCTTTGTCGGCTGCCAATGCTCCCATGCTTACATGGTCTTCCACATTGGCCGAAGTAGGGATGTTGTCCACCGAGGCTGGGTGGGCGAGGACTTTGTTTTCGGAGGCCAGAGCAGCAGCAGTGTACTGTAAAAGCATGAAGCCGGAGTTTAGCCCGCCCTCTTTGGTCAGGAAAGGTGGTAACAACCCACCGTTCGCCTTTTCATCCAAAAGCCTCGTCAGCCGGCGCTCCGAGATGTTCCCAAGGTCAGCCAGAGCTATGGCTAAGTAATCCAGAGCCAAAGCCAAAGGCTCGCCGTGGAAGTTCCCGCCGGAAAGGCACACCAAATCTTCCCCAGGGAAGAAGAGGGGGTTATCGGTTGCAGAGTTTATCTCCACTTCCACTAAACCTTTTACGTAGCTTACTACACCCCTTATAGCTCCGTGGACCTGGGGAATGCAACGCAAGGAGTATGGGTCCTGGACATAAGGGGAATGTAAAGGGCGGACAAAGTCGCTTCCTTCCAGCAACGCGGAGATGAAGGCTGCGCATTCCGCTTGGGATTGGTAAGGGCGAACACGCTGGATGGAATGGTGAAAGGCCTTCAATGTACCCCATAGCGCCTCCAAGGACATAGCCCCTGCTATATCAGCGGCCAGGACGAGGTTCCAAGCTCGGTGGACAGCCAAGCATGCGAGGGCAGCTATGAGGGAAGTGCCATTAGTGAGGGCGAGGCCTTCTTTGGCCTCAAGGGTGATTGGGCAAAGCCCAGCGCGCCTCAGAGCCTCGGCCCCAGGAAGCTTTTCCCCTTCGTAGCAAGCTTCCCCAAGCCCTATCATCACCAGAGCCATGTGCGCCAGCGGGGCAAGGTCACCACTTGCCCCTACCGAACCTTTTCTCGGAACAAGGGGGTGAACGCCAGCGTTCAGCATCTTGACC
>Ga0185307_1001904_pt1 | contig 11190 bp, 7 predicted proteins | sample LHCtaG_FD_128010 | JGI IMG/M metagenome (GOLD analysis project Ga0185307, IMG submission 128010) | Hot spring microbial communities from Little Hot Creek, USA to study Microbial Dark Matter (Phase II) - LHC4sed_matched (SPADES... | ecosystem: Environmental > Aquatic > Thermal springs > Hot... | reverse complement strand
CCGGTCAGAAGCCTAGCCACGTTCACGGCTTCCTTTACAATATCAGTGGGCAGCATGCCGCCAGGAGGCTACAACGCAGACTTAACGGTGGACTGTATACTGCTTTCTGGCGGTCCCGGAGTTAGACGGGTTGAAGGGTTCACCGTGCAGATACCCGTCAACAATGACAGTCTAGCCCTTGAAGTTGTGGAAGCCAGATGGTACGAGGGCACTGTTGGACCCTACACCTATGGAGCCCACCTCATAATCATGGTTAGAAACGTTTACGTGGACGGCCTAAGGGGCGCTGTGCTTGAGCTTGAACTGCCAAACGGCTTCCGCAACGCCATAGACAACTCAAGCCGTGTTAAAGCCTCGCCCTTGTCAGTACAGCTGCCCCAACAACTGCAAGCCATTAATCTGGCGGAGGTTCTAAACGCGTTTCTAAGCGCCCAATATACCAGTCCAGCGCAAGTTTACAGCCGAGGCGACATCCTAACCTTCATAGCTAGCCTAAACATTTTTGACGTTGAAGTCGGCAACCACGTGTTTAACGGATGGCTCTCATACATAGACGCTTGGGGTGGAAATAGGCAAATCGCCCTAAAGGTTCCGGTGGCCGTGCTTGGTAATGCGGGCTATATTGAGGTGGCCCTTGACCCAAGCATAAGCGTGAGAAGCCGTTACGTGAACACCACACTTAGATTAGTGAACCATGGAAGCACACCCATGTACGACGCCTACATAGTGGTTTCACCGTATCAAACAAACCCAATCCTCATAGCTTCTCCAGCCGTAAACTACATTAAAAGAATAAGCCCTTGTGGAACATGCATAATACCATTAACATTGGCGTATAATCCACTAGGCTTTTACGCACAGGCAGGAGCCGCGTCCTACATAACATATGGACCAGTTCCGTTAATGATTTCGATCTTTTACAGGGATGCAGGCGGCTATTACCGCACCTTTAACAACTCTGTAACGGTTGTCGTTGAGCCCTTCATCGAACTCGCTATAAAAAGTGTTAAGGCAACGGGGACAAACGTTTCCTCAACAGTAACCGGAACCATAATAAACTATGGCTCTTCAACAGCCTACAGAGTTGAAGTGGAACTGAAAATTGGAGACGCTGTGGCTTCTGAAATCATAGGCGACATTGGGCCTGGCGAAGAGGTTGCCTTCAGAGTAGACATAGACAAGTACAATAAAACCGCCATCCTAACAGTGCGATATTACAACATTTTCAACGAGATAAACATAAAAGAAACGGCCATTACCATAGCAAAGCGGCAAGAAGCCGCGCCTACCACAGCTAAAGAGGAAGAGTGGCCCATTGAAAGGTGGATTATTACTGCCGGAGTAATAGCCTTCTTGGCTGTGGCAGCCCTATTAATCTACAGAATGACGAAGAAAACCAGAATCTTGGAAAGCACGCCTCCAGAAATGTGACGGTGAGCGCTAAATGCTCATGGACTTTGTTCGGTTATCGCTTAAAGCCCTAAGCGAAAGAAGGATTCGGGCAGTCCTAACGATAACGGGCATAGCCATCGGCCCCCTAGTCCTTGTTATGATGAGTTCTGTTGTTGGAAGCTACTCCAACTACATAGAGGAAAGAATAACCTCTTTGGGGCAGAACGCCATCGCCATTTTTCCAACGGGAAACTATCGCCTTGACGAGGAAGACCTAAACTATATTAAAGCCATAGAGGCTGTTAGAAGGGCTGAACCGTTCTACAATACGCAAGGCATTGTGAAAAGGGGAACGGAAGAAACTAAGACGGCCATATTCGCTGTAAACTACAACCTACTTTTTGAGGCTATAGGAAGCTTGGAAATCGATGATGGCTCCATCCCGCCTGAAAACGAGATTATAAGTTCTATAATTGGCAGGAAAATAGCCTACAAAGGCGATGAGAAACACTTCGACTTGGACGACGTTGTCACAGTGATTGTTCCGAAAATTGAGGGAGGCAAAATAACAGGTAAGAAAAACGTCAACTTGGTGGTGGGAGCCATCCTCAAAGAATATGGCGGCGCATTAATAGTTGATCCGGACTCAACAATTTTCGTGTCGTTAGAGGCTGGCAAGAGGCTTCTCGGATTGGACCGATGGTCTGGAATCCTTGTTTTGGCAGACGCTCCCGCCAACGTTAAGCCCATAGTTTCTGTTTTGCGGCAGCATTATGAGGATAAGGCCCAAATAATCGCTTTCAGCTCCATAGCTGAAGCGGTTTCCAGCGTGACCGGCGCAATAAACTTCATAAACTTTTCAACTTCGCTTTCAGCCTTCGCCGTCGCCATCGCCGGTGTGGCTGCTACGATGATAACCTCGGTTATGGAACGTACAAGGGAGATAGGCGTCATGAAAGCCATAGGCTATACTAACGGGCAGATTCTACTATTAATCCTCATGGAGTCCATAGTCATGAGCCTTGTCGGCGGAGCGGCAGGCATATCTCTAGGCGTGGTCGGCGCCTACCTCCTCTCGTCAAGAGGCTTTATAATAGGCGGAATAGGCGAAACAGGCATCGTCCTACAGTTAAGTCCTCTGATAACACCAACCCTCATAACCCAAACATTAACCCTAACAATGCTTATAGGATTGGTGGGCGGAGTGCTCCCAGCCTACAGAGCCTCAAAAATACCGCCAGTAGTCGCCCTAAGATATGAATAACGATAAGGCATTAGATTTGCATTAGAAAGCTTTCGATGAAAAGGGTTGCAAAGTAGGCTACGAAAGCTGTAAGGAAGCTTGTTGTCCATGTAAATTCCGTTGAAAGGCGGACGGCTATGCCGCACAACATCACGGTCCACACTATGATAGCCATTTGCACAGCGCTGTAAATCCTATTCACAAGCCATGCCTCTTCCATGATTTTGTTGTAGGCGCTTTCAGCCTCACCTTTGACCCCACCTATGTATTCAAGGGGATACGTTAATGCTGGCATCGCTGAAAAGGTGGCGGCGTTTATCACGGCTTGTACAAACATAGTTACCAAAGCGAAACCAGCTAGAACTAATACGACCCGCCAAACTGTTTTAGCCTTAAACAGTTTAGTGAAAATGTATAGGGTCACTCCCAGCAGAAACCACCTTAAAGTAAACTGCATGAAAGAGTTGGCGCCATAAAGGGCTAGATAAGTGGTGGCTCCCTCCAAAGAGGATTTATAAACACCGCCGAAAAACAAGCCGTCTAACAGCACCCTTATATTTGAGGTTTGGTTCCACGCTATTTCCAGCTTCAAGCCCGTAACGTTTCCCCAGTCAATTTCTCCAACCCAACTTCCATCCGCCAAGGGTACTGTCAAGTTGTTCCAAACACCGAGAGCGGAAAGCCCGTTGGTTATGTCTCGACAAGAACTTGAAGTTCCAGAGTAAATGCACAAGGAGGCGTTTTTTGGCAAATGGTCTGGGCTTGTCCATTTCACCCTCAAATAAAGCCTTGTATAGCCGCCTTGAGAAGAACAGTTCACAATTCCAATGTTGCAAAGTTCCATGGCGATTTTGTCGCTTTGTTCAACCAAAAACTCTATGCTTTTATTCCCGTAATAGTTGCCAGCAATATAATCGGTGAAATTCTCAGCGCAATTGGCACCGTTTAATGGCTGCCAAAAATCCTTGTCCTCAGTCCACAAGTCCTTGTTATCCGATGAAGGCACCGTTACCTCAACATAGGTTTTTGCAAGAAATGCATAAGCCGCCGCCACGTTCGCCGCTATGAAAAGGATCATGATCAACATGGGACCGAAATACCTTGGATTTTGAGCTATTTCCTTGAAAGCCTTATGGGGCGCATATATAACCTTAAATATTCCGTAGGCAAACAATGCCAAACACTCCGTGCATACTTATTCAAGCAGTCTATTAAAGGGTTTGCTACATTCCAAGCTTTAGCCGCCTATAAGTGTTGTAGTCCACATACTCCAGAAACGGGTTTTCCGCTTGATATTTAACGGTCATTTTTTGCCTTTGCCTCTTATCAACTATTTGGCTTGTTGTTATGAAGGAGTAGGCGTCGCTTCCAGCCCCGGAACCATAACTCACGATTAAAATGCGTTCATTCGGTTTTGCAATATCGAGAACCGCTGCCAAACCCACCGGTGAGGAACCGGAATAGGTGTTTCCAAACTTTGCCACTTGAAGGGATGGCATGTACTGTTCCTCTTTGAAGCCTAGTTCTTTGGCTATTCTAACCGGAAATGCGACATTAGGCTGGTGGGCCACAAAATAGTCTATGTCGCTTGGCTGAAGCCCCAGCCTTTCCATAAGCTTCTTCGCCGCCTTTCTGATATGCTTAAAATAGGCTGGGTCTCCTGTAAAGCGGCCTCCGTGCATCGGGTATGGTTCACCGTCTCGCCGCCAAAAGTCCGGTGTGTCAGAAGTGCATGAATACCATCCTTCAAGCTCGGCTATGACGTCGGCTTTGCCGAAAATGTAGGCGCATCCGCCATAACCCACGAAAAAGTCCAATTCTCCGCCGGGGCTGTCCCTTGGAGCAGCCTGTGCATTGTCTGCGCCTATAACCATGGCGTAAGGCACATCCATCTTTGGATAACTAACCAATGAGGCGGCATCCTTAAACATGCTTGTAGCTGCTTTACATGCAAACTCCGTGTCCACAGCATCCACGCCTTGAACGTCTTCATCCTCCTCGCCCAGCTTCAAAACCTGCGCCACTTTTGCGGCTATTGGCTTAACAGCGTAGGGGTTTGACTCCGAACCCACGTAAATCTTGCCAATAAGTGTGCTTTCAACTCCAGAGTGGATTAGGGCGAGTTTTCCAGCTTCAACAGCCGCTGTTATTGCGTCCTCATCTATGAAGGGAACAGCCCTCTCCATATCGCCTTCCCTTATTCTAAACTTTGACGTGTAGAAGCCGTAGCCCACAATGCCGGGCACATCATACTCTTTATTGGGCTTTGCTGGGCGGTATTCTTGATGCGGGTAATATTCATCGGCAAAAGTGAAAGCCAGCGAAATTGTAGGGATTATTTCGCTTTTCTCAACAGAGTAACGTCTCCTAAACCTTGGAACAACCTCCCTACCCTCAAGGCTTGAAAAGTCAATAGTTTCGCCATCCTTGATAATCCAATCCGTCAGCCTTCCCGGAACTCGAATTTTGCCGTTATGGAAGGAAACTATGCCGTAAACGTAGGTTCCAAGCTTTGTAAACTTGTTCGTCGGTTCAGTTACAAGTGTGCAAAGTTCAAGCTTACCCTTTTCATAGAAGAAGTCAATGTCCTCCATTTTGCCGAAGCTTTTTCTGCCGCAGTTGCCGCAGTAATCCCTTATTTCAAAGTATTCTTTGCCGCAGAGCTGGCAACGTCTACCCCTAAGCCTATCGCCAAGATATGAAACCCGCCTTTCTATGGGCTCGCTGCTCATTTAGGCTCCCTCCACCCCGAAAATATGGACGTGCCCTTTAGTGCCGAAACCCTCCAATTCAAGCACACATCCGTAACGGAGAGGTTTATCATCCACAACTTGACGTTCGCCAGCCTCGCCTCTCAACTGTTTGAAAACCTCGAAGATTTGGGCGCCGCCCGTGGCGCCAAGCGGGTTTCCATCAGCTTTTAACCCGCCGTTCATGTTAACGAAAAGCTTCTTCCCGCCGATACAGTAATAACCCCTATAGTTTTGGCAACTTTCATAAATGGTTTTCCAAGCAGCTCCACGCTGACAGAAGCCCAAATCCTCTAGAGAAACCATTTCCATAACTGTTGACTGGTCGTAAACCTCCAAAACTTGTATGTCCCAGAGGCTTATTCCAGCCGTTCTCAAAGCCTTCTCCATGGCTAAGCGGCTTGCAACAAAACCCGTTAAATCCTCCCTCGATGGATAGGTCAAGTAATCCGTCGCCGAGGCAGAGCCAAGCACATAGACAGACTTGTCCGTCAACTTTTTGGCTGTATCCTCACTGGCTAAAATTACAACTGTGGCGCCGTCAGATATGGGTGCGAAATCATAAAGCCCAAGAGGGCGTCTGGCGGCTTTTCGGGCTTCCAGCACCTGTTCCACGGTTATTTTTCTCTGGTATTGGGCGTACTCGTTTTTCAAGGCGTTCAAGTGATTTTTCACGGAAATCTGGGCTAGGGCTATATTGAGCTTTTCAAGGTCTTCGTCTGTTATGCCGTAACGCTTAATGTAGGCTCTTAGCATGAGCTCGTGGTTTGCTTCGGGAGTGCATCCCGCATAGTAGCTCCATGGGTCTTCCAAAAGCATTAGGTCGTCGCGGATTTTGTCCCAGCGGTCTGTCATTTTTTCTATCCCGCCCACAAGCACTAGGCTGTATTTTCCAGCTTGGATAGCGTTGCATGCGTTGGCGAAGGCCGAACTGAAGGAACGCGCCACATCCATTGGCACGTGCAGTTCCGTCAACTCGGAAAGGAAGCCCTCTTCAAGCCCAAGCTTGTTTGTTATTGGCAGGAAATAGTCTGACAGGTAGCATGCTTCCAGGTCTTTACGTTCAAGTCCAACATCTTCAGAGGCTTTAAGCCAAGCCTCCTCGATTAGGCGTTCAGGCTGCTTCTCGTAATGTTCGCCGAACTTTGTTCTTCCAGCGGCAACGATCACTGGACGGTTTCCCATTGCCAAGAGCACCTTTCAGCAATATCCATAACAAACACTTTTAAGTGTTTGCCAACCCAACGTCTAACAGAACCGCCAAGGGAGGGAAAACATTGAAAAACGAAAAGTACCGCTTAACCATCACAGTCAAAGAAATTAGGGGGAACTGCCCAGTCTTCAAGCTCGGCGATAAAATAGTCGTGGAATCCCCAAAAATATTGGTTGGGGAAACAGACAACATTTGCATTCATGCTTTCGGCTGTATGTTGTCCATGCTCGTGCCCCTAAGCCGTGGAATAAGCTTCAAAACCTTAGGCTTGGCAAAGGAGGAAGGCGAAACCGGGTACATGCAATGCCTAGACCCGGGAAAACCCTACACAAACGGCGGAACAGTGATCTTCGAAATAAAGAGGGAAAATGCGTCTAGGTTTAAAGGAAAATAGCTTAAACTTGAAGGTTAAGATAAGCCTTAGTTAGATTAGAAACGAAAGCTTTTTATTTTATATGTTTAATACAGTTTGTGGCTGTTGTAAAGTGAAGCACTGCCAATCCGATTAAAAAACCCTTCGATTCGAACGGTTTACTTATCTTCTATTATAGAAAAACTGGAGGAGTTCTACCTATGTTTTTGGTGATTCTCGATTTTGATGGAGTACTCGTTAAAGGGGAGTATCTGCTCGAACTTGCGAAAATCGCCGGAAAAAGCAGCGAAATTGAAAAAATAACCAGAGATGGAATTGAAGGACGAGTAAGCTGGAGAGAGAGTTTGATAAAGCGAATAGAGCTTTTGAAAGGCGTTGAATACGAAAAATGTGTTAAAGCTGCGGAAAACCTTGAGTTAACGCAAGGCACCAGAGAATTTCTAGATTCGCTGCGAAAACTTGGAGAGGTTAAAGTGGGTATAATAACAGGATGCTTTGACGTTGCCGTCAACCCGATAAAGGAAAAGCTTGGTCTAGACTTCGCCATAACCAATGAACTTATATTTAACGACGGTAAGCTTGCCGGAGTAAAGATCAACGTGGATACAAACAAAGACAAACACTTGGAACAGCTAGCAAAACAATACCAAGTCAAAATGGACAACGTAATCGCCATAGGTGATGGGGCAAACGACATAAATATGATACGCAAAGCAGGCCTCGGAATAGCATTCAATCCAACACAAATACTCAAAGAACACACAAAAATAAGCATATACTCAGAAAGACTTGACAAAACTTTACCCATCATAGAACAGTTCATACAAGAAAGGAGAAAAAATGAGAATGCAAGTAGCAACGAGAAACTAAAGGTCCTTGTATGCGACCTAATAGACCCGGAAGGCATAGAGCTTCTGAAGGAATTTGGGTTTGAAGTGCTTTTGGAGCCTGAAATCTCCATGGAAGACCTCAAAAGAAAAGTGGCTGAATACCACGTTCTCATAGTGAGGAGTAGAACAAAAGTTACAAAAGATATAATCGATGCTGGAAAAAATTTGAAAATAATTGCTAGAGCGGGAGCTGGTGTAGACAACATAGATGTCGAATATGCAGAAAAAAAGGGGATACGGGTTGTATGCACACCGGAAGCTGTTGCCACGGCCGTCGCTGAACTTACAATGGGGCTTATCTTATCCTTAGCCAGACAGATACCGATGGCCGATCGTGCAATGAAAGAAGGAAAGTGGATTAAAAAGGAAATTGTTGGGTGGGAGCTTCAAGGAAAGACTTTGGGCATTATAGGTTTTGGGAGGATAGGTCAAAGGGTTGCAAGGCTTGCAAAGGCTTTTGGAATGAAAATCATTGCTTGCGAGCTAAACAGCGTTTCTGAACACCTTCTAAAAGAACTGGACGTAGAAATCGTACCTTTTGAGGAACTGTTGAAAAAAAGCGACATTATAACCTTACATGTGCCCTTAACACAGAAAACATATCACATGATAGGCAAGAAGGAGATAGAGCAAATGAAAAATGGTGTATACATAGTCAACACTTCCAGAGGATCAATAATAGACGAAAAAGCCTTGTTTGAAGCGTTAAAAAATGGAAAAATAGCTGGAGCAGCTTTAGATGTTTACGAAAAAGAACCCCCAAACGATTTCTCACTCATAAAATTGCCGAACGTGATATGCACCCCTCACATAGGAGCACAGACCTTGGAGGCTCAAAAATATGCTTCAATAATAGTAGCGCAGAAAATAATTTCAATCGTTAAACATACTCTTAAAGTATCTTGCGACCACAAGTGCCAAGAATGCGAAAAGTTCTAAGCGATAAGGAGACCGTACCCTCTAAATTTTAACAGCAAATGAAATTATCGGAATATTTTTCTTGCCGCGTTAAGACAATATTCAATGTTTACGGGGTATCCCACTTCTTTTAAAGCATTTCCCAACGCATTTACCGTCATTAAAACCTCCATCTCGGACACCACGCCCATGCAGCCAATTCTTAGAATTTTGCCTTTAAGCTTACCCATTCCACCAGCAATAAGCACATTATATTTTTCTCGCATTATCCCGCGTACTTTGCTTTCGTTAACTCCGTCTGGAACGTTAACTGCAATCACCGTGTTTGAGCGATTTTCTTTTTCCTTTGGGAAGGGAGTCATTCTTAAGGCGTCTATCGCGTTGTAGAAAGCTTCTGCGCATCGCCTATGCCGTTCGATCCTTCTCTCCAACCCCTCGCTTTTAACAAGCTTTAATGCTTCATTCAAAGCGTAAAATAGGGGTATGGCTGGTGTGAACGGGGTTTCTTTTTTAGACGCATATTCCTTCATTTTCAACAGGTCAAAGTACATGGGCTTGTTCTCTGTTTTCTCTATTTTTTCCCATGCTTTTGGACTAACAGAAATCAACGCTAAGCCTGGAGGGCAAGCTAAACATTTCTGACTCCCAGTCACGCACACGTCGATGTTCCATTCATCCACTGGAAGACGGTCTCCGCCAAGAATTGACACGGCGTCAACCATAAATAACATGTTGTTTTCTTCAGCGATTCTTCCAATTTTGGGTAAATCTCGAACAGTAACACCAGTGGAAGTTTCATTATAAACAAGGAATATGGCTTTTGCATCCGGCTCCCTTTCGACAACTTCCTCTATCTCTGAGGCTTTTGGAGCCGCCCCCCACGGAAGGGCCACTTCTATTGGAACCCCTCCCCGCCGCCTTATCTTTTCAGCTAGCCGCTCGCTGAATACGCCGAAAACCGGAACTATAACCTTTTCACCATTACCAATCAAGTTACACACTGCACATTCAACCCCACCAGTCCCAGACGAAGTCAACACGAAAACGTCATTTTCGGTTTGAAAAACATACTTAAGATTAGCCTCTATTTCCGAGTAAAGCGCGTGAAAATCGGCTCCGCGATGATCTATCATCGGCTGCAACATAGCATACATCACACTATCTGGAACATTGGTTGGGCCGGGAACCATCACCAATTTTTTCTCAATCAAATCCGCTTCACCCTAAAATTTGAAATTTAAAGTCTGTTCGAACCACCACCTAAACGTTGCAAACATTCAAGTGGCAGTTTTGCCCTAACTATGCACCATAAAACGCATTATAAAACTTTCTATTCAAAACAAAAAGAAATGTAAATTCTTCATCCAACGAAAACAAACTGTTCCAAGAACCTTTGAAACAGCGTCTCGGCTAAAGGACAGCCTTTTTGAAATGCTTACCAAAGAAAACAGCGACTTTAACGGAAGGCAATTGTTTTACTCCAACAAAATCGTCCACCGCCAGAATAATAACAGCCAGCATCCGTTTCAATTTCAATATGTATTTGAAATACATAACAATTAAAGCAGCCAAATAAAACCCTTTATTGCGCGTGGTAAGTTTTATGCTGAGAAAAACGGTTCAAGTTTTCCCAAGACTCTCCTTTGAGGGTTAAATAATGTCGGACGGACCCATTAAAAACGCAGTTATAATTATATTGCTGATTGGGGCCTTGGTGCTCGGTAGCTATAGTTATCTCCTTCAATTGAAGGTTGAGGAGCTTCAAGCCGGTAAGGAGTCGCTGGAAGCCCGAAACAAAGAGCTCATGGAGAACTATAGCAAGCTTCTCGAAGCGCATGGGTCGTTGCTTCAGGAACTTACATCTCTTAACCAGTCTTATGTAGCGTTGTTACAGAACTACGAGTCATTATCGAATGACTATGCGACGCTTTTGCAGAACAACACCGTACTAATGGAGCAATATCAAAAAGTTTTGGTTGAATATGTCAAGCTGACCGTTGACTACGCTTACCTCAACCAGTCTTACAATGAGCTTCTCCAGAACTACACGGATCTCATGCAGCTCTCCCAGGAAGCACTTGAACTGAAAAGGAAGTACGACGAGTTATTGAACGCCTACCAGTCCCTTCTGGTCAACTATACAGCAATAAAGAACGAGTACGAGAAACTTTACTTCGCGGTCTATGAACCCCTAAACGAAATCATAACGCCGTCGGAAGACGAGCTCAAAAACTGGCTCGCAACAGACAAAACTAACGAAATGAACTACACATATCCCGACTTCGTATGCGGAGACTTCGCAGTCATGTTATCGCTACACGCTAAGCTCAACCACTGGGATATGGGCATTATGGCCGTTTTGGGGAAAACCTCAAACGGGGAGGATATAGCCCACGCATTTAACGCCATCA
>Ga0185307_1001903_pt1 | contig 11191 bp, 8 predicted proteins | sample LHCtaG_FD_128010 | JGI IMG/M metagenome (GOLD analysis project Ga0185307, IMG submission 128010) | Hot spring microbial communities from Little Hot Creek, USA to study Microbial Dark Matter (Phase II) - LHC4sed_matched (SPADES... | ecosystem: Environmental > Aquatic > Thermal springs > Hot... | reverse complement strand
ACAGAATCTAATCGATAGAATTGAAAGTTAGAGTCTATCTCAACCACTATGCCGTACTTAGTGATTATCTTAGAATCTAATCGATAGAATTGAAAGTACAGCTCGTCCAGCTTGCTACCCACGGCTACCACCTTCCTTAGAATCTAATCGATAGAATTGAAAGTAGCCCAATAGTCCAGGGTACCCCATGGGATACCCTCAATAGGAATCTAATCGATAGAATTGAAAGTATCGCCCTTCGCAGCCTTAACTATGAGCTGCATCAGCAAGAATCTAATCGATAGAATTGAAAGTCAAGCAGTTCGTGAACAATGTCATACTGAGGTGGTTCGACGGAATCTAATCGATAGAATTGAAAGATTTTAGATATGCTAGTGTGTGAAGCTGGCTTAGATGTGACTTTCAGAATCTAATCGATAGAATTGAAAGACACTCCATCAGTGCTTCCAGTCCCGAACACGATGGTTCTGTGGAATCTAATCGATAGAATTGAAAGATAAAAGCTGTGGGAAGCTCAAGGTCAGCTCTACTTACCCTGTGGAATCTAATCGATAGAATTGAAAGTAGAAGGTGGTGTAGCGTAATGGTACCACTGACGGTTTCACCTGAAACGAATCTAATCGATAGAATTGAAAGAGGTCGTGGTGCTTCAGCAGACGAAGTTCACTAACCTGAGAATCTAATCGATAGAATTGAAAGGAACTGGTCTACCTTGGGGGTGGTGCCCACCTCTACGATACCGTTGGAATCTAATCGATAGAATTGAAAGAAGTACCTTCTGCTAAACTTGTACACCACATTACGGGCCTGCCTCTTAGTGAATCTAATCGATAGAATTGAAAGAGCAATGCGTAGGTACTCCAATGCCTCGCTCCTGTCAATTATGTTCTGAATCTAATCGATAGAATTGAAAGCAACTAGCAGAGCTGAGGTACCTAGCCAGTACCGTTAGTTAGCCGAATCTAATCGATAGAATTGAAAGGAGGTAAAGGAAACCCCCGAAGGGGAGCCCGTCCCCGTAAGCGGAATCTAATCGATAGAATTGAAAGGGTTAAACGAGATAATCTTTTATGTATGTGAAGACCACAGACTCCAGAATCTAATCGATAGAATTGAAAGCATATAGGCTTTGCGATATTCCCTATCCCACGGCTTAGCGAATCTAATCGATAGAATTGAAAGTAGTGAGGAACGGTAGCGGTGAGAGCGAGTTCACGATATCAGCCGAATCTAATCGATAGAATTGAAAGGACCTTGGCCTCCTCGGCCGGGTTGCTCCTACCCCTCTGCCCGTTAGAATCTAATCGATAGAATTGAAAGACGCTACCCGCCCTAGCAACAATGGCCGAGTACGTCCGAATCTAATAGATAGAATTGAAAGTCCTGGCGATAGCCTCGTTAACCTTCCTAGACCTTCCGAACTGCTTACCCTGGGCTTTCAGCCTCATTAGCGCCTCCCGAGTCCTCGCCCCGGACCTCTACCAACTCAGTAGCGCGGTTAGCTACCCAGGGCTTACCGTACTCATAGCCCTCGTAAAAACGGTCCACCGACGATCTCTATATCGACGTCCCCGGTTTTTACTTCAGCGTTTACCTTCGGGTCCGATCACATAGCTAGGGCCCCAGGAGCTACAGCTACCAGCAGTAGTACGGGTACTGGGATCACCAAACCGTACGCTACGTACACCTCACCGCAGTAGGGCTTACGCGTAGATGTGCTAGTATAGCAACCGCGACGTATACTTGAAGGGTCCTACAGGCCGACACTGAAGCACCTAGCCACGTTCCGAACTGCCTCAGCACCGCGGGAAGCTCCCACTTTATCAGCTCTTCAAGTGGTGAGAACGCCAGCGGGTCGGCAACGATAACCCCATTTATCATGCGGCGGGGAGTCTACGAACATGCTAACCTTATCACACGTCCCTAGGGATGCCGCAGAAGTTGGTACGGGTGTAGGTGCGCGCAACCTACTCAGGCATACACGACCACCAACGATACCCTGGCGGGGTACCTAACGCAACTAGTAACCCCCTTGCAGGAACCCGGCGTCCAGCCAGCGGAGGGGATTTTAGCTCCGCGAGTACCTGGAATACGGAAGGGGTTTATGGATAACATCCCTACCTTGACCCGCGGGGAGCACCAGAGGCCGTAGCTAAGGTCCTAGGGTACTACGGCTTCATTGCTAGGCTGGAGTTCTGAAGCGGTCCACCACCGTACTGCTCCTTAGGCAGGAGCCGGAGGGGATGCGGTGAAGTAGATTTTCTACAGGTCGTCGGAAGCCGAGAACAAGCTGTTGATACCAGCCTCGTAGGTGGCGAGGTACTAAAGTTCGGGAAGGGGAGGCTTGGGGGACCATCTTACCTAAACCAGAGGGTCATAAGTCTTCCTTACTATCTCGAAAACCGCATAGTCAGTCCCCCCTAACTCAAAGAGCTTTAGTTGTGTTTCGGTTAATAAATTCTCTAAGTACTGGACCCCTTGATCAAAGCACTTAAAAAGCTTGCCTGCACGTGCGAGAGCGAACCCGAACACGCGTTGAGGTTGCAGCTCAGCTTATTCGTATAAGCAATGCCCCACCTAGGGTTATTGAAGGAAGAGAAGGTTAGGAGAAAAACCTTTTTAGAGTTTCCTCCTTTGGAGGTGGGGTTAGGAGTGAAATAGGTATCGCTACCGCGAAGTTCGCCGCCAACCCCCAGATACCCGAGTGGATCCCCAGGGGATCCCTCCATACAAACGTAGTTAGGATAACTACCAAGCACCCAACTATAATTCCGCTTACTATACCGATTTTAGTAGCTCTCCTCCACGAATACCCGAAGACCGTTCCTGGGAAGAACTGTACCACAAAGGAGTATGCTACGAGGAGGAGGAATACCAGTAGTGCGGGTGCGTAGAGAGATAGTAGTAGACATATGATAGTTATTATGAAAGTCAGTGCTCTAGCCGTCCACGCAGTAGCCATATCACTAGCCTTTGGCCAAAGACCTTTTTGGATCCAGTTCCTCGCGATAATAGCTGCGGATGCCTGGATCAGACCTCCGCCCGTTGATACTGCTGCAGCAAGACCTCCAGCCCCTATTAATCCGACAATAGCTGGCGGGTATATGAGCTTGACGGTCTCCATCACGGCCATGTCTGCAACCCTAAGGTGGGGAGTGAGTATTAAGGCGCTATAACCTGCAAGTACTATTGGAAACGCAAGTACGGAATACCAAGGCATCCAAGCACAAGACCTCATAGGTACCCTCGAAGACCTTGCCGCGTAGACCCTCATAACTAAGTGCGGAAACATCCAGAAACCTAGTGTAGTCAATAACAGTGAAGACATGTACCACTGTACTGGATGGATACCCTTACCGCCTGGCGGGACCAGGTAGTGCGGGTATAGCTCAGCTACCCTAGTGAACAGCTTATCTACTCCACCCACACCTACGAGGGGTACGCCGAGAACTAGGAAGGCGCATATGAACATCAGTACTCCTTGTAGTACGTTGGTCCAGAGAATTCCGCGTGCGCCCCCCATGAATACGAAGATAGCTACGCAGATGAATGCTATTATGAAGGCTGTGGTTCTGTCTATAGCTCCGTAGCTTGCAGCTTCAACAATTATACCGGTACCGGTTATCTGTAGCTGTATATATGGGAGTAGAGCTAGAACCCCTATCACCCCTACGAGAATGCCGAGCAACCTGCTTTCATATCTATCTGCAAAGAAGTCTGCTTGGGTGATATAGCTGTACTTCTTAGCATAAGTCCAGTAGTACTTAGCTAGCATGAACCCCGTAGAGTACGCTGTGGTGAAGTATGCGAGAGCGTAGTACGTTGAGTAGCCGTAAGTAAAAGCCCACCCCGCTAGTCCTAGGAACGTGAACGCACTGTATATCTCGGCTGCTAAGGCGAAGTACATAATCATCGTTCTGATCTCCCTTGACGCTATAGTCCACTCCTCTAAGCTGAACTTCTTAACTATACCTGCCAGAAATGCTACTGCCGTAGTTATTATAAGCCACGCGAATACGACTACTAGTGCTACGATCTCCACGCGGTTCACCCATTACTCGGTTACTTCCTTAACCCTTATGATGTATGCTATAGTTAGAAGTAGCGGCCCTACCAGGAGCCACATTAAGTGCCAGAATAGGTTAAACGGTATGCCTAGAACGTAGGGTTCCTTCACGTACAGTACTACGGGGGCTCCTAGTATTAGAACCAGTGGAGGAATTATTGCTATTGTTAAGGCTATTCTCTCTCTGCTAAGGCTCATCGAACACGCCCTCACACATAATAGAGTAGGCAGAAATTTAAATTTTCCTACCTACTCCCTACGGGGTGTAAATACGTTAAGTCAAGGAGAGCTTAAGGCAGTAAGTACTGTAGAAGCCTTGCGGGAGGAGCTTGTCGAAAGGGTTAAAGAGCTAGTTAAGATACCCACTGTAAACCCTCCGGGTGAGCATTATCAAGATATCGCCGAGCTCCTAGCTAGGAGGCTTAGCGAGATAGGCCTCGAGGTGGAGCTCATTAATATCCCAAGGGAGGAGTTATCTAGGTACGGAGTTCAACTCCCGCGATCTATAGTCGTTGGAGTATTAAGGGGTAGCGAGAGGGGTAAGAAAATAGTGCTAAATGGTCACTACGATGTTGTACCAGCTGGACACGGGTGGACTACAGACCCCTTCCAGCCTATAGTGAGAGACGGTCGCGTGTACGGACGTGGTACCGCGGATATGAAGGGAGCAATAGCCTCCATGATCATCGCTGCGAAAGCCATTATCGAGAGTAACGTGGTTCTCAAAGGGGATCTCTACCTTACTTTCGTACCTGACGAAGAGACCGGAGGTCACCTAGGCTCAGGGTACTTAGTTAGAAGGGGGCTGATAGCTGGAGATGGTTGTATAATCGGTGAGCCTTCTGGTATAAGCTCAGTAGTTACCGCACAAAAAGGTGCTCTCTGGCTTGAGTTAGTGACACTCGGTAGAGCCGCGCACGGGAGTATGCCGCACCTGGGGCTGAACGCCGTCGAGAAGATGGCTAAAGTCATAACGGCCTTCGAAAAGTTGAAAAAGGAGCTCGCCCTGCTAAAGTCGAAGATAAGATTCCCCGAACCAGTAAGGCACACCACCATAAACATCGGTGGAGTAATCAGAGGAGGGACCAAGGTAAACGTAGTACCAGATAGCTGCTCCTGCACCTTAGACATTAGAGTAATACCTGAAGAAACTACAGAAACTATCGAAAGAAAAGTGAGAGAATTTCTGGAAAGTTTAAGAGGGGAGGATCCAGAGCTGAAATACGAGTTACGTGTACTAGAGAGGATAGAGCCTGCTTGCACTTCAGAAGATGAGGAGATAGTCAAAGCATGTATTGGGGCTGTAGAGGATATCACTGGTAAAACGCCTGTTACCGAGGGTTTAACCGGCTTCACCGATATGAGGTGGTTTAAGGAAATTATGCCCACGGTTATATACGGTCCCGGGAGTATGGAGCAGGCACACGTTCCTGACGAGTACGTGAATCTAGAGGACCTGGTAATAGCCTCCAAAGCGTACCTTCTAACCATAATGAGATTTTTGGGTTACAAGTAGAAAATCGAAACTGACCGAATCCGATAAAGAGAACTGACTTACTATAGCTTTTCCGCATATCTAACCTACATAAATTTTTTCCCTAGATGTATTAGTTGTTAGTATTCTTATTCTATAGACGAGGGAATGGTGTGAAGATCTTATATGCGGGGGAGAGGTAGTTCATCCTCCTCAGCTTCGATAAGACCACTCCGGTTACCATATTACAGGTCTGCCTACCGAGCCCTGCACGCGGCGTAAAAGAGAGCGGTAAGGGGAGCCACCCCTCCCGGAGCTCCACTCCTTGACTAACTTCCTAGTAACGTCTAGAAGCGTTAGGAGGAGGGGTTCTAGGCTAACCCCTTACTACCCTAGGAAACCCTAAAGTAGCTCCGTTAGGGGATGCAGGTTGCTAGAGCAATGCTGTGGGTTAAAGCTTTAGCGGAGGCTTCGGCTAACCATACCTTGGGGTGCGTAGGTAGTAGGGGAAGTAAGGGGATTTCCACGGACCTCCCCTAACTACTCTACTACTCTTTGGAAGATGGGGTGAGCTCGCTACCTCCTCAACACTTTGGTCTACGAGCTCCAGTAGCCACCTCGTCGATTACTATCACGTGGTCCCCGGCTGGGTACTCGGCCACTAGCCTGCATTCGAGTACCAGCGGTGCTGAGGGTATTACGGGAGCTACTACGCTCCTAGCTTTAGCTGGCCTTATCCCGGCTATCTCGAACTTGTCTACGTTCCTACCGCTAAGTGAGCCAAATACCCCCATGGCTACGTGCTCGAGGCCCTTAGATACCGCGTGGACGGCGAAGGCCTTGAACTCCCTGATTAGCTCGTAGGTGTACCTAGAGGGCGGACCAGACGGGGTTCACTATGAGGCTGAAGATGTACGTTAAGGCCGTAACTAAGCAGCATACAACGTACTTCCTAGTACGCCTACTAACGAAGCAGTCCCCTGAAACCCCCCTAACTGAGCCAACACGCTCTTCTCTATGAGTAGAGGGGGTGTATCAGTTTCTGCAACAAATATACTCCACAGTCTATAGTATAATAGAAGAGTTGGTGGAGTAGGGTAGAATTGTTGCAGAGGCTGATACACCACGTGTTAATGTAACTGCGTATATCTGTACTTCCCGTTACCCCACACTTCTCTGGGGTAACGGGTTGAGAGCACGACATGCACCAACACTACTCGGAATGGAGTTCCTCTCCTTAACATATAGTAGTACCCCGATACACCCCCGCCCCGCGTACTGCTTAAACTAACGTGACTGTAGTTCCGCTAGCCGGTACTGACTAACGTGCTAGGCTACGTTAGTTGGAGCCCCCTACCTTAGGAGGCTACTCTAGGTGGTGCCCGTTAGAAGGTACAAACTAACGCGATTGAGCCGTAACCTGATCCGCACGGCGTCGACTCTCGGGAGCTGGGGCTCTAGGCGTCTCAATCTAACGCGTTGGAAAGCAGCTAATAGCTTTGGTTAGTTGGCACCTCCTGGCGACCTGGGGAGCGAGCCAAGGAAAACTCCAGGGGAGCTGGCACTAACTAACGCGTTAGTAGGTGGCTCAGTCCTCTACCTCTCTAAACGCCCTCTCAAGCTCCTGAGCTAGGTCTTCCTGGGTATAGTCTAGGTATACCTTAAGCCACTTATAGTCGGAGTGCCCCAACAATCTCCCAACGGCCTTCAGGTCCTTAGTTTGCTTCAGCACGAAGACCGCATAACTATGCCTAAGCGCGTGGGGCCTAACCTTCCTCCCCAGGTACCTCTTCGTGAACTTGTAGACTACGTTCCTTGCCTGGCGCTCGGATAGCAGGAACAGCGGATCGTCCTTACCCGGTATTTTACGCGAGTACCTCTATATCACTTCCCAGAACAGCAGGCTAGGAACAGGCACTATCCTGGGGTGCTGAGCTCTCTTCTTCTCCTGCATTATCTTTACGGTCTTGCTCCTGGGGTCTACATCGCTTACCCTTAGCTTTAGAGCCTCCCCAAGCCTACACTCCGTAAACGCTAGAATCACGACCAACGCGAGATCTCTCAGCCGGTACTTATCGTTCTCCATGTCTTTGTGAGCCCGCCGAATTCCAGAGTACACAGCTTCGAACCTCGGGACGTCCTCCAGCTTAAGGGAGCTCCTACTTGCGTCTTTAGAGGTCTGGGTTCCGGACTCGCCCGAACCGGGAAATAACAAAAAGAAACTACAAGGCTTGGTAGTCACTTATCTAGGATTCAGACTAAGGCTAGTGAAACAACAAAAAGAAGAAGCTACGAGAGTAGGTTCCCGAAGCACGTACTGGAGGACCCCGCAGAGTTCTTCAAGAAGATCTACGAGCCGGTGAGGGACCGCTTCGTAGAGGTCGCCGTAGGGAAGCTACCGGATGAGGAGGAGGGGAGGAGCCAGGAGAGCGGTCGAAGAGAGCAGGGGGCCCTGCAGCAGGTAAGGCCCTTACCAAGCAGGAGCTGCGGGCTCCTCAAGTGGGCGAGGAGGGAGCTGGGAGAGCAGGATGCGGAAACCCGGCAGAGCCAGCAGTAGGCCTATGAGCGTAGCCCTCTCCCGGGGGTCCTACCACACCCTCGCGATGCCCAGCAGTAGGCCTACAGCTGCCGCTAGGGCTACTAGAGCTACTGGGTCTAGCTTAGCTACAGCTACTCCGGTGAAGACTGCTAGGGCTATGGCCGCTGTCGCAGCTACCTGCGCTAGCCCTAGGTTCGTGAAAACCCCTCTAGCTACCGTTAGTAGGGCTGCTGTTATCAGCCCCACTACGGCCCCTCTAATCCCGTTCAGTACGCTCCTAACGAGGTAGTTCTCGTAGAACCTGGTTAGGGCTGAGGCTATGGCTAGGATCGCTAGGAAGGCTGGTAGGACTACAGCTACCGTAGCTACGACTGACCCCGCAACGCCGGCCGTCCTGTACCCTATGTAGGTGGCTGCGTTAACCGCTACGGGCCCCGGCGTTGACTCAGCTATAGCTACTAGGTCTAGGAACTCACCCTCGGACAGCCACCCGCACCTCTCAACGACCTCGTACCTGAGTATAGGTATCATCGCGTGACCCCCGCCGAACATCACGACGCCTATCTTGAGGAACGTTAGGAAGAGCTCCAGTAGGGGCTGACTAGGCACGTACCCACCCGACCTACCTAGAGGTCCCGGGTTTAAAGCTCGGGCTACTGGAGCTTATAAGCCCTAGGCTAACGCTACTGGTTAGGTGCTGTAGGTGGGGCTGAAGAGGGGTAAGTACGCCTACGTAGAGCTCTCACCGGGTAGGTACGTTAAGGTTAGGGTGGTTAAGAGTAGGGCTGAGGATAGCCCTAGGAGGTACCTACCCGTATCCGGGGTTACGAGCTACGTACCCTCGACGGCTAGGGTTATAAAGCTCGACTCGATCCCGGAGCAGGCTAGGAGGGCTTTACTGGAAGCTCTAAGCTCCTGAGCACCCGGAGCTTCTCGACAGCTACCTCCGGGTACCCGAGCCTACCTACGCCTACATACCTACCTAAGGCCTCCACCGCGTCCCCCCTGGATACCCCTGCGGTCGGGCTACCGAGGTTCAGCGCGTAGAGCCCTAGCCTGAGGCCCCCGACCCTAGCGCCGGGTACTACGGCTACTCCATAGACCAGTGCGTAGCTACCGGCTACCTCGACGACCACTCCCCTGAGGAGGACCGCGGCGCCCTCAACCGGGCAGTGGACGTAGTTGGGTAGGTGCTTAGCTAGCGAGCGAGCCCATAGAGCTACTGCGTAGACCTGCTGAGCAACGGCTAGCTGAGGCCCTACAGCTACCCTAGCCCTCGATAAGTACTCTAAGGCCTCCTCAGAGGCTCTAACAGCTTCATCGAGGTAGCTAGCGTAGGTCGGGCTACACCTAGCTAGCTCCTCAATAGCCTTAGTGAGGTTCTCGAGAGCGCTTAAAGCCCTAGCTAGAGCTCTAGCTAGCTCGCCGGAAACCGCGGGCCTCAGCCTTACGAGGGCCTCGTACCTAGCTCTAACCCTAGCTACCAGCCCCCGGACCTCGGGCCCTGGGGTAAGTTCCGGAGGTAGCCCCCCGACCTCCTTTATGGCTTCCTCATCCACCTCCTCGAGCTCTATGAGGACCTCCTGCAGAGCCTCCAGAGCCCTAGACCTAGACCACGTAACCAGCCTAGCGACCTTAACAAGGGGAGCTAGGTCCTTAAGTACCTTAGCACCCCTAGCTACCTCAGCTAACCTCGCCACCACCTCAGCTGGCACAACCCCCCTCAGAACCCCCTCAACCTCAGCTACAGCCCTACCGGCTATGGCCTCAGCTACCTTAGCTTGAGCAACCCTAATAGCCCTCCTAGCCTCCTCTAGAGCTCTAGCAGCACTACCTACGTCCCCCCTAGCTAGGGACCTCTCAGCCTCCTCAACGACCTCTAGGACCTCCTGAAGCCCTAGGTCCTTAGCTAGGGACCTTAGTAGGGAGGCCTCGAGTACGAGGCCTACCGGTGCTGGGGATCTTACCGTAGCTCTAACCGAGGACCCCGCAACAACTAGGGACTGTAGAGCTAGGGACCTAGCCCTAGCTAGGTCCCCCACCTCCAGAGCCTCCCTAGCTCTAGCCAGGAGCTCCTGAGCTCTCGATACGTCGAAGCCCAGGGCGCTGAGCCTGCTGACAGCGTAGGATACCGCGTCCAGCATCTCCCCTACCTCAGCCTTACCCGGGCCGGTAGCCTGGGGCGATGCGTAGGCTAGTAGAGCTGAGGTAGCTACCAGCGCTAGTAGGAGCGCTGCAGGCCCCCTGAGCACCTACACCCCACCGGGAGGCTACTGCTCGTGTAGCTATAAAATACTGCGGTGAGACTCTGGAGAGACTGGGGCAGTAGCGTTTACTGTGTTGGTCTAGGTTGGTTTAGTATAGGTTGAGACGGGCTCGCGGTTGACATCCGCGGGCCGGGTTTACAAGCTTCTGCTCTACCTATCTACTGGAGTCCGCCTAGGTGATGGGAGCGGTGCTCCGAGCCTAGGCGGGGTGTAACCCCCTAGATGGGAGCCCCGTGCCGTTGGGCTCGACGGTCGCTCATGACCCCACGCTGACACCCCGTGAGGTGTGGGCGAGGCGGAAGTCCCTAGAGGGCGGATCAACCCACCCCAAACCACCGCAGAACACCCTCTAGGGACAAGCGGGTGTTAGAGCCTCTCCAGGAGCTCTATGTCCCTCTCCTCAAGCCTCCAGCCTAAGGCCCCCCTGATCTCCTCTACGTGCTCGCGCCTCTCGGACTTAGGTATAGCTACGACCCTAGGCCTAGCTACCAGGTAGTTAAGGGCTACCTGGACCGGCGTCCTACCGTACCTGGAGGCAACCTCCCTAAGCTTCCCAACCCTAAGTACGGCACCCCTCTCGAGGGGTGTGTAGGCCATGACGGTGACCCCGACCCTAACGCAGAAGCTTAGTAGGTCCCTCTCGATAGCTCTATCCAGGACGCTGTACTTAACCTGGTCCACCACCACCTCGTACTTACGGGTGGACTGAACAGCCTCAGATAGCTGCTTGAGGTTGAAGTTGCTAACCCCTATGTACCTAGCTAGCCCCCTCTCGGCAACGGCCTCCAGGGACCTGACCTGCCTCCATATGGGGGCTAGGTCGTCGGGCCAGTGGATCAGCAGTA
>Ga0185307_1001902_pt1 | contig 11192 bp, 7 predicted proteins | sample LHCtaG_FD_128010 | JGI IMG/M metagenome (GOLD analysis project Ga0185307, IMG submission 128010) | Hot spring microbial communities from Little Hot Creek, USA to study Microbial Dark Matter (Phase II) - LHC4sed_matched (SPADES... | ecosystem: Environmental > Aquatic > Thermal springs > Hot... | reverse complement strand
TAGATCCGGCTCCTTGAGATTTAACCATACATATATTATTTTCACGTTGTCAATTGGATTATTCCTAGTAGCTTTTTCCGTCGCATGGAGCTTCATAGGACCTAGAGCTCTTCCATGGTGGGTTGACGGTGGGATATGGCTAAAGTATGCAAATGGTCTTCTTGGAGTAACCTGGCCATTGTGGAATGAGAAATCACTTAATTACCCTCCTCTTTTTCCGACAATCCTCGCAATACTAGTTTACTTAACGGGTGATCCAGTTTTTTCTATAAAGTTCCTTGCTGTTCTAACTTTCTCATTAAGACCCTTAATAGTCTTCCTTTCCTCAATTCTTTTATTTAAAAGACTCTCAGTCTCAGTCTCAGCAGGAATAATTATGATGATGCTCCCAATTCATGTAGAGATGCTTGGATGGGGAGGTTATCCTAATCTTTTAAGTTCATCATTACTCATGATCTCGATAACGTTGCTCATCACATGGCTTAAGGGAAACTCAAGAAAACTGCTCTTGTTACTCTTTATAACTTCAGCACTTATAGGAATCGGGCATAACCTAACTTTTCTAGTGTATTCTACAACGCTGCTGATACTCTTGGCCGCCTCATTAACATTGAGACGAAGAACCGCCGCTTTAAAAATATTAAGCGTCTTTTCTTTCACTCTTGGGATCTATGCTTTCTACATCTTCGCTTTTCTATGGCCACTGGATTATCTGATATACAATGAGGCCGCTCATTATTATTTGAAAGTCTCTCTAGCTTCCGGTTTCTTAACATGGATCTTTAAAAGTGAATTTTTCTTCCTCACACTTTATGCATTAATGGCTGTAACGATAGTTTCTGCACTCTTAACTAGGAAGATGCTAACAGAGATAAGCGTCCTTACAGCATGGCTCATGGCACCTCTCCTTCTAATAAATCTACATGAGCTTGGAATAGCGTTAGACTATCAAAGAGTCTTCATATTTTTCGTAGAACCCTTTGTAATATTGGCAATGGGCTCTCAAGAATTCTTCTTTTCTATGTCCGGAGAGAGTAAAAATCCTAGTCTAGCAAAGTTGAAGGAGTGGGCTTTAAGGATTTTCGGATATATATTGATCAATTTTATTACAAGGATATTTCGGCTTTTGTTAGTAATAGCGTTGGTTTTCGCTATTTTTTCCTCAATTGCTTATGGATACTCGACTTTCAAAAGCGTTGACGAATGGTATAATTTCAGAGATAATTACGGAGATTCTGAAAAGCTTGAAATCATTAAGTTGATTAAAGATAATATTCCAAATGACTCTGTAATCGTGGCTGAAGAAGAGATTGCTAGATGGATTGAAGGTTATAGTTCTAGGAGAGTACTGATGTATACTCATCCAATGTACCTCTTCGTCAAGGGTGAACATGAAAGAGCATATCTTGCTAGAACAATACTTCTCTCATCATACTGCCTAACAAATGATATTGTAACTATATATGAACCTTATGATCCGAGAGAAAATATCTCGTCTAGAATCGCATTAAAGACTCGGGGAGCCTTAGAGGAGGTATTCTTCTTAGAATCTAACTCATCCTATGTAGAAGGATATCATAATCTAGAGGCATTTAGAGAATATATTTCGAATGCAGAGAGCGTTAAAATTACTGAGGGCGAAGATAATATAATTGTTAGTTACATCTTTAAGAACTTCCTAATCGAGAAAACTCTTTCCATAGATCCTAAAAATAATAAGGCTTCCTTATCTTTCAAGATTGAATCTCTTAACTCAAGCGTTAAGCTTGATAGAATTATTATCGAGTTGAGGAAGTGGCCTACAAGGACTATATGGGAGGTTAAGGTTAAGGGGAATGGAACATTACTGGCTACCACAGATATAGGGGAATTTACCATTGAGACAAATTCAATAACAGCATTTCCCTTCACATTCATTCTTCATCCCCATCATAAAGCTATCATAGAAGTATCCGTATCGGAAAAGCAGCAGACGGGAAGAGAGGTAAAGCTTATCAACTCAAGAGACCTGATGAGAGAATTTAATGTTAACTATATCGTGATCCCAAGGATCCAAGATAGTAAGTTTGAACGTTACATTACGCTTAAACCTGTTACGAGACCTGAATATATGCATTTACTACATAACCCTAACTATAAGATAGTATACCAGAATTCCCGTGCAATAGTCCTCGAACTTCATGAATCCTAAAAATAAATCTATTCTAGGAGACGAAATTTATTCATCGTAGATAGGAATGAAGATATTGTAATGAATAATGAAGGTATAATAATGACGAATTCTTAGAGGGCTCATGAGAATCGCAATAGTCTCTGAAGGTTTTAAGCCGTACATAGGTGGAGTAGAGACTAGATACACTAAGCTTGCTGAATACTTATGTAGAAAAAATGAGGTTGACGTTATAACCTTATTACAGATGGCTATTGATCCTGAGAATGGGAAAATTCCAGAATCGGAATCTTCTGGAAGATTAAGAATATTTAGAATAAATGCTCCAAACAAGTACTTCCTAGAAGATGGGACTAGGTCACTTTGGGGAGTTAGAGAGTTTTCTAAAAAGTGTTTAGAATATCTTAAACGGAACGATTATGATGTTGTTTTATCAAGTCAATGGCCTCTGCTTCACATTGTCTATATTAAGAGTGAGTATAGCCATAATTTAGTAATTGACTGGCATGAAGTATGGGGAAGATATTATTGGAAATTTGGGTTGAGAGGGCTTGGAGGATACATCCTAGAGAAGATTGTTGCAAAGATGAACAAAGTTAAACATATAGCTGTATCTAATTTCACTAGGGAGAGGCTAAAAAATATACTAGGAGTTAAAGATAGTGTACCAGTCATCTGGAATGGTATAGATCCAGTGGAATACGATGACCTTGCAAATACTAAGAGAGAGTTTGGAAAGATAGTATTCTTCGGTAGATTCGCTCCACACAAAGGCATCGACCTACTGATTAGAGCATTCAAGATTGTTAAGAGGTCTAGACCAGAAGCTAGCTTGCACATAATAGGTGATGGACCTCTAAGAAATCAAATCATTGCGGTAACGTCAAGAGTAGAAGGTGTTCATACTCATATAGCTGTTCCTAGAAAAAGGTTGCTTGAAAACATTAAGAGTGCTTGGACTGTTGTAATCCCTTCTCATAGAGAAGGCCATGGTATCTCCTATATAGAGGCTATGGCAGCTGGGACACCTGTAATATCTATCAGAAGCCCTTATAACGCTTTCTCAAGTATGGTCAAAAATAGAGAGGAAGCTTTATTAGCTGATCCAGAACCAAATTCCCTAGCTGAAGCTATTCTTGAATTATTGAAGAATGAAGACTTACATAAGAAGCTATCTGATAAAGGCAGGGTCTTCGCCTTAAGGTTTAATTGGGAGAACATAGGCTCAGAGCTGGAGAAGGTTCTTGAGGATGTCATGGATAAATAGCTCTAAGCTACTAAACCTTCTTCATCGGCCAATAAACTGGTTTAAGAGAGGATTCACAGGTTGCTCAAGGGTTCTAATTATTAAAAACTTTGTATATATAGCTCTATTCATTCTAGGTCCAATCATCTCAGGTTTTCTTATCGGAGATAAAATGTTTATGAACTATCTTCCAACCGGAGACGACCCCGGAAATTGGCTTAAGAGAATAAATGCTTTCCTTGGAAATACTTATCCGCTTTGGAATGAAGATCTATCTTCATATCCACCTTTATTCCCTTTTCTGGGAGCACTCTTAACATTTTTGATTGGAGATTCAGTCGTAGCTATGAAGGCTCTGGCAATTCTGGTTTTCATGTTAATCCCTATAACTTCTGGATTGTTCGCATATAAGGTCTCTGGAAGTAAATGGGCTTCAGCAATGGCTTCGTTAATAACGTCATTGCTTCCAATGCATTATGAGATGATATGGTGGGGGGCATACCCGAATCTCTTGGGAATCGCCTTGTTGCCTGTTGGAGTTTATGCTATAATCAGGATCATCGAGGGTCAATCATCTAAAAAGGACTTAGCTTATCTTGTTATAATTACAGTTTTCATAACATTAACTCATCATATGACTGCTGTTGTATTTGCTGGGGTACTTATCATCGTTGTCATCATGTTTTTGGCTCTAAAGATTCTTTCTTTCAGGTTCATGTTAGCCATCCTTATATCGCTAAATGTAATCATTGCTTACACCATCTATCTAATAACGTTTGGATATCTTATTAGGAACCCCGTTGTAGAACAGGTTGATTTATATGACAGGCTGTTATGGACTTTCAAGAACCCATTCTATCTCTATATACTTGCAACTTTATCCATTCTCGGCATTGTGAAACTTGTCTTAACTTGGAGGTACTTTTTGGCGATAATACTATCTGCATGGATTATCTCACCGGTCTTACTAGCCTTATCACAATATATTGGAGTCGCGGCTGATGTTGGCAGATTCTTACTTTTCCTAGGGATACCAATAACTATAGCTTCCACGGTGACGGCGCCGAACCTTAAAGAGATCGTTAAGGTAACTAAAGTTTCTGAAGAGTATTATGGTAAAGAACCTATATACTCTCTTGAGATCAGTATGGATAAGTTTTTGATAACAATATTAATATTTGCGGTATTAATTTTAACGCCGGTCATTACTCTATCCACGAATGACTCAGCATATGAGTATTACGACTGGCTCTCAAAAGATTATCGAAAATATTCTGATCAAGAAAGATTACAAGTCTTAGGCTGGATAAGAGATAATACTGATAAGAAAGACCTGATTGTTGCCAGTTACCATCTCGGTAGATGGATAGAAGGCTATAGCAGTAGAAGGACTTTAATGGATATTCCGTTAAAGATGATAATGATTAAAGATGAGCTTTACAGATCTCTTTCAGCACAAGCAATACTTTTATCAAATTATGTAGTTACGAACGGATACTTCAAAATAGATGATCAATCACCACTTACGCCAACCTTTGCCCCGTTGATATATGTCTCAAACGAATGGTGTTACGATCCGATACTGTATCTTGACGACTCCTTTGTAAGATTTGTTTTTGAAAGAGGTGGTAGGACATGGATGGAGGCTCCATTCAATTCATGGTTATACATTTACTCAATAGATAAGCATAAAGAGCAAACAACCATCACATTATCCTACCAAAGTATTGCATTAAGAATAAACAAGACTTTAGAAATATCACAAAATACGCCATACTTTAAAATACGTTATGACGTCTCCTCAACAACTGAGGCGAAGCTCAATGAGGCGCAGATCACATTCTTTCTTGCTTGGTGGAAGATAATAAAGAGATTTAACGCTACTTCTAACGGCTTTAGGCTCTCTACAGGAACCGGGGAGATTATAGTTGAATTTGATAAGAATTTAACTCGTATCGAGGCTGAAATCTACGAAGAATTCAATCAGCATAGGGTTTTAATAACATTGCCACTAAGTCCTAGAGGAGACTCCTTTACGATAACCTTCAGAAATCCAAATAATGTTCTTCAGTATCCCCAAAACTGGTTTATGAGTTTTGAGAGAGCTTTAGAAGACTTTGATGTTAAGTATATTGTTCTACCGAAAGACCACCCATTCCACAAAACTAGGACTTGGACTCCGCCATACCCAAGCGGTGAAGTAGCCTATATACAAGATGCTTTTGTCAGGGTTAACTTCACTAAGGCTGGAGCAGGCTGGGTAGAAGCTCCTTACATGGGTAATGTAACGCAGGAAGAGATAACGGTAGATGGTAGAATGATGACCTACGAGACGATGGGCCTAATATTTCATAAAGAGGTCAAGAATAAAAATGGTGAACTTACAGTATTTTACAAAGCTGAGCCTAAGCCTGGAGTACAAATAGAGTCAATAGAACTTTCAATTTGGCAGTCATGGGGAAGAGAAGTTCCATATGTTAACGTTAGTGGGCATAAGACATTAATAGTAAGTGACGCGGGAAGCATACAAGTAGAAGCAGATAAAGAAGCTATCCTTCAATATGGTTTAGACCGCGAATTCAATATGCCGAGAATACTCATTTTTAAGAAATCTGTTAACAATAAGGCTGAAATAACAATAAACATTAAGCCTTTAAACTATCTATCGTCTCTGAAGTACATGTATTTACCGACTACTAGACCTAAAATGGAGGGAGGAGACTATATATACATAGTTAATCAAGCCATTAAATTCGAACCTGTATTTGAAACGGAGAACATAGTAATCTATGAGGTAAAGTGGACTTGAACTTAACTGAGCTTTCAAAGTATTCTTATACATTTAGTCAGGGATTGATTTCATGATTGATAAGAGAATTTATTTCTTAAGCTTCTTGGTCCCGCTTGCTGTTAGGTCTATCCCAGAACTATTATCACCGACTCCAATAGGCTTTGATACTGTTATATATTTAGTTCAAGCAAAAAATTTATCAAGTAGTTCAATGATTATGCCTTTTTTTGCAAGAATACTGGGTATACTTTACTCAATCGGCATCGATTTGATGATGTTTATGAAGATCTTACCAACTTTATTTTTCGCTACCACGGTATTTCTTGCATGTATGTACGCCTACAAGAAGTTATGTTGGAGTATGAGGAGAACGTTATTTCTAATTATAGCGATGACATTCTCTGCTGCAATGTTGAGAATATCCTGGGATCTCCATAGGCAGTCAGTAGCAACTCTACTGCTACTAGCGTATCTATGTATGGATCCGTGGAATAATTTAACTATAAAGAAGGCTATTGCATCATTTATCTTAGTCGCGTTTATTGGGCTACTTCATGAGCTTGCCTTGGCTACGGCAATAACAATGAATCTTTATCTTGCATTATCGGCCTTAAGAACAAAGAGGTTTAGGAATACATTCTTCTTTATTATGCTTGCTGCTACACCTTTCATATGCTATGAAATAGGTAGTTATATTTCTTACTCTAGACTGGTTAATCTATATACGGTATTTGGAAATCTTCTATATGAATGGGGGCCTGGAGGATACGCAGATATAGTCAGCCATGCAGTAGGTATTCTCGTAGCCACTTTTTGGTATATTCTTCCACTAGTACCCCTCGGTTTTTTCCATGATAAATATCTAACTCCTTGGGTAATAGTTATGGCTGTGGGGTATCTTTCACAAATCTTGACACCTTTTTTCGCTGTTAGATATGCAGATAGATGTATGCTCTACATGACAGTCCCTTTAACGTTTTATGCTACGAACGCTATATCAAAGTTTAATGGGTCAAGATTGTTTAAAACACTGGCTACGATAGTCACGCTAATGATAGTTTCTATAAATGGATTTAGTATGCTTGGGGTTACCCAGCCTTTTAAGCTCCCATCCGTCTTGTACACAGGTTTTATCCCATCTACAATGGTATTCTCGACAGCAAAGCCGGAACACATAGTCGCAGTAATTTCTTTCTCTGAGATCATCAATAATATTGGGGTAGAAGGAGCCTGCGTGGTCACACATGATCCATGGTTTAAGTATTGGGTAATTTATCTAACAAATGCTGAAGTATACTCCTTTTCAGATAATAATCCTAGTCTAGCAATCTTAGATGCTATGCAAAGTAGCTGCCGAGATATATATCTCATCTGGTTCGAGGGGGCGATAAACAATGCGGAAATGTTATCGGTGGAAAATAAGCTCGCACTTTATAGAATCCCGCTCGATAAAACATTAAATAGATGAAGAATAAGTAGATTTGAGAGGAAATAGGAGAGAGAGCACATGAGTCTTACTGAAAAACTGCATCATACCTAGTCATGCATTTATGTTCGCTTTACTCAATAGAAATTGTATGAGTAGCAAGAAGCCATATATCATTGCTTGTATCCCTACTTACAATGAAGAGAAGACCATAGCTAAAGTGTTATTGAAGACTAAGAAGTATGTTGACAAGATGATTGTATGTGATGATGGATCAACCGACATGAGTGCTGAGATTGCAGAAGCATTAGGAGCAGAAGTAATAAGACATGGAAAAAACATGGGTTATGGAGCTGCATTAGGAACATTGTTTAGAAGAGCAAGAGAAGCCGGGGCTGATGTGATGATAACTATCGATGCTGATGGACAGCATGACCCTGATGACATACCTAAACTCGTGGAGCCAATACTAAATGAGGCGGCAGATATAGTAATAGGATCTAGATTTCTAACCTGCGCACGAGAAACTCCAACTTATCGGAAAATAGGTATAAAGCTAATAAACTGGGTTACTAAGATGAAGTCTATGAAAATATCAGATACACAGTCAGGATTCAGAGCGTATTCAAGGAGAGCTTTAGAAAACCTAAGACCTGTGGAGATGGGAATGGGGATAAGCACAGAGATATTACTAAAAGCTGAAGAGAAAGGTCTGAAGATAATAGAAGTACCTATAAGAATATTCTACAACGTTGAGTCACCATCTACAATGAGCCCCTTAGAACATGCTTTAGATGTAATCTTTAGCACGATAAAGCATTTATCAATAAGACATCCATTAATCTTCTATGGAATGCCAGGTATAATTTGTTTATTCGTAGCCTTAGTATCAGGGCTAGTACTTATCCAATTGTTTAATATATCAAGATATTTCAGTCTTCCTCTAGCAATGATTACCATAGGTTTTGGAGTAGCTGGAATAATACTGTGCTCGACAGCAGTGATGCTCTGGGTACTAGTTTCTCTCATAAAAGAAAAAAGTACTTAGCTATCTTCTAGCATGATATAGATAAAGTCTACCGAATTAGTAGTGGATTATGCGAAGGCAAAAGTTGGGTTAGGCACAAAATGTTAATGTGGCTAGAGAGATCTACTCTTAATTTTAAGGAGTCCAAAAGCATAAGAATACTGATTATGGCTAAGCAGTCATAAAATAAAATCCTTAGTTTAGAATTCTATGGTTCCATATGGAGTTCAATCTTTATAGAAGCGCTAATAATAGATTTGAGAAGATAAGCGTATCTAAGGTTAAGAATGATAGGAGGGGGATGAATGTCTAGCAATAATGCAGGAGCTTATATCTCTTTCATGTTTGATGATGGGCGGTCGTCCATTTATGATATAGTCTTTCCATTTTTTGAAGATAATAAAATTTTGGGAAGCATTGGTCTCGTGGGTTCATACGTTGGCAAGAAAGGTTATTTAACGTTAGACCAATTAAAGGAGCTTATAAAAAAAGGGTGGTCTCTAGGAGACCATACTTTTACGCATCCCAACATGAATGATATTTCATTAGAACATTTGTCAAAAGAAATAAGATTGAATAGGCTTTATGCAGAGCAGAAACTCGGGTATAAATTATACTACTTCATATTCCCAAAGAGTAGGATGAAAAAATATCACTTATCTTTTATTCTAAGAAATTATAATTACGTATTCACGGGTAGAAGCGAGACAGTAGCTAATTCTCCACCTTTTAGAGGACTTCTAACTAGGACTCAAATAACCTTATATGATGTTATCAGGTTTAGTATAAGTGGTAGATGTTTTCTTAAGGAATTGATTCGAAAAATAAGTCTTGCGAAGAATTCTAATAATCGGTACTGGTTTATCTTTTTCACTCATGACGTTAATAAATGTCCTGGTTTATTTGACATCTTCCAAGGATACTTTCTTAAGTTTGTGAAGCTTCTTATAGAAATGGAGATCCCAATTCTACCTGTAGACTCTTTACTATCAGGAGGTGTTTGAGATTCTAAAGATCGGTATCTTCTTGATCAACCCTTTAAATGAGGGCTTAGGCTTCAGCCATAGGCCTTACATGTTAATAAAATATCTTTCATTGCATAAAGATGTAGAACTTCATGTTTTTACACCTCATAATGAGGAGGTCGGAAAATCTCAGCGAGTTTACTTCCATAGATTAGGTTCTAACAAATTTAGTGAAAACCTGTACATGATTGTTCGATATTTGATTAAGAAAAGAGTTTTCACGAGTAATTTTATTTACAGGCCAATTACTCTTAATGTTATTATTCAAAGATTAGCTCACTCTTTGAGAGAGCAATTAGTTAAAAATCCAGTAGATATATTACAAGCTGAACAAGATGTACCCTCAGCAGCGGCTATTCTAGCTAAACACTTCACAGAAGTACCTGTGGCTGCCGACATCCATGACTTATGGGCTTATGAAGAGATAATGTGTGGCAGGGTTGATTATGGAAGCAGCTCTTATGAAGCAATCAACAGCATTATTCAAAACATAATGAAAGAAAGCGATTTAATATTAGTAGGTAATGAATTGTTGAAAGAAGTTCTACGATCGAGATACGGTAGTAAACATTCTAAATTATTTATATCTCCTAATGGTGGAGAAATATTTCGTTTTAATTTAGCTAAAAGAAGAAAGAGGATTATCTATGCTGGAAATTTTGAGAAATATGAAAATGTTGACCTCCTAATAGAGGCTGTGAAATACATTCTAGAAAAAGATAGAACAGTCGAAGTCTCAATCTTTGGAAAGGGTCCTGAAGAAGGCAATCTGAGAAGATTAGCTAAAAAATTAAGTCTACCGAACTCTATTTTTGGAGGATTTATTCAAAGAAAGAAACTTATCCCTTTTCTAGCTGAAAGCTGGGTTGGAGCTGTTCCGACAAGGAAAAAGTATGCAACGCCAATAAAGCCTTTCGAATACCTTTCTGTTGGTCTTCCGGTGGTATCGATAAAAGGTATGTGGTGGTCTAATATTATTGAAGAAAATAATGCTGGTAAGACTTCTGTTTTTGATCCTAAAGCATTTGCAGAAGCTATACTGGAATTACTTAATAGTAGTGATATAGATCTACTTTCAAAAAACGCTCTAAATATTGTTAGGAAAAAATATAACTGGTACAAGATAACAGAAGAGTTGAAAACTAAATATATTGAATTAGTATCGTAACATCTTGGAAATGAGAGAAGTGAAGATGAAGAAAGTATTATTGATTCAATTTTCTGACTTTGGTTTAGGTAGAGGACTTTACATAGCTAAGGCATTCTCAAAGTTAGGTTTTAACATTTTAGTAATTACAAATAAGCCTGTCTATATAAACAAACATACACTTTCAGTGTCTCAAAGAAGAGACCCTACGATCAGAGTTATAGAGTTATCTATACCTTTTGCTGGTCCACTATATAAATCAGTGATGGGGAGATTACTCATTTATATATTTTTCATGGTAACTTCTTTCCTAAAGATGATTAGAGAAGAGACCTCTGAGTGTATACTATATTCTAGGGG
>Ga0185307_1001901_pt1 | contig 11197 bp, 9 predicted proteins | sample LHCtaG_FD_128010 | JGI IMG/M metagenome (GOLD analysis project Ga0185307, IMG submission 128010) | Hot spring microbial communities from Little Hot Creek, USA to study Microbial Dark Matter (Phase II) - LHC4sed_matched (SPADES... | ecosystem: Environmental > Aquatic > Thermal springs > Hot... | reverse complement strand
ATTGATGATAGGTTTAGGTTGGTTGATGATAGGTTTAGTAGGTTGGAGGGAAAGATTGATCGTCTTGGAGCTGCTTTTCTAAATTATCAGGAGTTCTTTGTGGAGTTTTTAGCTCATGAAGGAGTTGTTAAAAGTGAGTCTAGGGAGCTTCTGGTAGGGGAGGCTAGGAGAGTTATTGGTTTAGGTATGTTAAATCCACTATCGAAAGATGAGTTGAAGAAGATTGAGGAGTATATTGATAAGAGTGAGAAGGATACCATTACCCTTAAGGAGGCTGAGGAGTTTAGGGATCTTGCTAGGAAGTTTGTGATGGAGTATGGTGAGCATGTAGGGGCGTGGAAGCTACATATGTATGCAACAATAACGCTAGCATTAACAAGAAGGAAATACCTTGAGGAATCAAGGCAGAAGCCGGAGGAGAAGTAGTGATTCTAAGCTTTAAATCATGTTGGATTAAGCTTTCTGCTATGCTGCACTCTATTTCAACAGATAACTATATATATGTGTATTGTATGAATATGTAAGGGTGCTGTGTTTGAAGGCTGCGTTTATAATTGTAGCTGTCTTAGTATTATCTTTATTTACTGTTTTCCCCAGCTTCCCCTCTATCTCAGCTGAGGCTGCTTTCCCCCGTTCTAACCTTGTTGATTGGGATGGCTCCCTCTTCTGGTTTAACATAACATTCCCTGATGAGTGGGTTGTTAAGAATAATTATACTGTTGATTTCAGTTTTAGGCTTGTCACGTTGAAGGATAATGATGCTTTACGCTTAACTAAGCTTTACGTAGCTGTCTCCGGAACTGAGATTTCTAACTCTACACCTATATTGAGGGAGTTAAGGATTGGTGAGATTTATAATGTTTCTCTAAGTTTCTGGGCTAAAGACTTCTCGTTCAGCTCAATTCCTGCCGGCAGCTCTAAGCTTTTTAAGCTTAACATTAATCTCTACGGTGAAATTGATAAGGTTATTAATAAGGTAAGATATACCTACTCTAAGACTTCAAGCTTCAGCTTTAACCTACAGATTCGTTCACCAGCAGCTCCAATAATCCTATCGTTTAATGCTCCAAGCAGTGTTGATGTTAATTCTCCTTTCGATATTAGCCTAAACCTTCTTAATGGCGGTGAATACCTCATTAGGAATGTTAAGGTTCAATCCCTCCCCCCTAGCGGTCTTCAGCTCCGTAGTGTTGATGTTTTTGAGGTTGATGCTGTTAAAGTTAATGAGAGTAGAGTGTTTAATTTTAGATTTATAGCTTTAAACCCCGGCTTACATAGTGTTAGGTTTACAATATCCTACATTAGCTATGGAGACTACGAGGTTAGGAGGGATTTAACAGTTCAGGTAAGAGCTAAATCTCTAAGCAGTATTACATGTAGCTACACTCCTAAAAAACCTACAGTTTTCAGTCCTGTAAACATTACTGGATCTATCAAGCCTGAACGTCAATCCGAGGTTACTGTAACTACTTTAAATCCTATGAATGTAAGTAGGACTTTTACAGCTAAGACAGATGCTAAAGGCATATTTAATACTGCATTTACTCCTGATGTTGTTGGTAAATGGATTGTTTATGTAAGCTGGCCAGGTGATGATGAGTATAGTGCTTCTAAAACATCGCTTAGCCTTGACGTTGGCAAGGGCATATTAAGTGTTGATTTAAAAGTTAATCCTATAAATCCTAAAATTAATAGTAATGTTACTGTTTCAGGTAGGCTTTCAACACCAATCGATACAGTAGTATCTATGACTATAACATCCCCTACAGGATCATCCTCAAGATTTAATGTTCAAGTATCTAGGGGAAGCTTTACACATATGTTTAGGGTTGGTGAGGCCGGTACATGGGTTGTTGGTGTAAGCTGGCCTGGTAATGATGTTTTTCAAGAATTCAGTAAAGTACAGACATTTGAAGTTTTATCTTCTGAAGCTGGATTTCCATTAGGCTTATCTATTACTCAGCTCCTCATAATAGCTTCAGCAGTCATTATTGTTGTTGCTATCATACTTATTATTATTAGGAGGCGTTAAAATGATTAGTCAGAAGGTTAACTTTCATGTTTATCCATTCACTATGGCTAGACCATATGCTGTAGGTGTCTTACTGGTTGTTTTAGGTATTAGGCTTATCTATCTTTTAGGTAATCCTATTTCACTATTTGACCTCTACTTTACTCTCGGAATCATAATATCTATAGTTGCAGTATCCACTATTAAGAGTCCTAGATTTACACTTCTATCAATAGTGAAGATATTTATGGCTGTAATCCTCCTCCTACTACCATTCTTTATCGGTGAGCTTCTAATGATTTATCTACCTTACACATACTACCATAGCTTTGAAGGCTTCCTCATGTGGCTTCTCTCCTACCTAATGGTTGACCAACAATTCCTAACCCTATCAATATCCATACTTATTCTTCTTCTAGGTATTTCACTAATTATCTATGCTGTAGCTTCAAGCTGGACTGTTAAGATTAGGTTTACTGATGAAGGATTGATTGTTGAAGAGGGGTTTTTAAAGCCTATACATATATTAATACCGTTCAGTGAGATTGTTGGTGTTGAGGTTTTACAGAATAGGTTTGGGGAACTTTTTAACTATGGAGATCTAGTTATTATTAGGAAGACGGATTCTATAAATGTTGAGGGTATTGAGAAGCCGTGGCTATTGAAGAAGTATGTTACAAGCAGGATTCAGGAGCTTACTGCAAAGAAGATTGAAGTTACTTTTGAGGATCTTGCAGGCACTCTTGAGTTTAAGGAGGTTTGTAAAATATGTTTGAAGCCGTTAATTAACGGCTCAAACGTATTATCCCTTATTAAATGTCCATACTGCGGTACAGTGTTTCATGATCAATGCATGTCTTTATGGCTTAAAACAATAAATACATGTCCCAGCTGCGGCGCTAATCTTTTAAATATTCTAGGTATTAGAAGAGGTGGATAATATGTCTATATTTAGAAGAGGTAAGAAGAGTAGTAAGCCTGTTGAAACTAATGAGTTTGAGAAGAGGGATGTTGGGGCTAAGGCTTCTCAAGCCGTACCCTTAAGAAAGATTTTAACGAGAGCTAGGGTTAGGGGGAGGATTGAGGAGAAGATACCTTACACCTTTAAACCACTACCGGCAACATATGTTCTTGTAGATTCATACTGGGTTAAGGAGCCGTACGCTAAGGTAAATATTGTTTCTCTACCTGAGCTTGGCGGTGCTTACGCATACTATGTTGATGAGGTTAAGCTTTCAAGAGATGAGATGAGGATATGTGATAAGCTAATTGATATTTTAAGTGCTGAGCTTAAGCCTCCTGAAGCTGATGTTGAGGATGTTAAGCAGTATGTTTTAGATGAGGCTAGAAGGCTTTCACGTAAGTATAGAATTGCTTTAGGAGGTCTTACTGAGGATAGCTGGAGTAGAATACTATACTATATTGAGAGGAATCTTACAGGTTTTGGACCTATCCACGTCATGATGGAGGACTATAATATTGAGGATATATCGTGTGAGGGTGTTGGAAGACCTGTATATGTATGGCATAGAATGTATGAAAGCCTTCAGACAAACCTTATATTTATAGATGAGAGCTCTCTTGACGACTTTATAGTTAAGCTTGCACATATTGGTGGTAAACACATATCAACAGCCTTCCCTATTGTTGATGCTATGCTTTACGGTAAGCATAGGCTTGCTGCAACATTTAAGAAGGAGATTTCACCTAAAGGATCAACATTTACAATAAGGAAGTTTAGGGAGAAGCCGTTTACAATTACTGAGCTTATTAAGCTTGGAACTATTGATGAGGAGATAGCGGCCTACTTCTGGATTCTTCTTGAAAACAAGGCTTCAATAATTGTTATGGGCGGTACAGGTGCTGGTAAGAGTACAACTCTTAACGCTCTTGCAAGCCTTATTAAGCCAGGTATGAAGATATGTACTGTTGAGGAAATTGCTGAGCTTAACTTCCCACATGAAAACTGGGTTCAATTCGTTACTCGTGAAAGCTATGGTCTTGGAAGCTCAACAGCTGGAAGTATTGACTTATTCACGCTTGTTAAGACAACTCTTAGATATAGGCCTGACTATATTGTTGTAGGTGAGGTTAGAGGACAGGAGGCATTTGTACTTTTCCAGGCTTTAGCTACAGGTCATGGTGGAATGTGTACAATACATGCTGAAAGCATAGATTACGCTGTTAAGAGGCTTACAAGCCCACCTATGAATGTAAGTGAGGTCTATATTCCACTTATGAACGTATCTACTCTTGTTGAGAGGGTTTACCTACCTAGAAGGGTTGGAGGCTTAAAGTTCGGTAGGAGAGCTAGAGAAGTATCTGAGGTTTTAGGTTATGGAGAGTATGAAACAATATTTAAGTGGGATCCTATAAATGACTCCTTCATATCAAACGTTGAGAAAAGCTATCTACTAAATAAGATAGCTCAGAAAATAGGTAAGTCTCTTGAGGATTTGCTTGACGAGCTTATAAGAAGGAAAACTGTTCTAAGATGGATGGTTTCTAAAGGAATATTTGATATGGCGGATGTAGCTAAGATAATTACTAAATACTACATTAACCCATCTGAAGTATATGAGAAAGCAGCTGCAGAAATAGGTGCACCGATAAAGCTTAAAGTTACTCCTACACCAAGAGCTGTAGAACCAATTATTACTGCTCAGCCAATGCTAGTAGCTTCACCTGAGGAAACATCTATAGAGGCTCTTGACGAGAAAGCATACAGCATACTTGGAACACTAATAGGTAAGGGCGGTAAAACAACATATGGAAGCCTACTATCAGAAACCCCGTTAACACCTGTTGAGTTCTGGAGGTATCTAAACACCTTAAAGGAGGCTGGATACGTTGAGATTAAAACAGGATCCGACGAGTCCGGTAGACCTAGAACAATTGTAAGCATAACTGAAGCTGGGGAAAAATCATACAGATCACTAACAAGTAGTGAAAAACAAAACCCTAACCCCTAATAAAGCCCCAGACACATTACGAAACCAGCAATAAACCTAGAGTTTAACTCTTGATATATTTACATGAAACTCTGTAAGACTGTAAGAAAGCCCACAGTTCAATTGTGGATGAACGGCTTTGTAAACCTAAGCATGTTGATCACCCATATTATTGATCTATAAATTCATCGGCTTTAACATCTTTATTTATCCGGTTTATTCAGCATTACCGCTATTAATTTTAGAATTATTTCTACATTTTCATCATCAAACCCCTAATACATGATGTATAGTTACCGAATAGCTCTACCCTTAACATACTGCACTATTCCCCCATAGACTCCCGGTTTAAATCTATATTCCATACTTTAATTTAGAATTTTACATGATGCTCTATAGTATGGATCATCATCAGTTATTTTAAGCTTAAATAGTCTTAATTCTCTTAAGGTTAATATGTTAGCTACGTCAAAATCATGTACAATCCACCTAAACACAGCTTAAAAGTATTTATAAACCGTTGTGGGATTCATAGATTTTCATCCCTTCCCCCTCACCTCTATTGTTAGAGGTTCATTGATGGCTTTCGCCGCCAACGGTGAAGGACGGCACATTGGGAGTTTTGCGGCTATATTCCAAGCGGCTACTAGGTGTCTATCCGCTTGGAAACAGCACCTCTTACACTTAAACACATGCCCATTCGGCTTATTCAATTCGCCACATATCGGGCACATTCTAGAGGTGTTTTTCGCTTCAACAAATTCTGGCACATAGCCTAGTTCTACCGATTTATAGGTTATGTAGGACTGAATTTTTCTGAAGGGTATGCTGTGAAGCCTTCTATTCATCATCCTACCATATTTAATCCTTCTTCTTATATTCTTCAACTTCTCCATCACTGGTTTAACGTTCTCTTCGGCAATTATTTCAGCTACTATCTTTGACGCCTTGTGGATTATGGAGTTTATCCGCCTCTTTTCCCTTCCAGAGTATTTTGGATTATGGAGTTTACCCGCCTCTTTTCCCTTCCAGAGTATTTAGCTAGCAGTCTAGCCTTGACTTTTCCTCTTGTCCTGCTCTGGATGCTCCGTCTCTTTTTGAAGTATCTATCCCTAATATGTTTTGCTTCACTTATATCTAGCTTCATGAACTTGACTTCGCTAGGCTTGATTACTGCTAAATCTATGCTTCCCTCATTGACGTCGATGCCGAGAATACCTTCACACCTCCCCTCCTCAACCATCCTTCTGAAGGTTACGTGGAGGTAGTATTCACCATTAAGCCGTATGATTCTTGAACCCTTAACGCTCCAATCCACGAACTTCTTGGAATGTTCGTGAACTTCAAAAGGTATTGCAATGTGTCCTTTATGTGTAGCCAGATTGAGAATTCCCCAGCTAAACCAGAACAGATGCGTATCATCCAGGAGGATTACGTTTAGGTTCTTAATAGCTGGAGTCTTCACGTTCTTCCTCCTCGACAGCCGCCTACACGACTTGAAAACCGCTAAAGCTTGAGTTATTGCAGTGTAAATGTAATGTGAGGGATAATCCCCATATTTCCCCCTCAATTCTCTGTAAATTGATTCATGCAGCCTCCTCCTCGATGTTATGTTCAAATCCATCGCTCTCCTCAAGCACTCCCTAACCATTTCTTCGTAGACGGGGAAAAGCTCTTCTAGTATTTGCCTCTGCTCCCTGCTGGGCTCAAGCTTGAATCTGCAGGCTTCATTCAGCAATAAGCTGTTTGACACCTTCAACCACCCCCTCATACTTATGGCTTCTCAGGCCATAGAGCTTCCCAGCAAAACACCAAAGCTATTAAATCTTCAACGGGCTCTTGATAGGCATCCTTAGACTCTTCACCGTTAACGACAATGACAACACCTATTTCTTTTCTTTCAATAAGGTCGAAAAGTTTAGAAAGAGCCTTCCTATTTTCGTTTAACCTTGCCACATCCTCCAAAACCTCTACAACATCATACCCTTTAAACCTAGCATAATCCAGCAAACTCTTTCCCCGTCTTTCCAAGCCTCCCTTCTGCTTTTGGCCATGAGGAGAAACCCTAGCATACACTACAGCCCTCCCGCTAACATCCCTTACTCCAAGAATCCTTTCCAGCTCACTTTCAAGTATTCCCCCCTCCCACCGATTATTCTAACACACTTTATTTTACCTTGCTTATCCCAAATCTGGAGACGCCTAACACTAACCCCCAGAATTCTACTGGCCTCTTTCATCAAAAAATGTTTTTCCAAGCCCATCAAAATAATTTTCTATAAACAACTACATAAATCTATCTATTTAGGAACTGCTGTCTTACCCTCCCAACTTTAACTGTGGAAGTGTTGATGGGTTCTATATAGGGTTTTATGTTAAGTAGGATTATGTAGTTATTTCTTCTTAACTTCTCCCTCAATCAACTCATTGATAGTCTTCACGTAATCCCAAATCCGGATGTTGTTTATTAAAATTTTCTAAATGTAACTTAGTTTAATTAGATTAGCATAGCTATCTGAAAACATTTATATACTATAGCATAATTTATTTAGAGCTGTAAGTGTACGTGGTGGTAGCTATAGACGTTTATGAGGCGGAGCAGAGGATCATTGATGTATTTATGAATCAGTCAATTAGTGAGATAAAGCCTGTTTTAGATAAGGTTCAGGTTATCCGTTACCCCTTAGTTGAGGATGCTTTAGGTCTTCCAAGTATTGAGGTGGTAAATATTCTAAATCAACTTTGTGAGTTAGGTAGTTTTCAGAGGAAGCTTTACATTAGGGTTGCTGTATGTCCTAAATGCAGTATTATAGATCCTCTCCTAATAAGTATTTCATGTCCGAACTGTAGCTCTATAAATGTTTTTAGAAAGGTTTTTGTTAAGCATGTTAAATGTGGATATGAGGGATTGGAGGAAAGCTTTAGTGAAGGTAGCTGTCCTAAGTGTGGTTTTAAATATAGTAGGTCAAGGGAATTTATTAGGAGAACAGTTTTTGAATGTAGTGATTGTGGTAAACAGTTTAAGACTCCAAGTGTAGTTTACACCTGTAAAAACTGCTTCACATCTTCAAGTATTAGCAGTCTCTCATTTATGGATGTATACTCATACAGTATTAGTAGGCAAAGCTTTCTTAAAATAACGTTAATATATAGAATTAAAGATTTTCTTAATAGTTTAGGATATGAGGTTAAAGCTCCAAGCTATGTTGAGGGTGTAAGTGGGTTAAAACATAGATTCGATATCTACGGGTTTAAGCAAAACAACTCAAGTAAGCTACTAGCTAATGTTTACGTATCTGATAAGCCTATTGGCGAGCAGGTTATTATGAATGTATTTGCTGTAGGCTTCGACATATATCCACTACAAAGCACAATTATAGCTATACCAGGTCTATCAGAATCTGCTAGACAGTTTTCAATAACTCTTAAAGCAAACGTTATTGAAGCCCTAAATATCGAGCAAGCATTAGAAAAACTTAAAAACTTCATTAATCAAGGATTTAAGCAGTAGTCTACAGCTTAACTATTCCCTACCAGAAACCCATAGCTCCCTATACCCCTTATAAAAAGGAGTATGAAAAGTGTTAGGTTAGTATTAAGTAGTTAATTTAGCAAGTTAGTAAATTTATGTTAAGCTATAAACACTCCTCAAATCATAATTACCCTATCTGAATTACTTTACTTGGCAATGTCTTTAAGGCTATGTGAATAGGAAAGTATATAAGGGGAGTTGTAGGAATTCTATGCTATAAGTATTAGTAGGTGAGTATTACGGATTTCTGCCCTAAATGTAGGCAGCTACTAGTTCCTCAGAGAAAGAAGGATAATATATATCTTGTATGTAGAGTTTGCGGGTTTAAGAGGAAGGTTTCAGATAAGAAATCGTATAAGCTAAGACAGGTTATTAACGAGCAGAAAAGGAGAAAAACAAGAGTTATTTCCGAAACTAGGGAAGTTCCAGTTGAGGGTGAGGAAGCTATACTTGAAGACTACTACAAGTCGTCACTTGAATATTTAGCTGAAACAGAAGAAGGTGAAGAAGAGGATTAAAAGGCTTATATGAGTAGATGTCTAGAAGCCTTTCTGAAGTTAGTTAGCAGACAAATAGTACTATAACGATCTAAACTAGAATACGTCTCTACAGAGTCTAGTCTTGGGAAAGCATTGATAATGTCAAGTCTAGAGGTTTAAAGATGTGTTAGTGTTTCTATGGTTGGATTCTAAAGCTATAAAGATTGTTAGATATTTGCCAACATCGTTTTTCTCAGATACTTTAAGACTTCAAAACCCCTAATCTACTAGCTGAAACATTAGTTGTTATTCTCTATTAGTGGAAAGTTTAATAAATCTGCTGTTTAAAGCTATGATGTGAGGGTTGCTTATAGTTTACTTGATCTTATAGGTGGAACTCCTATAGTTTTATTAGGGAATGTTGCTAAGGGTCTTCAAGGCGAGGTTTGGGCTAAATGCGAGTTTATGAATCCTAGTGGAAGTGTTAAGGATAGAATTGCTCTATACATGATTAGGGATGCTGAGAGGAGGGGTTTAATTAAGCCTGGAATGAAGCTTCTCATACCTACAACGGGTAATACAGGTATAGCTTTCGCTTCTATAGGGGCTTATCTAGGCTATAAGGTGGTTATAGTTATACCTGAGGAGATGAGTTCTGAACGTATACTAACCCTTAAGGCTCTTGGAGCTGAAATAATGTATACACCAGGTGGTGAAAGTGATGCCTTAAAGTCTCTTGAATACGCTAGGAGAATTAGTATGGAGAATCCTGGGGAATACTATGTTTTCGACCAGTGGAGTGATGAGGCTAACGTATCTGCACACTATGAAACTACGGGATGTGAAATTATTAAGCAGATAGGCTTAGATATTGATGCCTTCACAGCCGGTGTTGGTACTGGTGGAACCCTAATAGGTGTAGCTAAGAAGCTTAAAGAAGTAAATCCGAAAATTAAGATCTACGGGGTTGAGCCTAGTGAATGTCCAACAATATCTCAAGGCTTATGGGGTACTCATGAAATTGAGGGTATAGGGGATGGATTTACTCCTGAAATTATTGAGAGGTATAAGTATCTAATTGATGGCTGGATACTTGTTTCAAGTAGTGAAGCAATAACTACTGCTAGAAGGATTGCATGTATGGAGGGATTGTTTGTAGGTATATCGTCAGGCGCTAACGTATCCGCTGCATTAAGGCTAGTAAGAGATCAAAACCTAAGAAAAGTTGTAACCATTCTACCAGACTATGGATCAAGATATTTCAGTACAAAACTTGTAAAATAGCTTAAATAAAACTTCATCCACTAGAGATTAAAGACTCTACTTCACTACTAAACAGTTTACAAGAATAGATTTCCTAATAAAACTCTGCATAGGTTTATTAGAGTACTATAAGTAGGGTTCTGGATCTTTAACATTAATAGCTTATTTCTACCATATTTGCTCTCCATAAAGTTCTTCAGCTTATCGGCTTAACTCTCTTAGCTATTATCTCAGCTATTGTTTGATGCTTTGGAAGTATCTATTTATACTAAAGCTTACTGTTTAGGGCTGGATTGGATGATTTATGATCTATACCCTTAAAGCCTCAACTCCACATATCAGAATACTTGTCATCATAAAATATAGAAGCTTACTCCTGAGATTTAGCTTAATCTATCTGCTGAGTTTTCTGTAAGTAGCTATAGGATTAAGTTTTCCCACTATTTTAGGTTTGTTATGCTATTATGCTTCTCACTATTGTTTCTATTCCCAGCTCTCTACATTTATCGTAAGCATCTTTATCGAACGCTACTGCAATAATAATCATTTTAAACTTTTCCTTAAGCATTTTTTCAGCATACATTACCTTCCTATAGAACTTTAATACATCATCAACCCTACATCTTGACTTAACCTCTACAAGAATTTTATCTCCATTACTTAAATAAACATCAAATCTTATTTCAGCTGGGATGCCGAAAACCTCTCCATACCCATCAATTAACGATAGCTTATCAGCCTTACTAACATTTAAACCCTTAACCTCAGCTATAACCCTCATAACAACATCCTCAAACCCATAACCAAACCTCTCACCCAAAGCAGAAACCTCAAGCCTCAAATCCCTTAAAGAAGACCCTACAGCCTCAAGTCTTCCACCATGTTCAAGCAATATAGTCCCTATTGCTTCAAGCCTTTTGCTATGTTCAAGTAGTGTGGTTTCTATTGCTTCAAGCCTTTT